>JAEEGL012494120.1_pt1 | contig 61161 bp, 99 predicted proteins | sample 9134231 | NCBI WGS metagenome assembly JAEEGL01 (sample SAMN16246548, study PRJNA631951) | gut metagenome | biome: gut microbiome; feature: rumen; material: fiber-attached | host: Bos | place: Iran: Karaj | collected 2018-10
AATCTTGAAGTCTATCGGTGTTAAGAAAAGCGCTGATGAAAAGAAAAAGCCAGAAGATGAAGAAATCGAAAAAGAAGAACTGTTCGAATTCGATGACGATTCAGAAGGCTCAGATGACGAAGATGACGTTGAAAAATGCGGTGCCAAAGGCAGCGTAAAGAAAGGTTGTGGTGTTAAGAAGTCTCTTGATGAAGAAGAAGATTATCTTGATGCAACAGAGCTTGTAAAGTCTATGGGTGAAGAAATTGATGCTCTCCGTGAAGAAAATGCAGAGCTCAGAAAATCAATGGAAGAAACACAGAACAGTGTTTTGGAAATTGCCAAAGCTCTTGGTGAACCTGTAGCAAGACAGAGTGTTGTAGCAAAGTCTATTCCTGGAAACGGAATGTCAGCTCCAACACCAAACAGAAAGCCGACAATGGCAGATTTTGATCAGTTCAAAATCTCTATAACTAAATCGGCTCAGGGTGGCAGAATGGAACCGGAAGAAGTTCAGTTCCTTAATTCAGAATTCCAGAAAGCTATGAACGGTGGAATCAAAGCAATCAAGCCTGAAACATGGCAGAAAATCTGTTCCATTGTTCGTGATAATCGTTAATAAAAAGGAGGCCGAAAATGGACGGCATTTTTGACGAAGAATTTGAAGCTCAGTCTCAGAATACAGAGCTCGAAAAGGCTCTTGAAGCCGGTTATGGTACAGATGCTGCATCGTTCACACAGGGACGTTCTTTGCAGCGCGAAGATTTGGAAGCAACACTTGTTACTGTTCTTGATGTAAAACAGAAAGATTTGAAGCTTTTCCACAAACTCCACAAACAGCCTGTTACTTCTACAGTACATCAGGTTGAACGCCAGACAGATGTAGGCGATGATGAATTCTTGTTCGTTGGTGAAAGCGAAAAGGCATCAGAAGGTGATCCAACATTCCAGAGAAAGATTTATGAAACCAAATACACCACAAGCAAGTGGGAAGTTTCACATCCACTTTCTCTTACAGACAATGTTGAAAATGCTATCAATGCATCAAAAGTTGCTGCCGTTATGCGTGTTTCTAAGGGTACAGAACGTTGTATTTTCCACGGAAACAGTGCCGCATCTCCAAAACAGTATGATGGTCTTTTGAAGATTATTGAAGATTCTGCAAAGAATACTTCTGTTGCTGAAAAGCTCCGTGCAACTGTTATGGATATTCGTGGTCTTGAAATTGGTGAATCTGATACAATTGATGGTGAGGTTATCGATGCCGGTGAAGCTTTGTTTGATGACATTGCTGAAAAGGTATACTCAAAGGGTGGTGATCTTGCAGAAGCTTACTTCCCACCTGTTCTTTCACGTCAGTTCAAGAATATGTTCAGTTCACGTCTCCGTCTGTCTACAAAAGATGAACAGTTTGCAATGGATAAACTTCCTAAGATTATCACAGCAACAAACTCAGTAATCAATATTACAGATGATGCCGGTGCAGATAAGATGTTCCGTGTAAAGGGTCCTGTAGTTGCTGCTGGTAACAGTGCAAAACGTCCTAATACACCTACAAGCATTACAGGAGTAGCTGCAAGTGATTCTGCATCTAAATTCACTACAGCTTATGCTGGTAATTATGTTTATGGAGTTCATGCTATCAATGCTTACGGAATTTCTGCAGCAGCAACAAGTTCAACAGTAACTGTAGCTGCCGGTGAAAAGGTAACTCTTACTATTACACCATCTTCAAACGGTGAAGCTGCAACAGGATTTATTATTACACGTTCAAAGGCCGGTGGTTCATCACTTATGGAAATGGTTCGTGTTGCAAACTCAGGAAATGCAACAACTGTTGTTGTAGACTTCAATGAAGATTTGCCAGGAACAGCTCAGGTTGTTCTTCTTACACCTACAACTGATGAAATGCGCCCTAATGCAAGTTTTGGTCAGCTTATGGGAATGTCAAACTTCGATCTTCCTACAGATTCAAGCCTTGCTCATCGTGGTGTTGTTGCATTGTATGGTATGCTTGAAGTTCGTGCGCCAGAATATTGTGCAATGATTAAGAACGTTGGTTATACCGGCGGTCTTTACTAAGACTAAAGGAGTTGTGTTATGGCTAAGAATACTAATAATGCAGCTCCTGTAGTTGATAATGAAAAGACTACAGGAGTTGAACAGACTGAAAATGCAACTACTGAGAATAGTTCAGTAGTTGCTGATGAAAAGCCGGTAGAAACACCAGAAACAAAGCCGGTAGAAGATAAACCGGCAGAAAAGCCGGCAAAAGAAAAGCCTATTGATGATGATAAAAAAATCGTTATTAAATGTGCTGCTTATGCCGGAAAAGAACTCGTTCTGCCTACAAGAACAATAACTCTTGATGAAAAGGGTTGTTGTGAAGTAACCGGAATTGAAGCCAAAAGGCTTCTTTCACTTCCAGGTTATGAACTTTCCAAATAAGGAAGTATAAAATGGCAATTCTCGCTGAAAGTACAACAAACAGAATACTCGTTACAATCTCAGGTGTTACAGAACCTGTTATTCTTGAACGTCTTTTCTATAAAGAAAATAACTGGCTTGTTTGGACTGGAAGCGAGTTTGCCGATCCTTTAGATGAATCTACAATACCACTTCCAATAAATGCAGGTGATTTTGTTGATTCATTTAATCTTACATCAGGATTATATCAATACCGAATTCACAAAGCTGATATTTTAGAGCCTGAATATAAGGATTATCAGTTTTGTTGTTGGACTAAATTCGGGGTTCCTGATGCTGTTGGTTATTCTTTTAATAATTACAAGGTGCCGGAAGGCTCATGGGGTACAATTGTAACTCCGGATGATTGCCGTTATACGTTCCTTTGGGGAACCGATTTTAAGGCTGCAAACGGCTCATATTTTACAGATGAACAGATACAATGGTTTATTGATGCTGCAACAAGAGAAATGGAAAGGCAGCTCAATATAACTATCATTAAAAAACGTATTAAATCAATGGCAACAATAGAATCTAAACACCTTGTAAAGGGTGTAGATTATGACGTTGAAGAAACACCTTATGACTTTTCTTACAGAAAAATACAGCGATATGGGATGATACAGACAAAACAACGTCCTATTCTGGATATTACACGTTGTACTTTAATCAATAAAGGCCAGTCTGATGATGTGGATTTATTGCCATCTGTTATTCCTGATAAGAAAAATGGTGTAATTAAGTTTATGAAACGTCCATTCAAGCCTAATGATACCTGGTTTGGAATTACTGATGCCATAAGCCGTTATGGATCTGAAACATGGAATCCACATATATTTTATGTAGTTGATTACGATGCCGGATTTGAAAATTCTGATGAAGTTCCATCTGATTTGAGACAGATGATTGGAAAAATGGCAGCTATATCACTTTTGAATGTTATCGGTGATGGTCTTATGTCAGGTTTTTCAAGTTCTTCACTTTCTATGGATGGTGTTTCTGAGAGTTTTAGCTCGACACAGAGCGCAACTTCTGCGTATTTCGGTGCCCGTATTGCAGTCTATCAAAAAGAGGTGCAAGAGTACATTGCTCAAAATAAGTATAAATTTGGCTTTTTCAGGGTAGGTTCTTTATGAAAAATCGTGGTGATAAATGGTCTGAAAATGAAATTTCTCTTGCTAAAGAATTATATCTTAAAGGATATAGTTTTAATGAAATAGCATCACAAACTAATCATTCTGAAATTGCCGTAACAAAGAAAATACAAAGTTTAGGATTATCTAATAGAAAAGTTTTATGGACTGATGAAGATTTGCATAATTTAAGAGATTTATTTAATCAAGGATTGTCATATTCAGAAATTGCTCAGAAACTTGGAAAAACAGTTAGAGCTTGTCAAGGAAAAGCCGTAAGACTTGGATTGAAGAAAAAAGAATGTAATGCTTGGGAAAATAAAAACCGTGCAGATTTTTGGACTGAAAGAGATATAGAGAAACTTATATGTTGTGCAAACAATTATACTTCTTATTCAGAAATATCTAAGATTATGGGAAGATCTATAAAATCTATCTCTTGTAAATTAAGTGAATTAGGAAAACACTTGAAAGAAAAAACTGAAATAGAAAAGGCAAATTATAGACGTGCATATTCTGTAGATGATGATTATTTTGAAATAATAGATTCTCAGAAGAAAGCTTATTGGCTTGGTTGGATTCTAACAGATGGTTTTATCACAACAAAATTAAACACAAGTAGAGGAAATATAAACTCAAATTCAATAGGGTTGAAATTACAGGAAAAAGATATTGATGTATTACAAGATATGAAATCTGATTTGAATTGTAGTAATGAAATAAGAATGGTAAAAAGAAATAAACCTATTGTTTATAAAGATAAGGCAATTATTTTTAATTCTCAGTGTGAATTAAGATTTACTTCTGCAAAAATGGTACAAGACTTAGCAAAATACGGCATCCATCAGAACAAAACTTATGATGTTGTATTCCCAGAAGCTTTAGACAGTAAATACTATCCTGGTTTTATTGCCGGTGTAATTAGTGGTGATGGATGTATCAATATAAAACTTAATCACGGTAAAACTTATCTTCTTAGATGTATGATAGCCGGAACGTTTGATTTAATTGATAACATCAAGAATATTCTAGTAAAAGAAATTGGTGTAAATCCTGATAAGAAAATAACAAAGAATAAAGGTTCAAAATGTTTATATACATTGGAACTCAATCAGACTGAAACAATAGCTCTATATTATTGGCTGCAGAAAAACGGAATCAGCCTGATGGAGAGAAAAAACAAGCTGATTGAAGAATTCTTGAATGAAAGAGTAAAAATACCGGCTTAGGCTGGATATTATAAATAAGGGAGGAAACAAAAATGTTTACTTTTGATAAAGAACAGATTAGGAAAACTTCTCCGCTTGGAGAAATGATTGCTGAATCAGTTGGAGTTCCTGTTGATTGTGGTGGACTTGATTTGAAAGAGGGTACACCTAGTAACATTCCTGGAATATTCAAGCAGGTTGAAAAGGCTTATTCAGTTGGTAATCCAGTTGTTGCAAAGAATCTTCTTTGGGAAGGTGCTGCTTTTACACCGGCTGTAGTTGCCGTTACAAAGCGGCCTAGTGGTAATTTTATCTGTACATTCTCAACATTACAGATTGAGATTGAACCGGATGATGATGTAACAGTTATCAATATGTTGGCCGGCTAAATCAAAATGATTGATTAAGGCGCTTTTTTTGTAGTATTTTCTTGCCTTTTGAGATACAGTTTCCGGTCTGTCTAAAACCGGTTTTTTTGTAGGTGGGAAAAATGATACTGATTGCTATATTGTTATTAATGTTTGCCATATTTTTAATATGGTGGAAAGATTTGTAGGAGTGGAAGAATGAAACCTTGGAATCTTTACAAATTTCAAAAAGCTCAGGAATATAATTCAAATGTATTAGATTATAATTGGGCTGTAAAGATAGTTAATGATGAAAAAACAATATATGTATTTACTCAATATTCTACTTCTATTTTGGATTGGATAATTAATTTCCTTTTCTTTTATATTCCACAGATCAGAAGATGGTATGTTTACTTTGCATGTTTAGGCTGGCAAAGTGCATTTAATTCCTGTAAACAAATAATATTAAATGAAGTTTTAATGGCTATGAACACTTTCCCAGATTATAAAATTGTCTGTTGTGGTCATTCTTATGGTGGTGCTGCATCTGTATTAGTGGGAATCGATATATTTTTTGCCTCAGGAAGAAAGACTGATTTAATTACTTTTGGGGCTCCAAAACCTTTATTTTTCTTGTATACAAAACTTGTATCAAGATTATTTTTCGATGAAGTAAAACAATATGCTCATAAATGCGATCTTATTTCATATTTACCACCTTTTATTGGTTATTGGAATATAAAGGTTGTCAGAATCGGAAAGTTTAGCCTGAAAGGTTTATTTCAGCCAAATATATATCATCAATGTTATGGTGATGAAAGCTATTATCAGGGAGTAGGAGAATAAATCATGGGTCAGGGCTTAGGAAGAAATTCACCAGTTGTATTATCACTTGGAAAAGACAATTATGAAGCTCTTATAGAACGACACGGCCAATGGATGCGTTGGAGAATAGCCGAAAAATGTTCATGCGTAAAGCCTGTAACCATGCAGCCTGATATTCATTGCCCATATTGTGCCGGTCGTGGATATACATATACTCACCTTAAAAACATGATAACCTATTCTGTTGTAATGCTTTATGACGGCAAGGGAATATTAAACCTTGATGAAAGCTTAAAAAGTGCTGAATTACTTGAATTGTATGATATGCAAGGTTATAGATATGAAAATGCAAAAAAATTGTGTAATTATATCTATCTTGGAGAAGATACTAAATACCCAACAAAGGGAACTTATTTTACAGCCGTAATGAGAAAAAATATTGTTCAGAAACTTGAATCGGCTGTTGCAGAAAAGAATAACATGGGTTATTACACGGTTCCTGGTTTATTGAATAAGAGAAACAATATTGAAGGTATATATTATGAAGCTCCATCAGATATTATCAGTATTGGAAAAATTACGGATGCAGCTGGAATTGAATATAAAGCAACAGAATTTCGTCTTAATCAGTTCAGAATTGAACCTACTATAGATCCTGATACAGAAGAAGAAATACCTATTACAGAGCCGGTAACAGTAGAAAATGTTGAAAACATTCCACCATTTATATTTGTTTTACTCAGCCAAAACCTTTCAAAAGGTGATGCAAAAGCCGTTGAAGAAAGCAATGGTGATGCTGTATGTTCATTCCCTTATGAGTGCGATGTTTCAAATGATGATATACTTACAGTTTTAGCCGGTAGTTATACTCAGAAAGATGTTATCTGCCGTTCACAATTGGTAACAGATACAATTGGTGCTGATTTTGTTTATGATATTGTTTCAGTAAAGGGAATTATTGACGGTGAAGAAGTTGAATATAAACAGGGAACCGATTATATTTTAGTAGGAACAAACAAGATAAAATGGCTTGAAAATGCAGAAATAAGTCCTGATATTGGTGAAGCATATTCTATTACTTATCATATAATGCCTACTTATCGTGTTGTAAAGCAGATTCCACAAATAAGAACAAGTGAGAATCAAAGGCTGCCAAAGAAAGTGGTTGTAAAACTGTTTTCTGCTTATGCTGAAAAAGCCGGAGTTAATGTTCAGAAGAACAATGAAATAACTAAAAAGGGAATTAATTCCAGTTATTAGGGAGGAATAGAAAATGAATAAATTTTTAATCAGAAAAGATGTTTACGGTGAATTAATAGAAAAGGGATATGGCAAGAAAGACTTGTCTAAACTCACAAAAAAGAAAATAACAGATAAAAACGGCCATACTAGAACCGTATATGTAAGAAATGGTGAACAGCCGGCAACTCAGCAGCAGCCAAAAGCTCAGGATGAACTTTCACCTGAAAAGAAAGCTCGTTATGAAGAAATGCTTGAACAGGTAAAAGCAGGGCCGGAAGAAAATGCTTTGTTTGTTCGTGGAAAAGGTATGCTCAACAAAAAGGATGCTATTGCTCACTTGGAAGGAAAGCTTGGAAAGAAACCAGAAAATAGCGCTTTTGAAGAAACTAATAAAATAATGGATGAATTCAAAGGTGATCCATTAGAAAATGTAAATAAATTAAATGATGAACTCAGAGCTGCAAACAATAAAAAAGTTATGGATGATTTTAACAACAAAATAGAAAAAATAAAAAATGATACTCTTAAAAGGATAGAAGAATTAAAGAAAGATCCAAAAGAAAAAGGAAATAAATCAAAAGAAGTAGACTTCAAAAAATGGCTTGAAGATAACGATATAGTTCCGGAAGAAATGGCAGGTGAAAGCCATGCTCAGATTTATAAAAAGGTAAAGAAAACCGGTTTGGATGACGATGCAGCAATGAAAATTACCGGAGATATAATGGCTTATAATGAGGCCTATAAATCTGAAAAACCAGCTCAGGAACAAAAATATGATGATATTAAGGCTTTTGAAGAATATAAAACTCTTGTAACTAAAGAGAATCCTACAGATGAAGATCATAAAAGAATAGGACAACTTGTAATGGAACACTTCAATCATTCTAACGAGGCATGGCCAGGTGGTGCAAAACTTAGAGAAGAAAGCGGAATGTTGGAGAAAAGATACAATAACCTGAAAGAAGGTGATGAAATAACAGCCTATGGTAGAGAATTAAAAGTTGTCAAAAAGAATGAATACAACAAGACAATTAAGGCAGAATTTGTAACAAAGGATGGCAGAAAGCACACTACAGATTTAAGCATTATGGATATTGATGACAGTTCTTTTGATAAAGATGGTAAGGCAAAGAAAAGTGCCAAAGAATCAAAATCATCTGTAAATGGCTTTACCCTTGATGACATTTATCATCACGGCAGCGATAAAAAATGGCCAGATGTAAAGAAAATTGATGATATGGAAACGGCTAAAGGTGTTGTAGAAATGATTGCTCAGAAGTATGGTGCAACAGATAAAGGCCGTGAACAGCTCATGGATTTTATAGCATATAACATTGGTGGAACCAATCCGTTATATGACAAGCTTTATGAAGAATATGGTGTTGATGCCGATGACTTGGATATGGATTTTGAAGCAAGTCATGATTTAATTCTTAATCAGGCAATGGGAAAAGATACAAAAAAGAACAGAGAACAGATAGCTGATTCAAAATCAGACTTTGAAAGAAGATACAGACAGATGCTTGAAAGAGAAGGTTGATGACTAATTACACCATTGAATACGATTTATCAGAATTAAAAAACCTTACTGATAAGTTTGCAAAAACAGTTCAAAATGCTCCGGAAGCTGCATTGCCAAACACGGCTAATGCCTTCCAGATGGCTGCTCAGTATGTCAGGAATATGTGGACTAGCTATCTGAGTGGAGATCAGCCATTAAACGGTATTGAGTTCATGGACGGTGTAACAAGTGCAATGGTACGTTCCATAAAAGCTCAAAGAAACGGTGATTTTGATTATTCTATATATTCAGATAACAGACAACTTGAAGAAAAAACAAAAGGCCGTAAGGAAGTTGAGTATGATATGAAAAAAACACATCCTTACGGCAACAAATCAAGGGTAAGCAAAAAGGGAATACCTTACTTGATTATTCCATTCAGATGGGGAACTCCAAACGGCAAAGGAACCAAAAGAGCTCATTTTAATAATTTTATACCACAAAAAAACTATGAAACATCTGTAAAAGGTCTTAATTTATCGGCTGTTGATTCTGCCAAAAAGTATTTTGAAGCCAATTTTAAGGGTGAAAACATTGAAAGACAGGGGTATTCATGGGCAAAAAATGGCCGCTTGAAAGAAGATCAAGCCTGGGATAGTAGAAGTGTAGGAATGGTAAGAATGAAAGATGTTACAGGAAGTACATATTTTACATTCAGAATTGTTTCTGCAAAATCTCCGGCAGGAAGTTGGATTTATCATAGGGATGCAAAACCAGCTGTTGATATGATGGGTGCTTTGGAAAGAACTGTAAAACCAAAGATTGATGAAATGATAAGTGCCGGAATTCAGGCTGATAATAATATGTACAAGAACATGTGATTTTCAACCTGATACATCGGTTTGTAACATTAGTGATAACATATATAAAACATTGACAATAGAAGATTAATAGAATAAAATATTATTAAGACAAAGATTTTGCAGATTCTGCATAATACATAATAATCAGTATGTCTTGAAAAAGGCAGCTTGGAATTTAATCCTTTTGGATTGGATTTTAGGCTGCCTTTTTTTTGTTTTGTTTTGGAGTTTTAAGGAAAATGATTTACTACCTTAATTTAGGATTTGTATTAGAACAGGCTCTTGTGGATGTAACAAAAACTTACATAGATAGATTGCATCTTGATTCTGTTTACAACAATTTCCATATAACAGTAGTAAATGAACATCCTTTTGCTCACATGATGATTGAAGATAAAACAACAGCAAATGATACATTCCCTAGTGTTGTAATTACTTCTCAAAGTGATGGTGAAGTTCCTGATTTGGCAAACATGACAGAAGTAAATCACGGTGTAAAAGTTACAAGTAAGGACTTGGATGATTTATTTGCTCAGGCAACAAGGCCAAAAACAAAAATAAATGATAAGACCGGAAATACTGAAATAGTTAAGAAAAGGGATGGTTCAATAGTAAGAGAAACGGTGCCAGGATATGTTTTGATTTATGATGAAGAAAGAATCAATCAGCTTAAAGAAATAGCAGATTCCAGAACAGTTGGAGAAGAACCAGGTGGAATATATGGCATAAAAATAGATTCAAGAAGAAGGGATAATATTTCAGTTGAAATATGGTGTGAAAACGATCAGTTGAAAGATGAACTTTATGAACACCTTAATCTGTTTTTTTCTTGTTCTTTAGACAGAATATTACATGAAAAATTCCGGATGTTTGATTGTGCGATTTTCGGAAACAGGATTCATGGTGAAAGGTCAAGCAACTATAATTTCGATTTTGACGTTATGTTGTCTGGCTCACATCTAACTTTTTCCGTTGATTATAACGTATCACAGATAATTCTTGATACGGAAATAGAAAACATAACTACAGAAATTTTCTGGGAGGTAATCAATCATGTCAAAACAGAAAAATGCTGATTTGTCTGAGACAACAGAAAATGAAGTTACGGAAAATCTTGTTGAGCAGTCAGAACTTGAAGGAATTTCTTCTGAACCTGAACCGGTTGTAGAAGAAGTTGTTGAAAGTCAGCCGGAAATCGAAAAGCCGGCAAAAAAGGTTGCTAACATAAACAGAGTAACTACGGCTGCTGTTAAAGGCAATAAAAAAATGGGTGTAGCAAAGTTTCTTTCTTACTATCCACAGGATGTTTACATTGAAGCTTTGCTTAGATTCTATTATCCAAAATCATTCTTTACTGTTGAAGAATGGTTTCAGCGTATTGAAGAAATCTTGAATACGCCTATTAATCACTAAAAAGGGAGGAAAGAAAAATGGGTGTAAGTCCAGCTATATTTGAAAGTGCCGGTCAGCGTTCTGAACATTATGTTCCAGGTGTTTATGGCCGTAGTTTCAACGTTTCAAGTCCATCAGGAATCTCAGCCGGAAACTTGTGTATTCTTGGTAAGTCAAACGGTGGAGAACCTTATAAAATGCTTGAATTTGGAAGTCTTGCCGATGCACAACAGGTTCTTGTTGGTGGTGAACTTCTTGATGCCATTGCTTATGCTTTCAGTGGTTCAAATACATTTGTTCCATCTAAAGTATATGCAATGCGTGTAAACAATGGTACACAGTCAAGTGTAACATTAAAAAATGGTGCAACAGATTTAATAAAATTGAAATCATGGGATTGGGGTGTACATACAAATCAGCTCAAAATCATGATTGCAAATGGTACTGTTGCAAACTCAAAGAAAATCACACTTGCTTACAAAGATAAGGCTCAGACAGTAGATAACATTGTCAATGCAGCTCTTGAAGTAAATTATCTTGGAGAAGGTGTAAGTCCAACTGTTTCTGTAGGTACAGATAACATCAGTTTTGGTGCAATGACAGATGTTGAAGCTCCTGATGAACCAGAACCAGTTGATACTCTTACAGTTGCTTTTGCCGATTTTGATACTCTTGAATCACTTGTTACTTATGTAAATGAAGGTGGTGCATGGGGCTTGTCAATTGTTGGCAACAATGCAGAGATGAAGTCTGTTGAACTTGATACTGTAACAAATCAGGCTGTTGCAGATACAGGAACTACACTTTATGCAAACTTTGCATCATTTAATGCAGCAATCAAATCAATGGAATGCATTGGAGAAGAAGAAATTCTTTCTACAACAACTCGTCAGGTTCCGGATAATACCGATGGCTATGTTTACTTTACCGGTGGAACAGTAGGTTCTTATACAGTTTCACAATGGCAGGATGCTCTTAAAGCTCTTGAACTTGAAGATGTTCAGATTATTGCAACTCCATCTACAGAAGCAAACGTTCATACTCTTATCAGCGCACATTGTACAACAATGAGCAATGTTATAAACAGAAAAGAGAGAACTTGTATTCTTGGTGGTGCTGTTGGCATGACTGATGAATCTGCCATAACAGAATCGCAGGGATTAAACAACAAACTTGTTTCATTCTGTTGTGATAACCCAATCAAAGTAAATCTTTTGACAGGAAACACAGAAACCTTGTCAGGTGCAATGCTTGGTGTAATGCTTGCCGCAATGGAAAGTGCTATGTCTCCAAACAATCCATTGACATTTAAGCAGCTTAATGTTCTTGGATTTACAAAGATCCGTAATATTACAAATATTTCAACACTTATCAAAGCTGGAATTATGGTTTGTAATGCAAATCCTGAAAACCTTTCTGAATATATATGTATTCGTGCTTTGACAACTTTCCAGGGTAATGATCTTATCAACAATGAACGTTCAATGGTTCGTGAAGATCTCTTTATGAATCGTGATTTAAGAGCTCAGTTTAGACCAGGTATAGGAACTGCCGGAACAAGTGATAATCCAATCACTTCTACAAATGCTGCAATCAGAACTCTTAAAGACAAAGCAGCTGAATGGGCTTTGAACGGATATATTGTTCCAACAGATTCAAATGAAAATGTTTGGGATATTAAGGTAAGAATCGATGGTGATAAGGTATTTATTACCTATTCACGTTATCTTACAGCTCCGGTTAATTTCGTATTTATTACGGCAATTAATCACATCTATACATCTACAGTAGAACTGTAATGGAGGTAAAAAATGGCTGATGGAATAGCACAATATACAAACGGTGTAGCAAGTTCCCTTTTGACAATCGGTTATCGTTGTCAGGTTCGTGTTGGAACAAATGCTGCTGATGCAAAGGTTATTGGCTTTGTAGATTCTGCCGAAATGAGTAAGCAGATACAAACTCAGAGAGCTCAGGTTTTGGATTCTATCTTTCCGGCATCAATTGATCCACAAGCAATTACTGTAAGTGGTAGAATGACAGGTTTCCTTGCAAGTCCAGCTGTTTACAAGGGAACTCAGCAATTTAATGGTGGTGGAAAAATCTCACTTTCATCATTTAATCCGAAATCTTCTGATTTTAAGAACGGAAAAGTTGTCAATAAATTCAAATATCTTGATTTTTATGATGAAAAAAAGAAACTTATTTTGGGTTCCATTGACACTTTAATATCAACAGGATTCACAATCACAATGAATGGTGGAACTTATGTAAAAGCAAATGTAAGTGTTGAAGCCATTGATATGAGTTCTGGAAAAGATTACGAAGCTCAGTCAGATGCAGAACTGTAATAAAAATCGGGAAAAATAGGGAGATTTAGGGAAAATTTCCCTATTTTTCATTAAAAACTACAATAATATAAGGAAAAACTACAATGAATTTAGAAGAAACAGAAAAGAAAGATGAAGTGTTGGAAGAAACACAAAGAGTAAGCATGTTTAATGCTATTGTAATGGGGAAAGATGTTACAGAAACAATCAATACAAGCCGTGGAGATTTTAAGGTAAAATATCCACGTTCTCGTGATATTCAACAGATAGGAAGGTTACAAGCCTTACGCTTAAATGGAATTCCTATTGAATGTTTTGATAAGAATATCATTGCTTTAATGCAAGAAATTGCAACATTGGATGTAATTGTTTTAGAGGGGCCGGCATGGTATGAAAATGCAAAGAAAGAAAATGTAAATTTTTCTTGGGGTGATATTCCATTGCAATCTTATATTCAGGAGGTGTATGCAGCCGCATATACCTTTCGCCTTAAAGTGCAGAAACTCCTTGAAACAAATGGCAAAGAAGGAGATAAAGAACTGGATTCCGTTTCAGACGTTAAAGATAATGGTAGTCCAGGACTTTTTGACGGCATCAGTACAGAACAAGAACCTTCAAGATGAACTTTACTATAATGTATGGTTTGAATTCTTGATGAACTATGACAAATTAGGAATAAGGGATGCTTATCAAAAAGAAAAAGAAAAACAGAAATCATCCGTTAATGCAGATGAATTAAGAGCTTTAGGATATTCGGAAGAAGATATTCAAAAGGCTCAGTTTGAATAAAGGGGATTATCATGGATCAGTTTACAATTAAAGGTAAAGTTATATGTGATACTGAAATAAACGGACAGCCTATATCTAATAATTCCCTTGGTGGCATGGGAGCCGTAGAAGATTGGCAAGCTTTCACAGATGCACAGGATGATTCAATAGATTCCATTAAAAATAATAATGCCTTAATGAAAGAATTCGGTAATATCATGCCGGAAATATTAAAAAATTTCCGGACGATGAATGATATTGTTGCAAGAACAAATCAAAATTTACCGGCAATAGGGCAGGTAAAATCGTCAGAAGATTTAAGATTAAAACAGATAGATAATTATAGCAGACAAAACTTTTTGCAATTAGTAAATTCAGGAAGTAATGCTGTACAGTCTGTTGCTAATGCCAATATGAGTGGGGCTGTTTTAGGAGGTGTAAATAGCATTGCTGGAACAGCTAACAATCTTTCAAAAATGGCAGAAGCTTCAGATATGGCAAGTCTTGCAAAAGGATTGGTTGCCGGTGGTGTAATAGCAACGGTTGCTGCTGCTGTAATAAAAGGTGGTGATGCACTTGCCAGCAAATACATTGAATCAATGCCAACAATCTATGGAACAGGAAAATCATTTAATTCTTTAAGTGATGGAGAAGCTCTTGCTGCATATAATGCTATAAACGGTTATAACAACGGAACCGGTTTGGATGTAGATACATTTCAAGGATTGGCTCAATCATTGAGAAAACAAGGTGTTGGAAATAACTTAGGAACACCTGGGGCTTTATCTTTAGTAGGAAGTATTGCTCAAACAACAGGAAGATGGGCCTATGCAACAGGTGGTGATGTAAACCAATACGCAAACCTTGCCGGATTAATGTCTCGTTATGGTGGAAGTGGTGACGTTTCATCGGATTTTAATTATCTTGTTGCAGCCGGAAAAGCGAGTGGATTAAACAATTCCCAAATACCTGAATTTCTTTCTGGAATTCAAAAAGTAATGGAAGATGGTATTTCTAAAGGGTTTACTCGTTCTGCGACTGATGTAGCAGATACACTTTTAATGTTCTCAAAAATGTCAGGAAACAATGCTTTTTGGCAAGGTGAACAAGGTGTAAAGCTGCTTAATCAGATGAATTCAGGACTTGCCGGTTCTACAGGTTTAAGTAAAACAACAGATATTCTTGCTTACAGAGCTATTTCCCAGGCTTACAATGGAAAACAATCAAGTGCTTTAGGTGATTTATACCTTGCAGATGGCGGTTATGTTAATAATATGATGCTGCTTGAACAAGGTTTGAATAAAAATAATTTTGGTTCTGTAATGGATGCAATAGCATCATCAACAACAAGTAAGGAAGGTCAGATAGAAAGAATAAGGGAAATGTTTGGTGTTAATTACACCGGTGCATCAAGAATATTGCAACTTTATTCTAAAAAAGGTGGAAGTGTTACAGATACAGATATAAGAACTATTACAGAGGCTCCAGAAAACCAGAATGATGAAACAAAATATCAGCAAGCTATAAATGATATAAAGACAGCTGTTGTTAATATAGGACAAGGTGCTGCTGAATTAAAAATAAAAAGTATGGGTTTAATTACAGGTCCTCTTGGTGCTATTGCTCAAAAGGTGGCCGGATATACAACTACAAACACAAGTATTCTTTTAGGTGAATCTGCTGATAACAATTCAAATGTTTTAAGTGCAAATGTAACAGATGGAAGTGTTGGTGATCATGCTTTGTTTGGATATAAAGTTTCAGACGGCCCTGTCTGGGAAATGAAAAAAATAATTGGAAGAAATAATACAAAAGCTATTGATGAGTATTTAAGAAGGGATGAATATGGAAATAAAATATTAGAATTGTCAAACGGAAGCTCAGAAGAAGCCAATTCTTTCTTACAATTCTTATTAAATAATAAAGAGGCTAGTGATTTACGAGGACAAGTTAATGAAGAAACTTCTGATTATATTGTTTATCAAGAAGAAAGGGATGCTACCAAAAAACTATTAGAACAGATGTATCAAATATATTCATTGCTTAAAGATGGTATTACTTTAACAGAGCAGAAATAATTTATTTAGAAACTGTGTTTTTGGTGATATAACCCCTATAAATGATAACGTTGCTAGAATCTAAAAAATTATCAGGACTTATACCAGCATCACGGAATTTAGAAATTAAATTTTGAAATTCAGTTTCAATATTTTCTAAATCTATGAGAGAATATTGTTTTAATAATTCTTCATTTTCAAATGAAAGATCAATTGAAATCATAATTTTTGATACATAAGATCTTTTTATAAAAGATAATTTATATAAATTGATAGATGGATTTATTGTAGATTTAAGTCTATAACTTATTTCACATTTATCATCCATCTGAAAATATTCATTTTCAGATTTATAGTTATACCATGATTCTGCAAAAAGAAATGGTGCTGCAAACAATAAAATTAAAGATATAATTAGTTTTTTCATAAAAAATCTCCTTGCTTTAAAAATAAAGCGTTTTTTTAGATTTGGCAAGTTTTTTTTCTTATACATTGACAACAGACTATTTATAGAATAAAATTAAACTATATTTATCATAGGGTATGTTAAGAAATTAGCAGCCGGAATAGTGTTTTAAACATTGTTCCGGCTGTTTTTTTTTAAAGTTTTTGGGGGAAATAATGGAAGTATTGGCACAAGCTCCACAACCTACAATAAAGTGTTTTCATTCCATTAGAGATAACAAGGCCGTTCAGGACTTGTATCAGGAATTTACTCCAAATTCTGCATATATTTCTGGCAAAAATCTACAGTCATATAATTTTGAAAAATCTATAGATGATTTTGGAGGCTCGTTTTCTTTTACTGTAAAAGAAGATACAGAAAATCTGAAAGATCCTTTTATGGATAAAGTTCAGCCTTTAGATATTATTGTTATTTCTGAAAGTGGATATACAGAAAGGATAGATTTTATAGGTGTTGTAACCACTATTTCGGCTGGTGGAATTGCCAGCAATCTTAATAAAACTGTTACTATTTCAGGCAAAAGTATAGAATGGCTTTTCAGTTATCTAAATGTAAATTGTGATATAAAAATTGCAATATTCAATAATTCAGAAGCAAACAAAACATTTTTAACAGATTTTGCAGAAAAAAATGGTACTACCGGATTTACAATAAAACAGATTGCTGTTTCAAGCATTAATATGTTCAAAGAACAGGTTGCAAGATTTAAAGATATATCTAATTACATCATAAATGATTTGATAGATTTATGGTTTGAATCGGATTATATTGAGGCATCAGAAGAAAAGTTTGCTTATCCAATTTCAAGTAACTTATTTGAAAGTGGAAAAGTTAATGTAATAGACTTTATAAAGAAGTTACTTCCTTCACCAATTTATGAAATATTCAGTTATATAAATGATTCCGGAAAACCAAAGATAGTTTTAAGACAAGTGCCTTTTGATAATCCTGTTGCTTATTATTCAATAAATCCTGCACAATTATCAGATTACACATTAACCAGAAGTTGTAATGAAGTTTATACAGCTTTTATGACATATATTGAGGGAACAGATTTGGACCCTAGTTTTTATATGAACCTGATGGCAGCAGAAGGAGAACAAAAAGGATATAACTATGCAAAATCAAATGCAGAAAAATCTGCTTTGTATGGCTATCAACTTTTAACATGTTCTTTTGTTGGTTATAATGCATCACTTGAAGCAAAACTCGATAAAGAAAAAATTGAAAAAATGAATCAGGATTTGGAAAGGTGGTTTTCAAATCTTGATGAAATGTATACAGGTGATTTTACATTCGTAAATATGACAAAAGAAAAGATTCCAAAAATGGGGGAATGGGTAGGCTTTGCAAAAGGACAATATTATATAGTTTCAGAAAAACATACCTGGAACTATGGAGATAACCCTATGGTAAATTATCAAGTTATAAGAGGCGGTGAATATTCAAATGGAACGTTTAAGCCAATTAAACGATTATCTGCTGTATACAAGGAGTTTGAATAATGCAAGTAAGAAGAAATATTCACAAAACAAATGCTATTCCTCAACACTTGCCGGAAGGTAATTATCTTACCGATAGAATTGGTTTTTGGGCTTTGGTAAAAGAAGTTAATTCAAAAAACAATACTGTTACAGTAATTTCAGATACAGGCTATGAATTTAAGAACATCATGGTAAAATCTGATGAATGGGTTACAGTAGATAAAAATAAAAATTACGTTCCATCAGAAAGAAACCTTCCACCTAAAAATTCAAGGGTATTTGTATTAACACCAACATATTCTGCAACAGGAGCTTTTGTTTTATGCTCAGGATTTTCTCGTGGGGATGAAAACATCAGAAAATTATGGGCTGCAAATGATAGTGAACTGGAAGATAAAAACAATTGTCGTGAAACAAAAACTCAGGGTGGTTGGGATATTACAGAAGAATATTCAAATGGAAATTTTAATGTAGTTTCAGATGATGGTAAAATTAAGATTGCGATTAATACAACATCAAATGCTCAAAAAAGCCAGAATAAAGAAGTAAAAATAGAAGCTTGGGATCATAAAATAATTATCAATGCAGACGGTATACAACTTAATGCAGGTAATGAAAAAAAAATTAAAATTGGAAATTCTGTAGATACACTGAAAGGGTTGTTAGGTGATTTAATTAATAAGTTGAATAGCGGTACTGTTGCTACGACAGGAACTGAAACGGCTCAAACAGTAACATCTGGTCAATTTACAGATATATCAACGAAGTTAGGTCAAATTTTGGAGTGATGAAATGGCAACTTATCTTAATTCAGATTTTTGGAATAAAGCTTATCTGTTGGAATTTAAGTTAAATGGTGTTTTAACCGATGCATTTACTTTTTCTGTTCCACCTGAAAATGAAGAATTTTCTTTTCCTCAAAGAAAAAGTGAAACAAAAACTTTTGGTGGCGCCGTAGTTGCAGATTACGGTAATGATATGGTGCAGATTAACCTTTCAGGAACAACAATAAATCAGGAAATAAAACTTATATATAGAAGTTTTTTAGGTTATTCTGAAATGACTGGTGAACAGGAAATATTTTATTTAAGGAATTTGCTCAAAAAGTATGGAACCAGAGATAACTTACAGAAAAAAGAAGTTTATTTATATTCATTGAACGGTAAGGATAAAATTACTTCAAAAGATCCAAAATGGTGGAAAATATATGTAGGGCAGCTCGATATATCAAGAAATAAAAATAAGCCTTTCTGCTATAACTATAAATTCATAGCAACAGGAGCTCCGGAAGTAACAGAAAAATTTGAATGGCCGGTAATAAACTATCTTGAAAGCAATGATATGAAATATGCATGGCTTGGCAACAATGTTAATGCTTTGACAAAATTTACGGAAAGAGTAACAACAAAAATGAATGAAATTGCAGATGCTTTCCAAAGTCTTGGCGCTGATAATCTGGCAGAGTTATCAGGATATATTTCAGCCATGCGTCAAAACCTTGATACATTCAATACAGCCGTATCAAAATATGTCGTGATTTTTTCAGGCAAGGTTACTGATATATCAGAATTTGCAACAGATACTGTAGGTTTGGGAGATAAGATTTTATGGTCTGCAACAAGATATTATCCTACTTTAATTGCAGATGTTTGGAATTCATGTAAAAATTTAGTTGCCACATGTAAAGGAATTTACAATTATTGTGCAAATATTGATGAAATATACTTTAGTGAAAGTTCATGGCAAAGCATAAAAGAACTTTTTGATGATACAGTAACAGATGTTGATATTGCTGATACATACTCTACGTTAGCCTATCAGAACATCAGTTATGCAAATACATTATCAACAATTACAAACAAAAAACTTAATGATATAAGTTTTGCCATTATTCCAGGCGAAATGGGTGAAGATGATCAGATAGTAACAACTTACGGTTATAAAGTAATTTCAATTACTGATGCCGAAACAAATTGGGATCAAATAGCTCGTGATTATTATGGAGATGCAAGTCTTTCATACGTTATAGCAACGTTTAACAATATTCCAACAGATAAACCTTTGGTTGCAGGTCAAAGCATCTTGATACCAAATCTTAATTTTGCAGAAAACAAAACTTCTGAAAATGAAATCTATAACAGTCCTGACGTAAAAGATAATTATGGAAAAGATTTGTTAATATCAGATAAAGATTTTGGTGTTACAAACGGAGACCTTTCTTTAATTGATGGTGTAAAAAACCTTGAACAGTCTTTGTTGAATAGATATTCAACCTTGGTTGGTGCAAGAATCAGACTTGAAGCTTATGGAATCAGGGCTTCTATCGGGGATGCTTTAACAGCAACATCGGCTTTAATTCAGGCAAGTGTTCATCAAACAACTGTAGAAGATCCTCGTGTAGATAGTGTAGAAGATATTAAATTTTCAGGAAAGGGAGATAGCCTTACAGTTTCAGTTATATACATAGATAAAAACGGTTCAAAAAGAAATTTTGGAGGAACGATATAATGGATACAAAAAATTATAATACACTTCTGGAAGAAATGAAACAAAGTGCCATAGCAAATGGTTCTGGTCTTACAGATTTTAACGATGGTTCAAATATTATGACTATTTTTGAATCTACAGCAAGGCCGATTGAACAGGCATATATTGATACAAGAAATGGTTATTCAAATAACCTGAGAGCAATCCCATATTCAGTTTTTGATTTTAAGCAAAAACCTGGTCAGAAAGCTGCTACAGAAGTAAAGTTTACAAGAAATGCTGCTTTAACGTCTGTTTCTCGTATTCCATCAGGAACAAGAGTAAGCTCAGGTTCTCTGGTATTTATAACAACGGCAGATGCTTTTATTGATGCCGGACAAACAGTTTCAGGCAACGTAGGGGCAATTGCAGAAAAAATTGGTCTTGAATATAACGTGAATGAAAATACAATTACAACTATTGAAAGCAATCTTTCTGCTGAAATTGTAAGCGTAACGAATCCAATTAAAGCTGTTGGTGGAACCGATGCAGAAACACAAACACAAATGCTCAGACGATTCAAGTATTACATAAACGGTTTACAAGGTTCAAATAAATACGGAATTATGGCCGGTGTATTAGGGGTTGAAGGTGTTCGTTCTGTAAGTATAGATGAACACTTTCCACCTAAAAATGACATATATAATTTTACAGTATATGTAGATGATGGAACAGGCTCAATGACACAAGACTTGAAGAACCAAATTACAGATCTTATTAATGGAACAGATACAGAAGAAAATCCTGGACTAAAAGCTGCCGGAACTAATGCAGATGTTACAACGGCAACACCTGTTTATATTCCTATTACAGTAACAGCAACAATTTATCGTGTAGAAGTAGAAAGAATTAAGAGTGAAATTCAAACAAAGTTACAGGAATATATTAACGGACTTGGAATAAATGAAAATGTTATTCTTTCTTCTATCATTGTTTTGCTCAGGCAGATTCCAGGCATAACAGATATTTCTGGTCTTACTATTGATGGTAGTACAGATAACAAAGTCATTGCAATAAATCAAATTGCAAGATTCCAAAGTGTAGAAATAGAAATTATTAATCAGTAAATGCAAGGGGATAAGTAAAAATGACATTGCTTGAACAATTAAGGGGTAATTTCCCAAAAACAATAGACAAAAGTAAAAAAGTGTTTTCCTCTATAATTGCTAATGATAAAAAAGATGCATCAATCCAAAAGCAGCTTAATGATTTGTTTAATTATATGAAAGAATGGATTTCTACACCTAATGTTTACAAACAGACAGGAACTATGCTTGATAAAACTGTCAAATTCTTTTCGTTTTTGGAAAGATTTGCAGATGAAACAGAAACTTCTCTCAAAAATAGATTTGCAGCAATCTTTATCCGTAATCATGATAATAAGTGGGGGACTGTTTATGATGTAAAAAGTGTATTCAGGCAATATTTTCCACATGCTGTAATATATTTAGTTGAAAACACAAACAAAATTGATGATTCAGTGCCTGAATATGCAAATTTGCTTACAGATGGTGATATTAATACAGATACTCCTACAGCTTGGACTTTGGTAGATTGTTCTGCAACAAAAGATGCCAGATTTTCAAAAGCTTATGGTATGGAATTGGATCAAGTTGATGGATATTTTGAACAAACAGTTACTGTACTTAATAGAAAGATAATTAATGAAGAAGAACCTTATGAATATAAAAATCTGACATATTTTTTACATTTCTTTTTAAGTGGTTCTGTAAATGTTAAGATTTTTAATGCGGCAAATAATAAGTATTGGGATAATCAGACAAAAACCTGGAGTTCAACAGAAGTTCAGAGCCGTTTTGAAAATGCAGAATGGAATGATTGCAACCTGTATTTCATAACAGAAGGGGATGATGATGAAGCAGATATTACAATTACCTTTGCTTATGATAATACACCTGTAAAAAGTGGGCTGGAAAACACATTAATAAAGGGTAAAGTTGTTCAAAGCTGGAATCCAATTGATTGTAATTTTGTAAATAATATTTATGAATTATATCAGGCAAGTTCAAGTGTAAACACATCCAATGTTACAATAGTACCGGAAAAAGAATATAAATTGAACTTTGAATCAAAAGGAAGGCTTCAAATCACGGTCAAGAACAACAATAATAAATATTGGAATTTTGAATATCAGAAATGGCAAGATAGTCCATCCGAAAATGTTTTCACCTCATCTGACTGGTCAAGTAAAACTGTTTCTTTTACACCAAATGCAGAAGATTCTTCTGTAGATATAAGCTATAAATATTTTAATTCCATAGCCTTTTTACGAAATAATAGTTATTTGGAAGGTATTTTGGATGCTACAGAAACATTGACTGATTGTACTGTTGAAAACGGTGTAATTCACATGGAACAGATAAGTTCTGCAGCAAGTTATGTAACCGATGTTGTTTCTGATAGCGTTTATACTGTAAATTATAGCTTTTCAGGAAGAGCTGCTGTAATTATAAAAAATAATAATAACCAATATTGGGATATTCTGGCTCAGAAATGGAGTTCTACGGCTGTAAAAAATATAGTATTGTCAAATAGTTTAAGAGAACATTCTTTTGATGTTAAGTGTGATGGGGTTACGAATCAATTAACAATTACATTTGAAATGCCGAATTCATATCTTGATTATTTCAGACTTTTTGAAAAACAACCATTTTCAAGTTTTACTGTAATGGCTCATTTTGAAGGAAACACATCTGTAGGTGTATTTGGTCTTGCAGCTGGTGACGATGATCCTAATATGGAAACAGAAGATGAAACACCACCACAACCTAGGTATGGAAATTATGGATATTATGATAAATCATTCTTATCAGGACTCCCTATAGGTTTCGCAAGTGATATTTATGAAGATTTACTTGATTATCTAAGAGCTCAGGGAGTAAAAGCTTATTTTGAAATTATAGTCAGAGATTATTCTAGTGAATAATAAACTTGTAAGAATGATTAAAAGTGTGGTATAATTATTTCAAATAGGTGTGTTAAGAAATTAGCAGCCGGAATTTCTATTAAAACTGAAATTCCGGCTTTTTTTATTTAACTTTTCTTTAGGGGGAAATTAATGTCTTTACAAAGTTCAACATTTAAGTCATCTCGTGTTTTGGATAATGAAATTATAAAAGCAAATGATTTTGAATTTGCTTTTGAACAGGTTGTGGAAAATGTTGCTAAAGCAACTCAAATGTTTCTGGAATCAGAACAAGATTTTGTTATAAACGGAAAGGTAATTCCTGATTCTGGAATGAACTTGAAAGTTTCTCCAATTTATGGAGTTTGTAAATCAACAGGGGTACCTTTTGGAAGAACTGAAACAACTGATGAAACGATTGCCTTTGAAGGTTCTCAGTATGGCCGTGTTGATATTATTGAAGTTAGGGGTGAATGGCAAACATACGATGAACAGCAGCGAGCTTTCAATGATCCTGATACCGATACCCAGACTTATCAATATATTGATACTAAGAAAAGAATGTTACCTGTTTATAGAGTTTTACAAGGTGTAGAAGGGGCTGGTGTAGCTCCTGATACAGAATCAGGATGGGTGAAACTTGCAGAAGTTTCAATCCGCCCAGGCGCATCTTCAATTCTTGCAACAGATATTCACAACATTACAGCCGATGTTGCTGGAATGGAAAACGATGATTGGACTAATGAAGAAGATGCAACATACAACATCGGATATATTTCTGATGTAAATAGACGTTTCCGTGTTCAACACAATGAAGATGGAACCCATGCAGATAATTGTATAGATGCAAACTCACTTGACATAGGAATTGGAACAGATCAAATAAACGGAAACATTCTTCCAGTTGGTGGTGCTGTTTCAGTTCCAACTCAGACAATTGCAGCAACTGATTCTATCTTATCTGTATTCACAAAAGTTGCCCTGATGATTACAAATATTTATGATTCTTATGTAAAATATGGTGCATACGGATTCAAGGGAAGTCTTTCTGTTTCTGCAATTGCAGACGGAAGTAATATTTTAACAAAACCTATTACAATCAGTGCTGCCGGTGATGGAACCGCAACTATAAAGGTTGATGGAAATACAGTTTTATCAATTGATGGCAGCGGAAAACTTTCAACAAACGGTTATACAGCAACAGCAAACAATCATCTTGTTACAAAAGCCGTTACTGATGCAATATCCACGGCTTTGAGTAACTTATCATCCAAAGTAGATGAAATTATTGCAAATCTTGATTTTCAAGAATATTCTAACGGAGTTCTTTCAAGTGGAACTAAAGGACGATTTAATCCTGATAATACATCAATTGATGTAGCAACAACAGAAAATATAACTTTAGCCGGAGTTCAAGCAATTGATGGCCAGACTTTGGTTGAAGGTGCAATTGTTCTTGTAAAAGATCAAACAGATGCAACAGAAAACGGAATCTATCAATATTCAACTAATTCAGCCTGGTCTAGAGTTTTAGCTTTCTCACAACCCCAGTCATTAAAATCAAAAATCTTTACAATAACATCAGGTACTGTAAATGCAAAAAAAATGTTCTACATGCCTAGGGTAACTTTCATTAATGAAGAAGTTTTTGGTGAAGATGATATTACCATTCTTGAATACTTTGGCTCTATGGCTGCTTTACCAAACAAGGTGATTATGAGGGATGCTTACGGAAGGGCCAAAGTTGCAGCTCCATCAGCATCTGATGATATTGCAAGAAAAGCTGAGATTGATGCTTTATATGGAAATGTTACCCCTAGCGGGCCAGGAACTGCCGCTGTTGGGTCTTGTACTACTTTTGCACGTTCTGACCATGTACATCCAAACCCAAGAATCTTAGTTGATGAAAGTAATAATCCAGTAATACATGTTGATGATGGAAATGAAATTAACTTTTATAATTCAGGCGCGTGGATAAATTATAGAGGAGGAGTTTCCTGTTTACGAATTGGTAATGGGGCAGCTAACGGAGGCTTAGGTACGATAGCTGCAGCATGTTTTTGTGGAAAAGCAATCGATGCAAATTGTGCAGACAAATCCTATAGTACATACTATACAACCACACCTCCAACGGGAATAGCATACATGCAGTTCATCCTAGCTGGACAGGTACCACTCATAAGAGCTTTTGACAAAAACGGAGCAACCTTAAATACTGTATATGTTCATATATGGTAATGAGAAAGTAAAGATGAAATATACTCATTAAAAACTTTGTGTGCATAAAATTGTGCATAAAATTAAACATGTATAACAATAAATATGTTGATAAACAGTAAAAATAGGGGTAAAATTGCCTTATAACAGTATATAACATGCTATAAAAAGGGTGGGAATTGAGTATTCAACCGAATAAAACAATAAAAATAGTGTTGTTTGGTGTTGAATACTTCAAAAAACTACACTATATGTAGGTTATATGCTGAAAAATCCAAAATATGTGCATAAAATGTGCATAAAATTATAAGGTTGAAAGCATGACAAAACACCTATTTCAAAGAACCATTACAAAGAATGGTAAGAAAATCAAAGTCTGGTATTATTGGTATTATGATGAGAATGGCAAACAGATAAGAAAATCTTGTGGCCAAAACGGAAAGCCTTGTCTATTAAAAAGAGATGCAGAGGCTTTTATTGAAAATCTAAAAGATGAAGATCTTTCTAAAAAAGAAATAACATTTAATGATTATTGTTCAGGTTTTTATAATGAAAACTCCAGGTTCCTTAAAAAACAAGCAGCCAGAGGGTTTAATTATCAGGCAAATTCTATATATCAAAAGAAACTGTATTTAAGTAAATTCCTTTCTGTTTTTGGTAATTTGGATGTAGATAAAATCAAGATTGGAAGTATTGAAAACTGGTTGATAAACATGAATTGTTCTAATTCTGTAAAAAACAATATTTTGGCAGTAATAGATGAAATTGAAAGTGAATTATATTCTGACGGCCTGATAGAACACGAAATACATATAAAGCATTTTAAGAGAAATACTCAGGAAAAAGGAATATTGTCTTTGACAGAAATTGCTGCTTTGTTTCCGGCAGAATATAGCAATTTGATAAATGTATGGAGAATTAGAGAAACAGAAAGAGAAAAAGATGTATATAATTTTGCCGTTGCAATTTATACACTATTAACTACAGGTATGAGAAGTTCAGAAATAAGAGCTTTGCAATGGAATCAGTTTATAAGGCCTGATGCAATCTTGATTAATGCCATGATAGATTCTAATGATGAAAGGGTTAACCGGTTAAAAAAATGGAGTGCCGATAATAAAAAATGGAGAGTAACAATACTCCCTGATAGGACTTCCAGAATGATTGAAATGTTGAAACTTGATAAATCAGATGACGATTATGTTTTTGTTTACATGAATAAACCATTAACAACGGCATTTTTACTAGATCATTTTAAGTGTGTTTTGAATAAAAATGGAATAGATTGTAAAGCAAGGAATATTACCATTCATTCATTAAGATTTACTTATAATTCACTTATGAAAGGTGAAATATCTGGTGAAGATTTAAGGCTTATGGTAGGACATACAACAGAAGCAATGACAGAATATTATGATAAAACTAAAGCAATAGAACATCTTGATGAGCTGCTTTTGAATAAGGAAACATTAAATTCGGTTTTTAATTGATAGGGATCTTAATACCTACAACAATTCCTGAGAAACCACCTAAAAGAAGTCCTGAACCAAAACCGATTAAGGTAAACTTTAATGCCTCGGAAAAAGAGTTTTTATGATTTAGTTCATAGAGTGTTTTCCAGTATTCAATATCAGGTTTTAATTCAACAGTTGCTTGTTTATAACCCTCTTTATAAGCAGAATCAATTGAGGCATCGGCTTCTTCAAGAATTATATCAATTATCTGTTGAACTTCCTGACCGGTGTATGTTCTTGTTAAGTCTATTCCTAACTCGTTCTCGAAATTCTTCTTGTTCTCGTTCAATGTTTGAGCTGATAATATCGGAGTGAGGACTATCAGCAGCAATATCACTTGCAGATTTTTTTTCAAGTTCATTTATTTTTTTCTCCTTTTCAAGTTCTGCTTCTAATTTGTTTACTTTGTCCTTTTTGTGTTTATCAAAAAGAAAAACAGAAGTAAAACCAAAAAACAGTGTTCCGATAATGTAAAGAAAAACTAAGCCAATCTTTTTTAATACTTCTTTAACTTTCATATTTACACCATTTCAAAATGCGGCTTATCTTGCCAGTCTTTCCAATCGCCTCCCCATGAAAAACCGTATTTCTTGCCGATTTTTCCCATTTCATTCCATACAGAATCAGGAGCATCCCACCAGATAACATTGTTTTTACACGGTGCAAAATCAATTGCAATTCCTTTGATGTGATTAGAATTTAATGTCTGGGTATTTGCTGTTTTACATTCACGATCCGTAGGCTCGTAAAGGCCAGCTGCCTTATACATGGCTTTTACATCTTTAATATCTTTCATTCTTGAACGTGAATAATAAGCCATTTGAACAGCAAGATCTCTTTTTGTTTCAACAATTACAACCTTTTCAACACCCAATTTTCTCAGGGCTGCTGAATTGTTCATTGCCTTAAAAGCTTTATTTGCAGCAGATTGAACTTCTTTATTCAGGTCTTTAATCAGATTACTCATATTATTCCTCCGATTTAGATAAAGATGTTAATTTTGATTTAACAACTTTTTGGATGCCTTGAACCAAAAGCTGATAATCAATCTGCATTATTCCTATTGTCATAATGGAACCAAAAACTCCGATAGGAAGATATTCAATGCTGCAGAAACATCCAACGGCAACAAACGGCATAATTAAAGAATAAATCCAGGTTTTTTCTGTCTTAATGAAATTCTTTAACCATTCCATTACACCAACACCGGCAAGAGCTGATATAACAGCCTTTAGGAAATAAGATGCGAATTCAGTCATGCGCTTTCTCCTTCTTTTATTTTTGTTCCGGCAATATCACGACCGGAAAAGTAAATATCTGTAAAGAGTTTTTTGGCTTCCTCAAAAGATATGTTATCCATTATTTTAGGAAGATTATAAGCAGGAAGTTTTTCATTAAATAAATAGAGCTTTTCTGTAACAAGTCTGTAGTAAGCTTTGGATTTTGCATTTGCATATTGTTCAAGTTCATAATTTGTTTTGTTTACTATATGGTTTCTGGTAAAATCGTTTTTTAATTCATAATTCAATCGGTCTGAAATTCTGTATGTTATCATTTCAAGAATTGTTCTGTCTTTTTCATCCTGAATATTAAACAGTTTCATACCTTCTTCAAATAATCTGATTCTAGCGCCTTTTAACATTAATTTAGCAACCTGGGATTGGTTGTCAATCAAGTCTTTTCCTTCGGCAATGTAACGTTCCTTTATTTCTTCTCTTATAGGCTCATTCAACTCAATAAACTTCGATTTTATATTCTTGTTTTTCAGAACATTGCAGATTAATATAATGGCAAGAATAATAACAGCAGAACAAAGAATTCCCAAAATAATAAAGGAAATCCAGCCGATTGTGGGAATAGAACTAAAATCAAACTTTTCCATTTTAGAACTCCTGAAAATAAAAAAAAGCCGGCAAATTCCAAAAGAATTTACCGGCTTAGATTGGCTCTAACACCTTTTATTAGATTATAATATATAAAATCTTAATTGTCTATTTCTTTTCTTTATTTAGCTGCTTAAACATATCAACCTGAGCTTTAATTGATGCAAAAACAACTTTCTTCTGTTCTTCTGTAAGGTCTTGTGTTTGTACCAGAAAAGCTGCCGTTATATCATCAATAGGGGATTCTTCTCCTGATAATACATATTCCAAAGGAACACCAAAGAACTTTGATATTTTAAGTAAATCTTCAAGGCTTGGTTTTCTACCTTCCTTATTTTTCCAGTCATAAAAAATCTGCCTGTTCTTTCCTAAGTATGCAGCAAGTTCGTTTTTTGAACGGCTGTCATTCTCAATCATAAAATCAATTCTTTTAAGTATATTTTCGTAGTTTATATATTCCATATCCATATTATCGTCAAAAACTTATAAAAAATCAAGCAAAACGCTTACATTTAACTTGACAAAGTAAGTGGACGGCTTTATATTATAAGCACAATGTAAGCCAAAAGCTTACAAATAAAACTACTACAGGTGGGATATGGAAGAATATGAACAGTGTGGGTTATTCGATGAAGAATATCCAAGATATGAAATCCAGAAAAAAATCAGACTTATAGAATTATTTGCTGGTGTCGGATCACAATCAATGGCTTTGAAAAGAATGGGTGTAGATTTTGAAAGTTATAAAGCCGTTGAGTTTGATGAATTTGCAATGAAATCTTACAACTCAATTCATGATACTAATTTTCCAACAATGGATATTACAAAAACTCATGCAGCAGATTTGGAAATTGTTGATAAAGATAAATATGAATACATCATGTTTTACTCATTCCCTTGTACTGATCTGAGTTTGGCCGGTAGACAAGCTGGAATGAGCAGAGATTCAGGAACACATTCAGGATTGCTTTGGGAAGTTGAAAGATTATTAAAAGAACTCCCAAAGGAACAATTACCAGATGTTCTTATTATGGAAAATGTTCCACAGGTACATTCAGAAAAGAATCTTCCTGATTTTGAAGATTGGATTGATTTTCTCAGGAAGCTTGGTTATGCAAACTTCTGGCAAGACTTAAATGCAAAAGATTTTGGGGTTCCTCAAAATCGTGATAGATGTTTCATGATCTCGATGCTTGGAGATTATGAATATCAGTTCCCTAGACCAATTCCACTTGAAAAAGTAATTGTTGATGTTCTTGAAGATGAAGTGGATGAAAAGTTCTTTATTCGTTCTGAAAAAGCAAAGCTGCTTATAGATCAGTTAATCAAAGATGGAAAGATTGAAGAATAGGTGTTTATTGATGGGAAATATTTATTTTTCTAACGGCCAAAACGGAAATATTTTTCATGAAATGGGAATATCACCAACAATTGTTTCTGGTGTAACAGATAACAAAAAGAATGGTGGTGTTGGTTCTTGTAATGCTCCAAAGGTATTAATAAGGCTCAGAAAACATGAAAGATAGAATCCATTGTTTAGGGTATATAGAAAAAGGAACAGGAAAGCACATGTCAAATTCTGTTTATTCAGTAAATGGTATAGCTCCTGTTGTTATGGCATCGCTTGGAGTAAAGCAGCCTGGAATATTTATTGTGGTAAAGGAAAATGCAAACAAAGTTATATCCGGCAAAACTAGATAAAGTTTCTGGCCATAAGATAGGGGGGGGGCAATTCTCCAAAGCAGATGAGCATAAAATTATGGATTTTAATTGCAAGGTTGCCGGTTGTGTAACAAGCAGATATTACAAAGGGCTTTCAGCTCATGGAGATAATTTAGTTGTTGTCTGGAGAAAAAATGATTAAGGAAAAACATTCAAGTAAGTATAAAAAATACTGTAATGAATCTTCCAAAATCATTTGGTATGGGAACTTGGACGGCAAAAATATACAGGGATATAAATATTCTGTATATGCAATATTTGGCTGTTGTGCTGCAATCAACACCGGCCAGGGTGGAGGGCAAGAACCTTTTATCTTGATAAAGCTATGATGAGAGCAGAGAGCAGAGAGCAGAGAGCAGAGAGCAGAGAGCAGAGAATTGTAGCGGCCATAGATTTAAGTGTCAAGAAGCCGTCAATAATTCTGATTGCAAATTGCATAACAGCAAGGGAAAACCGTGGGATCTGCAACATGCAAAGCATGGGAAACGGTGTTGTTATGGAAACTATAAAGGCATCGTCAAAGTTGATGTAAAAATTGCTATGACGATTATGGCAAGAGATTGTCATGGAATAAGTGGTGGATATACACCATCTAATTTGGTGATAGAGATTTATGACTGATTATAAAAACATTTTGATTGGAGGTGAACAAGAGCATCAGAGTGTAAAAACAGACGGTATTTGTACCTGTTTGTGTAGTGCTATGGGACAAGGTGGAGGCTATGTTCCTATGGTTGTAATGACAGTTATGGCAGAAAGAAAGAAAGAAAGAAAGAAAGAAAGAAAACGATAGCCAGAAGTTAATAAAACGTCAAGTGGGTGTAGATTTATGCTTTCTTGAAACAAGAATTGTTGAAATAAGTGCTTGTGTTTGTGTTAGGTACGATGCCGGTATATGTAAACACAAGATGGAACATACAGGAGTTTTAGTTGAATACAAACGATAGAGCAAAAGTTTTTTATTTTGTAGTTCCACAGCCGGTAAAGGTAAGGAAATACAAGGTTGATAAAAACGGCCTTATTGAATGTCTTAAAAGTCATAAAAGATATTCAAACAAGGAAATTGCTCAGTTGATGAACCTTCCTGTTACAAAAGTTGAACATTGGTTCAGGACGGATCAGTTTTGGGCTGTTCCTGATGAAGATAGTTGGTTTGAATTAAAAGCTTTGTTGCAGATAACTACAACAGATTTTGATTCATGTATTACAGAGTTTGAGTACAGAAATGGTGTTTATGATAAATCTGAAAGAATATATCTGACAGATTTTATAGCTCCATGTCTTACTACGGAAAGTGCAACAGAAAAGTTTCTTGTGAGGAAAGGCTGATGCAGAAGATTGTAAAAACTAAATTAGCTAAGAAATCACAGAATGTAGAAATTGTTGGATGCATGGATCATACAATAGACCACACTTATGAAAGTGCTAATAGAGTTTATGACGTGATGGGGATTTGTCCTACGATTCCATGTTGTCAAGGTGGCAGTATACATCCAAAGATTTTAGTTAGGGCATAGCATGGATGAACAGAACAGAACAGAACAGAACAGAACAGAACAGAACAGAACAGAACAGCGTTCCACTTTGTATGGATGTTGTCAATACATACCAATTCTTATGGGAGGACTTGGAGAAAAAGTAAGTAATGGGGGAACACAATATTACTTTCAGGACAGGGTTTACAGTTCTGAATCCGTGGCTGTTTCGATAGCAACAGCTTTTCATCCTTGGTATTTGGTAAAGGTGAAGAAAAATGAAGTTTGCAGCCATATTAAAAACAGAAAGGAATGAATATGCAAAGCAAATTAGAAAGTCTTATGAAAGTCATAAGGTTAGTGCCAGACGTTGTGAACTGAAACAAATAACTATCAGGAATGATGGTTTGAGTAACACTATCACAACAATAAATAAAGATAATTTGGTGATACAGAGTGTTGGTTGAAATAAAAGAAGTGTTTTGTGTTGCTGTTCGTGGACGGCCTAAAACACCAAAAAAAACAGAACAACAGGTAGAACTTGGTTCTAAGGAGTATGTAAATTGTCTAACAACGGTTCAAAAAGATTCAATGCTGCTTTTGAAACTGAAACAAAAAGAAAATATTTGAACCTGATTTTAGATGACTTTTACATCTGCAAGGAACGTCTAAAGGTTTATAAAAATATTTGTCCTACGATTCTTTCAGAACGGTATGGGCTGAAAATTATAAAGGTGATGAATGAAAAAGGTTTATGCATTAAATCCGGTGAATTTCAATCACAAAAAAGGTGAGGGTATGAAAGGCAGAAGAAGAACATTGAGCAACATTGTAACTTCGATTGCAGCTCAGGAAGGTGGAATTACAGCTTGTCATTTAATACTGATTATTGGGGTAAAGGATGCCAAAGAAAGATAAATATTTGTGGATCAAACAGGCAACAAAAACCGGATATATAAAAATGAAGTCTGGTGGTGTTTGTGATGTTAGTTATCCAACAAGCAAAATCAGACGTGGCAGAGTTCAGGGGGGGGCTTATTTCTCCAACATTGACTTGTAATAGCAATGCAATAGTGAGAATTGTGGTGTTATGAATGAACGATTTATGCCAAAAGTTTTGGCTCATCTGCCAAACAGAAATATGTGTTCTGGTAATGTATATGACAAAAATAATATCTGTCAAGCTTTGATGGCTTGTATGGGAACCGGTGGAACAAATCAACCTTTGATAAAGGTTGATAAATATAGGGAGGAAAAAAATATGGAAGATGTAAAAACAGAAAATCAGGAAACAAAGGAAAAGTATGCAATTCGTAAGCTTACTCCAAAAGAGTGTTTCAGACTTATGAACTTTTCTGATGAAGATTTTGAAAAAGCAAAGGCTGTAAACAGTAATTCACAGCTTTACAAACAAGCCGGAAACTCAATTGTTGTAGCATGTTTGATTGCTATTTTTTCTCAGTTAGGTATTCAAGGCCATAAAAGATGGAATGAAATGAACCTTGAAGAACGTAGGGCTTTGGTTTACAAGGGAACAGTTTTGGAGGGAAAAAATGGGAATTAAAGTCAGAATTAAAGAGACACTTGAAAAGGTTATTGAAATTGAAGCTCGTAACAGAAAAGAAGCATTAGAAATTGCTCAAATAAATTATTCAGCAGCAGAAAGTGATTATGTTCTTACAGCAGATAATTATACTGATGTTGATTTTCAGGTGGTGGAAGAATGTTAGATTTATTTGGAAATGAGATAGAAGAAGAACAACCCAAAAAAAAGAAGGATTGGTCAGGTAATGCTAGAGCAATATTTACTTGTAATGGTGCAAGAAATTTTGCTTTAGAAGATAGACAAAGTGAAGATTTTTATGCAACTGAACCTAGGGCTGTAGAAGAACTTTTGGAACGTGAAAAGTTCAGCGATACAATTTTAGAGCCTTGTGTTGGAATGGGTCATATAGCAAATGTACTTATAGGGGGGGGTACAAGTGTATAGCTAAAGATATTGTTGACAGAGGTTTTCCTGATACAGAAATAAACGATTTTCTTACATTAAAAGAAAATCACAATGATATTATAACAAATCCACCTTACAAATTCTGTAAGGAATTTGTTGAACATGCTTTAGACATTTCTCCAGATGGAACTAAAGTAGCTATGTTTTTGAAATTAACATTCTTGGAAAGCCAAAGCAGAAAAGAACTTTTTGAAAAATATCCATTCAAAACTTTATATGTATTTTCATCCAGAAGAAGTTGTGCAAAGAATGGAGATTTTGAGAAATATCCTACATCGGCTGTTGCTTATGGTTGGTATGTATGGGTAAAAGGATTTAATGGAACTCCAGAAATTAAATGGATATAAGGAGAATTATTTTAATGACTATAGGAGAGTTTGAATGATTAAACCTAAAAGAACATTTTATAGACTTATTGATAATCATAAAGAAAAAGTTGATTACGTCTATGAATATCGTTGGTATAGCGAAAGACAAGGGTATCAAAGATTTTTCTTAGTTAAGGAATCTACTCCTTATGGAAGTTATACAATTATTGATAGTCATTCAGGAGCTGTTGTTATTAGAGATCTTGGTAGTTTATCAAAAAGAAATTTTGAAAAAATATGTAATTTTGTTTTATCTGTAACAAATGTAACTGCAGAACAAAAAAGGTTTGCAAGAGTATCGAAATTGAAAACATATAAGGGGGAATTATCTTAATGGCAGAAATTAAATTTGAATACCATAGTGTAAAAGACGTTTTACCGGCAAATGACGGCAAGTTTTACGATGTAATGGTTATTCTTTATGGAGTTAGTCTTTCTGGTGGATATAACTATCATAGAGGACGTTATAGTAACGGAACTTTTTTTGTAGATTCAGGAAATTATAATAGTGATAATAATTTTATTTGTTCATGGACGCAAAAGAAAGTTATTGCATGGAAACCTTTAGAACTTATTTCTAAAGAGCAGCTTGCTGAATTCTGCATGAAAGCTGGAGTAAAATAATGGGAAAGAGAAGTTTTAAGAAAGCTTTTAAGGCTCAAGACGAATATTTTACACCTAGTCTGCTCATAAATATGCTTGTTCCATATCTTAAAAAGTGGGAATTGGCTTTTGCAACAGAGCATAATAGACAGCCTATAATATGGTTGCCGTTTGATACAGAAGAAAGCAAATATTACACAATTCTTAAAGAAGTAGGATTCCAGGTTGTCAGAAGTCATCTGAATGATGATAAAGACTTTTTTCATTATCAGCCGGCTCAGTTTGATATTATCGTTTCAAATCCACCATTCAGTCAAAAACTTAAAATTATGGAACGTATTATTTTTGACTTAAAAAAGCCTTTTGTATTGCTGATGAATATGATGGCCATAAATTATCAGGAAATTGGTAATCTATTCCAATTCGTAAATCCAAAGATTCAATTTATTATTCCAGATAAAAAAGTGTCTTTTGATGGTAATACATCAAGCTTCTGCAGCGGTTATGTCTGTTATGACTTTATTGATCATACAGAATTTATTCACTTGTCTCATAATAACACAAAAAATAATTTTCATAGATAAAGGGAGGATATATGAAAATAAAAATAAAAATAATTGAAGGTGGAAAAATGCCTGTCTATAAAACAGCCGGTGCAGCTTGCTCAGACTGTTTTGCCAGACTGGGAGTTCCAGTCATTACTATTCCACCTGGTTGCAGAGCAATAATTCCTTTAGGATTTGCAATTGAACTTCCGGAAGGATATGAAGCTGTAATCAGACCTAGAAGTGGCCTTACTTCAAAATCAATTGATGAAGCTATTGGCACAATTGACTGTGATTATCGTGGAGAAGTAAGGGGCTGCATTATTAATAATACTGATTCAGAAATTCATATTAATGAACACGACAGAATCTGTCAGATGAAAATTCAGGAAGCTAAACAGTTTGAGTTTGAACAGGTAGAAGAACTTTCTGAAACAGAACGTGGTGAAAATGGATTTGGTTCCACAGGGGTAAAAGAATGATTGAATTCAATGGTAAAAAATACTATCAGCCTATAGAACTTATTGATTTTATCAATGACGGTTCAACAAAACTCAGTAAACTATGGAAACAGAAATTTCCAAAATATCAGCAGGTAGTTTTACTTGATCAGATAAACAGAGTTTTGAAAACAGCAAGAGCAGAATCGAAAATCAATTTTATTAAGTTCAGGAAATATAAAAACTCAGAAAAAATGTTTTACGGCTATGCCGTGGAAGATGTAATTGAATACCTTGAAAACAATAAACAAGTATTTGACATAGAATTAAATAAAAAGGAGAAATAAACTATGAAATTTACAACAAACAGAGATTCTTTGTTAAGGGTTCTGGCTGTAGCTCAGGAAATCATTTCAAACAAAAGCCTGGTTTCAATTCTTTCAAATGTCTATTTTAAGGCAGATAAGAATGAAAACAAGGTTTATGTGAAGTGTACAAACTCAACATTCAAGGCAATAACAAGTATTGCAGCTGATGTTGAAGAAGATGGTGAAACAACGGTTTATTGTGATAAGCTCACAAATATTGTTTCTGCATTGCCGATTGGTGATATTCTTTTTGAATCAACTGATCTTGAAATGATTGTAAAACCGGTTGATAAAAAAGTAAAATTCAAGCTCAAAATGATGGCATCAGACAAATTTCCGGTTATTAACGGCTTTAAGGAAGATGGTGCCATTAAAGTTGAAGCTTGTGATTTTAGATGGCTTATCAAACAGACAATCTTTGCCGTTTCTACAAACACAAACAGATACATGATGACAGGTTGTTACCTTTGTAAAAAAGACAACTTTTTAACAATGGTTGCAACTGATGGAAACAGAATGTCTACCTGTAATTGTCCTGTAAATGCAGAAATTAAGGCCGCTATTATTCCGGCAAAGATACTTTCAATTATTGAAAAGCTTTGTGATTCAGAAGGATTTATTGAAATCAACACTTCTGAAAAGGAATTCTTCTTTAAGGGATTTGGCTTTGAATTATCATCTTCTTTGATTGATGCACAATATCCAAAATGGGAAAAAGCTCTGCCGGAAGGATTAGATCATACTATTACACTTTCAAAATCGGAACTTGCAGATGCAATTAAAAGAATGATGATTATGTCAGATAAGGAAGGACGTATTCAGCTTGCTGCAGAGCAGAACAGGGTTGTTGTTTCTTCTCCAGAAATGGAAATGGGAAACTTCAAGGAAGAATTGACAGCAAAATATGACGGTGCCAAAATTGAAATTGCAATGAACGTTATGTATTTATCAGATGTTCTTAAAGTTATCAATACAGATGATATTTGCATTGATTTTAAGGTTTCTGATGAAAACACGGTAAAATCTGCAATTATAATCCGGCCGTCAGATACAAATGCAGATTATACTCATATCATTATGCCAATGCATTAATCCTTAATTTTCAAAAGGCTATCGGTTGCAGCAATAATCATTTTCTTTTGTTCTGCCGATAGCTTTTTGAATTTCAAGAGCATAACAAAATCAATATCATCAAGTTTTGTTTCTTCTCCGGTTAAAAGATATTCCATTGGAACACCAAAATACTGAGCAAAATTGTATACTATTTCGGCAGATGGCATATTTCCGTTTCTAAGCCAATTCCTTATTGTAGATTCAGGAAAGCCAATTTTTTTTGCCCAGGTTGTTCTTGTGAGGCCTTGTTCTTTACAGCATATTTCAAGCCGTTTTACAAATTCGTTTACATCTAATTCCATATTTATATTATCGTATCTTTTGAGTTAAAAATCAACACTTTTTTATTGACAAACGTTATAAATAGCGTTACTATAAAAGCGTTAGAAATAACGTTGTAATTATTATAAACGTTATAAAACATAGCGGATTAGAGCAGCGGTAGCTCACCAGAATCATAATCTGGGGGTCATAGGTTCGATTCCTATATCCGCCATATCCCCACATTATAGGGATAAAAGGAGTTATTTTATGTCTAAAACAAAAAAACTACAGATTGAAGCTGTTATTCAGGATGAAGAAACAGCCGTAGAAGTGGCTAAAACAGATGCTAAGGTTTCTGATTTAGAATTAGTAACAAACATTGTAGCCGGAAAACTTACAAGCAATGCCAAAGAATATTCTGCAGCATTGAAAAATGAAATTGCCAATTATACCATTGAAAGATATATTGACAATCCTGATGCTGCCAAAACAGACAAAGCCTATCTTAATAAACTTCTTGATGAAGTTGCTGAAAAGCGAAAACTTGCAACTACAACCTGGAACAAGCCTTTAGATGAATTTATCTCAGTCATGAAAGAGCTTGAAACTGAGATTAAAACAGCTTCTAACAGTCTTAAAACAATTGTTGATAAAGCAGATCAACAGGTAAAAGACGAAAAGAAAGCAAAAATTGTAGAGTTTTGGAATACTCTTAATTTTACCATTGTTCCTCTTGAACGTGTATTTAATCCTAGATGGCTGAATAAGACTGAAAAACTTACTTCCATCATTGAAGAATGTAAAGCCATTGTAGATAAAATCACTACAGAAATGAATACTCTTAAAAGTATGCAGGATGAAGATGCAGAGACTTTACAGGCTTTTTATCTTGAAACTTTGGACTTAAATGCAACATTACAGAAAGGAAATCAACTTAAAGAAAATCGTGCCAGAATTAAGGCAGAAGAAGAAAAAAAAGCCGCTTTAGCTGCTGAAACTAAAAAGCCTGTTGTTTCTGATAATTCAGAACCGGATTTATCTCCAAAGGGTCCTATTATTCCAATGTCAGAGCAACCAAAAGAACCAATTGCAACATTCAGACTTGAAGTAACAGCTCCGGCATCAAAATTAGTAGCATTGAGAAAATATATTGATGACAACGGAATCGCATACAAGAAAATATAGGTGGGAATATGAGTAATAAACAAGAAAAGAAAATTCGGCAGCTTGTAAGACGAAATCAGAACAGTTTGATTAATCAGTCATGGGACTGTTTCTTCCAGACAATTTCTGAAATGAAACTGAAATACAGATTAAAACTTGCATGGCAGATTATAACCGGCAAGAATATCCGTGAAGTAGAGCAGAAAAAAGCTCTTAAAAAAGAGAAATAATCTATGGATATACCTGAATTTGGAATAATAATGCAGCAAATCTCAGAACTCAAAAGCATGTTTGAAACTAAAAAAGCTTCTAAACAGAATGAAGAAAGATTTGCTGCTGAATGGTATAATGACGAAAAATGCTGGGAGCTTAAAGGTGGAATGTCTTTAAGTACATACAGAAGTAATCGTTATTATCAATGTAAAGGTGGAATTCCTGATGCAAAAGTTGGTGGCCGCAATGTCTGGTATAGAGATAGTGTAATGGAGTGGGTAAGAATACCGGATTCAGGTTTACCGGCCTATCATGCAAAATATAAAACAGGTGCAACAAAAAGATGAAACAAATAGATATAGCTCATAGAAATAGTGCAATTGTAAAATCAGCAAAAGAAGGTCATACAATTGTTGAAATTGCTGAAATATTTTCTATGAATCCCAGAAGAATTATGAGTATTCTCAAATCTGCAAGAGTAAAGGCTAAAAGACCTGTTCATGCTCTTGAATCAGAAGTTTGTCAGGCAATAATTAAGGATCTTAATTCTGGTGCAAAACAATCTGATATTGCTCGTAAATACAACGTATCAAGACAGTATGTAAGCCAGATAAAATTTAAATATCAATCATTAAAAAAATCAGATGAATAAGCCGATAATTTATATGTGAACTTATTCAAGAAATTTAAAGAAGATAAACATTTACTTATTATTTTAGTTTTACATTTAATTTTGGCTGCATGTCATTTAACATTTAATCTGTTTTCAGATATTCAATATCATGCAGAATTCAGGGCTGCCGGATGCATACTTATTGCATTGTTTATTTTTTTATTTGGCAGACGTGGTATGTCTTACGGCTTTTTAATTTATGCTTGTGCATTAATCTATCTTAATATGTTTTATAACTATGGAACCATATTTTTCCTTTTAATTGCTTATGGTGCATATCCTAAAATTAAATGGCCGGCAGTTATCATTTATGCATTAAATGTATTTGTTTCTTTTTCACTTAAAAAATTAGTTCCTATTGCTGTTCTGATTCATTTTATATATTTGGGCTTGTTTGTTTTAATCACAATATCAATTTACAAAGTAAAACCTTCTAAAACATTGAAACTCAAAGAAGATGAAATATACATCCTGAATGAACTTAAAGCTGGTAAATTACAAAAAGAAGTTGAAAGATATTCTCAGCAATCTGTTACAGCAAAACTAAAAAATGCTCGTGAAAGAAACATGATTGAAACTACATCAGAATTACTTGCAATATATTCAAAAGAGGCTGAACTTGATAATTAACTACTTAAAGAATTAATTCAAGCAGCGATTCAAGCAAATTAAACTTAATTCAATTAATAATTCTCCTGTAAGATTGGCTCGACATTTATGTCTAGCGAAAAACTTATAGGAGGATTATTTTTTGAACATTATAAGATCTGCAAGTTTAGCCTTTAATTCAGTCAATTCTTTTTCAGCCTGGTTTTCTTCTTTTCCGGTTACAAGAAATTCAACGGTTGTATTAAGAGCTTTTGCAATCTTTACAGCTTCAATAGCATCTGGAATTACATTTCTGCATATCTGATTTTTTAACGTTCCTAAATTTATATCAGTTAGTGCAGATAATTCTTTCTGAGTAAGGTTACTTATGTCAAGAAGGTTTTTAACGTTATTCCAAAACATACTGATACATTATCGGTGATAATAGTAACAGATTAACAACTTTTTTGTAATATTTTTCTTGACAAAGTAACGATACAACAGTATAAATATTAATAAGGTTGTTAAATAACAACCTAAAAATAACAGATTGTCAATCTGTAATAAGACAACCTAAGAAAATCCTTTCCTTTCTTAGACTGTTTTACAGTTTATAGCCTTATGGTTTTTATCCGGAAAGGGCAACGAAAGTTGTGGATGAAAACCGTAAGGCTTTTTTATTACAAGCGAAATAAGATGCCAGCCTGAGAAACTAAACATCTTAAATCGCAAGGAGTGTTCTAGTGGAAAACTCAGATACTTTATCGGCAAGAAAAGATGTTTTGTTTACAGCAACAGATGTTGCAAGAATTCTAAACATCAGTAGAAACAATGACATTATTCCTTTTCTTGAATTAAAGAAATTTCTTGTTCGTCAAAACGATCATAGAAACAGAAAAGGAAATCTTATTGCAACAGCTTTGGGTGTACAAAGTGGATGCCTTGTCAATCAGGTTTATGGCAAGTTCAACAGGGTTCAGTTCTTTATAACTCAAAAAGGTATGGAAAGAATCGAAAAGGCTTTCTGCCATAATGAACTTACACCAGAGCAGCAGAAAAGAGTAAATGCTCTTTGTCTGGAAGCTGAAAAAACAATGAGACCTACAGGCTTAGGACTTGCAGAATAGGAGGGGAAATATGAGCAAGTATTCAAAATTAATCACAATGAAAGACAATTTTACAAATGCTGCAATCGAAGCAGAATCAAATTACATGAAGTTGTATTGGAAGAACAAAGCCGATACAGTTCAGAACGAAATCAACAATATGACAGTTGCAGAAGCTCAGGAGGAAGTAAAATGATTGATTATAAGGCAATTAATGCCGGTTTTACACCTATAGAACAGGATAAAGAGCCTGAAAAATGGCTTGAACTGAGAACTACCGGAATTGGTGGAAGTGATGCTGGTGCCATTATGGGTATGACTAAGTATTCATCACCTTTGACAATTTATCTTTCTAAAAAGAGTGTAGAAGGGTTTAAGGGCAATCCATCAACAGAATGGGGCCATATTCTTGAAGATCCTATCAGAAAAAAGGCTGCAGAAGAACTTGGAATTGAGATTATCAGTGTTCCTGGAATGTATACTTCTTTGGAAATTCCATTTATGAACGCAAATCTTGATGGCCTTTGCCATGCTCAAAATCAGGTAAATATAGGTGGGGAAACAGTAGAAGGACTTGGAGGTTATGAAATTAAAACTTCAAGCCGTGGTGATGGATTTAGTGAAGATGAAATTCCTGATTCCTATTATTGCCAGGTGCAGCATTATATGGCTGTAACAGGTCTTAATTGGTTTATTTTGACGGCTTTTTTCATGAATACAAAATCTGTAAGACATTATGTTATCAAACGTAATGACGATTTTATTTATGAAAAGCTTATTCCGGCAGAAAAGGACTTTTGGGAAAACTTTGTACTTACAAATACAGCTCCGGAACCTTTGGGTATTGATGCAGAAGAAGAATACATCAAGAATATGCCTATCGGAGAAGAAATTATTCTTGATGAAGAAACAGAAGATTTGATTGCTCAGAGAATGGAAATACAGCAGCAAATCAAAGAACTTGAACAGAAAGAAAGCGCTTTGAAAGATTCTATAATTCTTAAACTTTCAGCATTAAGCAGCTCAAATGACAATCCTGATAAAGTTTCTGCATCTGGTGAAAGATTCCACTTGTCTTATAATCTGCAAAAACGTGTTTCTGTTGATACAGATGCATTGAAAAAATCCGGTCTTTTTGATAATTACAAAAAAGAATCTGCATCAAGGAATTTAAGAATATCAGCAAATAAATAAAAAATGTTGACAAAATGTAAGTTTATGGCTTATTCTATGTTATAAAGTAAGCAAATGGCTTACATATTAGGTATAAATGCAAGTTTTACTTGTGTTTATAGAGCAATGAAAGATACCCCACTTCTTTGATTGCTTTAAGCAATCGGCCGGTTGGATTTTGTGGGGAAGTCTAGCCGGCCTTATTTTTCATACAGGAGAAAAACTATGAAAACAAACGGCTCTAATGCTAATCAGTTGGCTACCAATCCAAAAGAAAAAAAAGGAACTCTTGGAGAATGGTTGAATCAAAGAAAAGAATCCCTTAACAATGCTTTGCCGGCCAATACAGTAAACGTTGACAGGTTTATGCAGAGTGCTTTTCTTGCAATTACAAATCCAAAAATGCCGGATCTTGTAAGATGTTCAAAGGAATCTATTTTCCGTTCTCTTAAAGAAGCAGCTGCATACGGTCTTGAATTAAACGGTATGCTGGGTCAGGCTTATTTAATACCTTACAATGAAAAAGGTACTATGACTTGTCATTTACAACTTGGATATAAGGGTTTGATTGCTCTTGCCAGACGTTCAAACACAATCAAGACAATTGCTGCAGAGGCTATTCACGAAAATGATATTTTTGATTGTGAACTTGCATCAGGAAGAAGTATTCATCACAAAATTGATATTTTCAAGGAACGTGGTGAAGTTGTTGCTTATTATTGCCTTGTAGAACTTGCAAACGGTGGTGAACAGTTCAAGGTAATGTCTAAAAAAGAAATTGAAAAACACCGTGATAAGTTTTCAAAGGCTTACAATCCAAAGGATCCAAACAACATCTGGAACAAGAATTTTGATGCTATGGCCTTGAAAACTTGCGTTATTCAGGCTCTTAAACTTTGTCCTATCTCAATTGAAGCTATGGATGCCGTTGCAAAAGAAGAAAAGGATGATATTAAAGACTTTTCAGAATCTGTTGAATACACAATTTCAGATGAAGTGCCAGAAACAAAAGAAGAAACTCCGGCTGTTGAAGATAAAAAACAGCAGAAAAAAGAAGAACCTGTACCGGAACAAAGTTCTTTTGATGAAGCAAACGGCATGACGGATGAAGAAATGGCCGCCGCAAATGAAACTTTTGATTCAGCTCCACAAAATGTAAATGATATATTCTAGGGTGTTTTTATGAAAATCTGCTCATTTTTTCATGGCTGTTTGATTAATGATAAAGTAGTTCTCAAAATAACAGATGAAAAAGATTTGATAACTTTGAAAAAACTTTTCAAATCAAAGGCAGAACGTGAGCAGAAAACTGAAAAAGAAATTCTTCTGGAATGTGAAATAGATGCTGCTTTTCAAAAAAGAACATTCAGGCAATTAAGGGCTGTATTTAAGTTGGTAACGGTGATTTTTCAGTCTGATTCTGAAAATCACCGGAAACCTACAGAAGAAGAAAAATACAGCCTTTATTTAGATTTGTTAGGCCTTTATGCTGATAAAATTCCTAACAGATACACCGGTGAATTAAGATCAATTCATATTTCAGAAGCGAATACTATGGCCGGTTCACATTTTATAGATGGCCTTATGTTTCACGTTACTACATTATGCAGCTTACCTAATGACTTACAGGCAACAGTCAGAAGTGTTCTTTATGAATGGGAAATATGGCGAGGTAAACAGGAGCATGATATAAACGATGATAGAACCATTGAACAAATGAGAGAATATCTAGTTTATTCAGAAGCATCTGGAAGAACACCGGTACATTTTCATCATATTGTCAGCCGTGGTGCTTGTCCGGCTGCAATAGAAAAGGCTTGGAATATTCTTGCTCTAACACCTGATGAACATAATTTCTTCCATCAGCAATGCAAGACATGGGAAGAATTTTTTGAAGTTTATCCACATTTAAGGGGAAGGGTTGAAATGGCCTACAGAAAATGTAATGAACTTGTTCAAAGAAATAATGAAATTGGAATTATCTCAATGGCAGATATGGATAATGCCATTGAAGATATAGATTCAGTTGGAAGTCTGGTTGATATGGCTTTAGCAGCTCAGGGGGAATAAATGGATAAGATGATTAGAAAAATACAGAATCATTTTGATAACGGAATAAAAGAAGGTATTCAGGCAAAAGTTCATTATCAAAATGGTGATAGAGTTCATCTTAAAGGAACAAATGTAAATGGAACTATTATTGCCGTAATTTTTAAAGATGATAGAAAATATCCATATTTGAAAATTAAATGGGATAATGTTGCTGTAAATTATGATACTCAAATAAAACTTGAAAAAAAGTTTTATGACCCTTTTGATATTACAAAAGAAATACAGATGAAACATAAAGAAGAAAAGAAAAAGAAAGTTTATGAAAACTTTTATCTTAAGGAAAAGGAACAGGAATTATGAATATTTTCAAAAAACGAAAAGTAAAAAGAGCAATTATCGGTTTGAATAGTCTTTCTGCAGTATCAGATAAATTAAAACTTTTGGATCAGGTTTTAGCTTTATTTGGTCTAAGAATTGGAGCTGAATCCTTTGAAGTCAGTTGTGATGGTGGTGTTTACACTAAGATTGTTTTATCAGTTTATTTTGTCAAATGATAATCTTTAGGCTGAATATTGTCAGTACGTTGATAAGATATAGGGGAAAATATGTCAGAACTTAATCCAAAGTTTGAAAAATATGTATCAGGTTTTTCTAAGGTTTATAAAGATTATTTTGGAACAGAACCAACAATGGGAGAATTAGTTTTCAATGGTTGGTTAGGAATTAAAGATAAGAAAGTATGTAATTTTCAGGAAATGGGTGAATTTCATGCTAGGGTTTTAGTTTGTGCTGCAGAAGAAAAAGAATTAAAGGAGAGTAAAAAAGATGCTGAGTGAAGAACAGATTAAACAAAAAGCAGAAGAATATGCAATCAATATGTGGGGAAATGACGAAGCCTTTATTGATGAACGAAATAATTGTAAACAAGACTATCTTGCAGGTGCAACAGAAAACGGAGTTATAGTTCACAATCTGAAAGAAAATCCAGATGACTTGCCAAAATGTGATGAAAGCAAACCGATAACTTTTTATGTTGAAGAATGGATTGAGAGTATTCAGAAATATAAAAAACGCTATTGTTTAGGATTTTATAAAAACTCATTTATGAATGATGATGTAAAAGTATTTGTTGAAAAAAGCATAGGATATGAAAATGAACATTTACCAAAAACAGTTCTTTTCTGGTATGAAAATCCCACAGTTTAAGGAGTAGCAGAATGAGTGTAATTAAATATGCAATACTTTATACAAATCAAAATACAGTATGTAGTGATTATTATAATGGTATTAGAAAAAGCATAAATGACGATCGCATTTTTATAAAAGACAGCAAATCACCATACTTACGCAAGACTTTTAAGGTTTGGAAGAAAAAAGAAAGTGCTGAAAAAATGATAGAAACAATTAAAAACACAATCTCCAATCCAGAAGATTACAAATTTAGTATTGAAGAAATTGAGGAGTAGCAGAATGAAAGTATTATCTTTTTTAAGTCCGAATTGTCATTATTGTCAAAGACAAAAAAGTTGTAAAGCACAACTAACAAAAGCACAAAATCAAGAGTTGCTTAAAAAGTTTGCGACAATAGATATTCCAGAAACCTTTGGAATAGAAATAAGATGTATGGCATTTGAACCTAATCCAGATGCCTTTAAGGTTTTGATAAAAAGTAATGGTGAAATAGAGTGCCTTGGTCTAAATAAGGAGTAACTATGCTTATATTTCCACTTAAAAAACAATGGTATGAAAAAATCAAGTCTGGTGAAAAGACTATTGAGTATAGAAGAACTACGGATTATTGGAAAAGTAGGCTTGTAAATGCTTATTGTAATAGTGTTTCATCTGATGATGAATTAGCACAATGGATTAATTATAATTCGGATAATGCTCTTTATGCTTGGAGTGGTTTTATTGAATCTGCCTGTGAAGGTATAAATTGTTATATTCCATGTGTTTTAAGACTTGGATATACAAATACAAAAATGACAGCGAAAATAAAAAGAATTGAAGCTGTTCCAGGCGAAAACACAGATTTACACATCGAGGGTAAGCTTGTATTTGCTTTGCATTTATCAGATGTTAAAGAGGTTGATTAGGTATGGTTAATAATTTTGAACTTTTAATGGACTTCAAAAATGTAAGGGATTTTGCTATTTGTGCATCCAAAAACGGATTTTGTTGTCATAGAGATACTGTTAGAAATTGTTTTTCTAATATACCACCTTCTCAAATGCAAAATGAGTGTCGAAAATGTTGGCTTGATTTTCTTATTGCTGATGAAGGATTGAATCTAAGTTATTTAGATAAAGATGAAACAATAGAAAGTAAAACAAGTCCAATTAAACTTTCAAAAAAATCCATGAAGATTTTGGAGGATAAACAAAATGGTAATAGCTGTAGATTTTGACGGATGCATTACGGAGAAGAATATTTTTCCGGAAATAGGAAAAGCCAGGGAACATGCTTTTGAAGCTATAAGACATTTTCAGGAATTGGGCCATAAGTGCATTTTGTGGACTTGCCGTTATGATCAGTCATTAATTGCAGCAAAAAATTGGTTAGAAGAAAACAACGTAAAAATGGATGCTTATAATGAAAACATCTATCCTTTACAGTCCAGAAAAATTGTAGCAGATGTTTATATAGACGATAAGAATGTTTTTATGGTTGATAACGTTGATTGGTACAAGATTGAAGAATATGTTTTAAGTCTTGGAGATAAAGAAGTAAAGATTGTTAAGGATGGCAAATAAAATGAAAATCTATCGTAACCTTTATGCACCTTACAAACGATATTTCTTTTTCTTTATAGGCAGATGCTTTGAAGTGCATAATATTTTCAGTAAAAACTTTTCGGCTGGAGTTGGCTATTATAATCAGGAAGAAGTTGAAAAAGATGCTGAACACTTTCCAGTTGTTGGAGAAATAGAGAACAAGGATATTGTCAAATTGGTTTTAGGAAAGATAAAGGAGACTGATAATGAGCTTTGCTGAATTAATAAAAGAAAAAAATATTGATATAAATGATAAAGAAAAAGTTGCTTTGCTGCAAGAATTTTTCACAACAGGTTTTTTAGCTGGTGTTCGCAATGAAAAACCTGATTATGAATACTCATTAAAATACAGATCAGTTGTAACAAGAGTTCTGGAACTATTCAATAAAACAATTAATCCGGTTGGACTTGAACAGCTTGAATTATGCCTTGATGAAATGGATAAATTCAGGAAAGAACATTTAATGATGTGAGGTTATAAAATGAAATATAAATTTATTTGTACTAAATGTGGGAACATTGAAGAACGTGAAATTCCTATGAAAGATTATGACAAAGAGAAAAATAATCAGCTTTGTTCAAAATGTCCTTACACCATGCAAAGAATAATTGAATGGCAAGGAATAGCATCCGGCAAAGGTGATGGCTGGTTTGGTAAATCAAACGGCAGCAAATCAATATAAAGGGGAAAACGATGAAGAAGTTTAATTTTTATAATGCCTATCTTGAAGAAATGAATACATTATCTGCCAGACAGTTTAAGAAGCTTGTAAATGCTTTGTCTGTTTATGCAGATACAGGTGAGTTTCCGGAAAGGTTATCAAAAAAAGCTTACGGAATATTTATGCAGATTCAAAGGGTTATTTCTGTTGAAAAGGATAAAGAGATATTATCTGAAATAAGAAGAAGAAATGGAAAAAAAGGTGCCAAGAGGCGATGGGTTGATAGCCGATAATGGCAAAACAATAGCAAAATGTAGCAAAAAATTACAGTAATACCTTATTTTATTCTTGACAGCAGAATAAAAAGGGTTTATTTTGTATTAAAGCGTTAAAACTAGCGTTAGAACATATAAAAGACGCTAGATAGAGAACCTTTAATAAAGAGCCTGAAAGATTTATTAAAGGTTTTTGGCAACAGAAACTTCTGGCCGTCTATGAAACTTTCAGGCATAGGCGGCCATTTTTTTTGGAGAAAATATGAAACTGAAACAGTTGAATATTGTGGTAGACAATAACGAAATATGTCTGCATCAGGAAAACGGTGGAAGCGATAACTTTATTGCTATTACACCGGAAATGGTTGATCTTGTTTGTAATGAGCTGCAGATATTAAAAAGCAACTTGGAAGCTGAAAGTCAGGAGAGAAAGTAAATGAATGAGATAGAAACAAAGTTTAACAATACTTTTGAATATTATATAACACACTTAAAAAGTTTAATTGTAAAGGATTCAATTTCACAATCAGGATATAGAGAAATTAGTATAATCACAGAAATACCAAACTACACAAATGCTTTAGGTGGGAAGTTTTTTCAAATCAAAATTAATGATGAATCAAGGCATTTTGATAATAAAATATTTCATTTTAAATATTATGGAAACCGTGAATCTGATGATTTATTTTTTGATGGCTATGTTCCTGATTTTACAATTGATTCAGAAGATTTTAATTTTGTTATTGAGATTGATGGTCATGAATGGCATGAAAAAACAAAAGAACAAGCTATGAGAGATAAGCAAAAGGATAGAGCCTATATAAAAAACGGTTATATTCCTATTCATTTTACTGGTTCTGAAATATTTCACAATCCAGAAGAATGTGTAAAAGAAGTTTTAGAAATTATCAGCAGCTATTTCTTAGAAAATATGATTAAGGATGAAATGGAATGGTGTTATGAAGATAATGAAAGACAAGAATTAAAACAAAATTTAAATCTTTTAACTGATATTTTTAAGGGAAAGCAATTTATAAAACCAATCAAAATAGAAAATGGTGTAATTAATTTTTAATTAGGGGAAGAAAAATGGGAACACAAAGATATATAGATACTTCATTCTGGGATGATGCTTGGATTCAGGAATTAGATCCATCACAAAAGTTTTTGTATTTATACTTACTAACAAATCCATTAACAAATGTAGCCGGAATATCTGAATTAACAATAAAAAGAATATGTTTTGACACAGGTTTTAATAGTGATACTGTAAAAAATATTCTAAATGTTTTTGAAGAAGCTGATAAAGTTTATAGCTGGGGAAACTACATTATTCTTAAAAATGCTCCTAAACATCAGACTGCTGTTAAAACAAAAGATGAAAACAGCAAAGAAACAAAAGTCAATAATATTTATAAAGGTATTGTTGCAATTCTTAATCAACTTCCTGATGAATTATTACAATACCTTTATTACATTGAATATGCTTTTGAAGATTTAACTGATATTTTGGATGAAAAAGAAATTGATTATAGCGAAATAATAACAATTTCAGAAATAATGAATTCAAAAGAAAATAAGACCTTGGAAGGGGCTTGTAAGGGGTTTGAAGGGGTTTCAAAGACCTTGAATTATTCAAATTCAAATTCAAATTTAAATTCAAATTCAAATTCAAATTTATTTAAAGCACAAAAAAGTACAAAAAAACAGTTTGTTCCTCCTACACTTGAAGAAGTAACGGCCTATATTCAAGAAAAACACTATTCGGTAAATCCAAAAACGTTTTTTGACTATTACAGTGAAACTGAATGGAAAGATATATCAGGGAAAAAAATAAAAAATTGGAAAGGTAAGGTTGTAACTTGGAATTCAAGAAACAATCAGCATCAATATCAGCAAAAAAAGAATCTGAATCCGAATTTGAACAATCCGGCAAATCAATTATAAAAAAAAGGTGGTGGGAGCATGGCAGAAGTAAAATCAGGAATACCGGCATTTTCTTTTCTTGAACCTAAAAAGGTTGTTAGAACTTATGAAGCAGAAGTTCAGTGTCAAAAGAATTTAGAACATGGAAAGTTTAAGGCCTTAATAAATGTTTATGAAGATGGAACTGAGCAATCTGAAAATGGTTGTCCTGAATGTGAAAAAGAGTGGAAAAGAATTGCAAAAGAACAACAAGAAAAAGAATTATTAAAACACTATGAAAGCTGCAATATTGAGCCGGAATTTTACGGAAAAAAACTCAGTGATTTTAAGGCAAATACTCCATCACAAATTGAAGCTCTCAATGCTGTTCAAGAATTAATAAACGGAAAAATAAATACTCTTGTTTTACTTGGTGGTTATGGAACAGGAAAAACTTTGCTTGGTTCAATTCTTGCAGATATGTTTGATGGCAAAATCTACACAATGTATGAAATTTCAACAATGATCAGACAGTCATATACAATCAAGGCAGAAAAATCTGAGCTTGAAATTGTGAACGAATTAGCATCAGATTCATTGCTTGTTTTTGATGAAGTAGGAAGAACAAACAGCAGCTCATTTAATATGAATTGGCTTAGTTATGTTTATGATAAAAGACATACAAGAAAATTAAAGACAGTATTCTTAGGTAATGGCCATTTAAGAAAGAATTGTCCTGATGGTGGTTGTGAAAAATGTTTTGAAAATTACATGGACGGTGATGTTATAAGCCGTCTGAGGCAAGATTCAAAAGTCATAAACATTGTGGCTGATGATTATAGAGCAGGTAAATAATTTTAGGAGGAAAATAAATTATGGCAAGAACAAGGCATACAAGAAATGGCAAAGTTCGTAAACATCAAAACAGATCAACCGGTTCTCACATGAATGGGAAAAAGATTGATTCAAAATTAAATCGTAAAGCAAAGCTTTATTTATAAGGGGATTTTTATGACAGACGTAAATCACGTTATTTTAATCGGCCATCTCACAAGAGATTTAGGAACCGATGAAAGAAGTTTCGGTTACACCGGCAACGGTCAGGCTAGAGCAAATGTAAGTATTGCTGTAAACCGTAGCAGAAAAAATGGTGATGAATGGGTTGAAGAAGTTTCTTACTTTGATGTAACAATCTGGGGAAAAACAGCAGAAAATCTTAAACCTTATCTGAATAAAGGCAAACAGATTGCCGTTGACGGTTATTTGAAACAAGATCGTTGGGAAAAAGACGGTCAGAAATTCAGCCGTGTAACAGTTGTTGCAAATAACGTGCAGCTTTTAGGTGGAAAAGATTCTGATAATTCAGGAGCTCCAACTTTCAAGGCTGCAAATGCAGAAACTTCTGCAGCAACAAACAATGCACAAACTTTTGAAAATACAGATGGATTCCCAGAAGATATTCCATTCTGATGTTGGTAATTAGATGCCGTTGGCATTTAATATATAGCAATTTGGATAGACAGCCGAAAAGACGGCAGCCTTGCCAGGCGGAACGTATGATAGTTGTGGAGTGAGACCCACCCAATAAAAACAAGATTACTTGTTTTCCCGTCCATGATGTTCCAGATGACGTTCAACAGGCTTATTTTGGATTTTGCCGGCTTTGAGTAGGGAAATGTCTGCTTCATGCAGCGTGTACAGTCGTTACCTTACCTACAGTAAAACCGGCTGAAATATAAATTTTTGTAAAGGGAGGAAAAGCAAAATGAACAAGAAAGTAATTTTCACAATCATTTCAATTGTTGCTTTAATCGGTGGTATAACACTTGGTTATTTTACAGACATTGGAAATGATTTGCCGGCCATTGCTCTTACTACTTTTGGTGCAACAGGTTTGTGTATTACAACCTGGAAAAAGTCAGAAAAGAAAGATGGCATTGTTCTTGCAAGTATTATCTGTATGGTTATTTGTGGTATTTCTGCTGCTTTTGCAGAAATGTCAGAAGATAATTTGCAGAAATTAATTGCAGCTGTTATTGCTGTTGTTGCTTTGATTGCCGGAATTCTTATTCCTGTTATTTCAAAAGCAATTACAAACAAAAAGATTGCTCAGAAAAAAGAGTGATTTTATTCAGGAGAAAAAACTACAATGGGAACAATTTTTAATCCTTATGCAAAGCAAAATAAATATCACAATGTAAATACTTACGTTGGGAAAATAAAGTTTGATTCCAAAAAAGAAGCAAACAGATATTTAGAACTTTGTATGCTTGAAAAATCAGGAATAATAAAAAATCTTGAAAGGCAGAAAAGGTTTGAAATTGTTCCCAAAACTGATGGAGAGAGAGCCGTTCATTATGTTGCAGATTTTGTGTATGAAGAAAACGGAAAACTAATTTGTGAAGATGTAAAATCAGATGCAACAAGATGTGATAAAACATACATAATCAAGAGAAAATTATTTAAGTATTTATACAAAGATTACGAATTCCGTGAAGTGTGAATTTCGTTAAAAACGGCCTGAAATGAGTTTGGTTGACAAATATCATTAAAAAGGCCAAATACCCCCTAAATTTTCAATCCTAGAGTGGAATTTAAGGGAATTTTTAGTATTGGAAGTAAGCAAAAAACTTACAAACTTGCATAAAGAGTAAGTTGTGATATAATTAAATAAAGCAGAGGGGAAAAATGCTGTTTGCAGAAATAAATGCAGAAATTGGAAAGTATAAAGCAAAAGCTTTTACAGGACATCTTAAATTTGGAATTGAGAAATCTCAGATTGTTTCAATTACAGAAAATTCAAGGCTTGAAAAAACTGATAGCAATAATGCTTCTTTTGACAAACAGCTTTCAGAATTATGTTCAGATACATTTTATGGCAGCATAGAATTTGATTTAGTTCTTGGTAATGTGGAACGTCTTAATTATTGCAAGAGTTACAACGGCCAGAACTTAAAAGAAAAGTTAGGAAAAATCTAATATGCAGAAATGTCTTATTTGTGGAAAAGATATTAAATATATTGCAACGGGTCCAGGAAAAAATGTTGCCTGTGATTCTGAAAGGTTGCAATTTGTAACGGAAAATGGCCGGCAGACATTCGGTTATTTAATTCATAAATGCAATAAAGCAGAGTGTGAAAATGGCAAGAAAGAAGATTCAGGTAAAATCTAAAAGAACTACCCAAAAGAAAAGTCTTGAACCAACCAAAAAAGAAATTAAAGAAATACTCCAGCTTCCAGATACAAAAGAAGGTGATGAAAAGCTTGAAAAAATGTTATCAACTTTTGATGATTCTTTTTCTCAAAGGGAAAAACTTTTTATATTATTTTTTACAAGTCCACTTTCAAAAACTTGTGGCAAGGTAAATAAATCTGGTGAAGCTGTTGGAGGTTCCTGGAAAAGTTGGGGTTCATGGGCTTATCAGCAGCCTAAAGTAAGACAAAAAATAAATGAATTAACAACTTGTACCACAATTCAGGAACTTGAAGATATATTCCGTGAAGATATTGAATTCAACCGTCAGGTTTTACTTGCTGATAGAACAGCTTTCAAAATGGATAATCACGTTGATCTTGAAGATAAAGGAATTGAGTTCGATACGATTGAAGATAAAAAAATATCAGAATTGACAGCCTTGCAAAAAAAGATGGTTGCCGGTTTTGATTATGATAAAAACGGCAGAGCTCATTATTCAATCGAAACAAGAGCATCTGCAAGACAAGCTTTGTTGACTTATCATAAACTTTTGAGCCAGAAACAAGCCGGTGCAGCAGAAAAAAGAACTGAAACGGTTGTTACTCTTGAAGCTATTAAAGATAAAGCCGTGGCCAAAATATCGGTAATTCAGCATAACGACGCCGAAGCAAAAGAAGCCGGTGAGTTTATACAGACAATGCAAGATGTAGATGAAGAAGCATAATTTTAGAAAGGAAATATAAGGAGTAATAAAACTATGGAAAAAACTGAAAAGAGAAATCTTTACATTAACTGTCAGGGAGGACTTGGTTTTAATTTAGCCTTGGCATCTGTTTCAAGAGAACTTAAAGAAAAATATAATAAAATATGTGTTTTATCACCATATTTTGATGTATTTGAATCTTGTAAGTCTATCGACCATGTTTACAAAGAACACGAAACAAGGGATTTTTTCTTTGATGCAAAATTTGAAAATGCAAAACTTGTTTGTGAAAGAATGTATGATACAGAAGATTTTATTTACAAGAAAATATCTTATGCAGATGCATGGAGAAAAGCTTGTGATCTTCCTGTAAAAAATGATAAAGGTGGTGCTAGAGTAGTTTCTGTTTTATACCCAGATAAGAAATATCCGGAGTTGGCAAATTTTGTAAATGAAACAATTTCAGAAATCGTAAATGGAGAATACGAAAACTTTGTAATTATGCAATTTGAAGGCGGCCAATCTCCACTTGTGAAAGATAGTGAAGGCAGACAGAATTGGGCAAAAATTAAAACCAATTATGATGATGAACCATTGAAAAGGCATTATCCTTATGAAAAGGCAGAAGCTTTTATAAAACTTTTCCAAAAAGAACATCCGAAAACTGCTATCATCATTTATCAACTTCCAAATGAACATAGTTATGAAAAAACAATCAAAAGGGAAATGCCGTATCTTGTTTATTATGAACTGGCAAAAAAGGTTCAATGTCTTGGAATTGTTGCAATTGATTCTTCTTTGCAGCATCTTGTAGCCGGTGTTACAAAGTCTGTTATTTTGTGGGGTCATTCCTTGCCAGATAGTTTTGGCTATGCATATAACAAAAACATTATTCAACCTTGCAATAGAGAAGGAATTCTTTATTTTTCAGCATTAGGCCCTTCTGGTGCAAGAATTGACTATATTGAGCCGGAAGAACTTCTTAAAGAAGTTGATGATTATTTGTTTTATGCAAAGGAAAAGTAATTTATGACTGTAGGTATTTGCTCAGGATATTTTCAACGTTTTCACAAGGGGCATATTGAATATATTAAATCTGCCGTGAAGCTGTTTGATTATGTTGTTGTAATTATTAATAACGATTTTCAGCAGAGAGATAAATATAAAGGTTTTACAATAACCAAAAGTTCAGAAGAAATTAAATCTGAAATTATGAAACAGTTTACAGGGAATCATCTTAGAATTATAACTTCAATTGATATTGATGATTCTGTTTGTGAAACTTTGAAACTCATCAAGAGCTTATATCCTAAATGCAGACTGTATTTCTGTAAAGATGCTGATAGAAATAAAAAAAATATTCCTGAAACAAAAGTTTTGAGAGAATACAGAATAAAATATATTCATTTTCTGCATCCAAAGCTGGATTCTGCAACAGAAATAATGAAAAGAGAGGGGGGAAAATGAGATTCAGAATACTAAATAAAAATCCTATGTATGATTATCGTGAATCCTGTAAAACTACCCAGGGAATTGACATGGGAAATCCATACATTAAAGACATAGAAAATGAATTCAAGCCTAAAAATGAAGTTGAGTTCTGGATAAAACAGATTGTTGCCAATCATTCTACTTTAAGAAGTATTCATTTCAGGCTTGTTGATATACGGCCTAAATCTGTAATCATGCAATTAATCAGGGCAACAAAAGGAAATCCTCAGCCGGAAGTTCAAAGCAGCCGTCCGGATTGGAACGATGGAAAAGAAAGAAGTTCAGATCCTTATGAAGATAAACTGTTTATGCAAGACCATACGGCAGAAAGTTTTATAGAAATGGCTAAACAGCGCCTTTGTGCCAGAACAGAAGAAAGAACAAGAAAAGCAATGCAAGAAATGGTGGATGCATTAAAGCATAGTAATGAGCCGTTTTTAAGGGCTGTAGGATTTTGTTGTCATCCGGCTTGTTGGTGGTATAAAGGTTGCCCTGAAATTAAATCTTGTGGTTATCATCCTCACAAAGTTAGTGATGATGTTATTGCAGAATATAAAAATGAGGTTAAAAATGAAAAATAATGACGGTATTCCTATGACAGAAGAAGAAAAAGCCGATTGGCAGAAAGCTTTTACAGATATTGAAGAATCCATTGAACAGGTAATGAAGAACGGTGAAGATTTGTAGAACTCAAAAAGAATTTGAGTATTGGAAAGAACATTATGCAGAAATGTATGGTGGAATATTAGTCAATTCAAGGCTGAAAATCATATATACTCCGGAAGATAAACTTTATCAGAAGAAGTATTTGAACAGAGAGGTAAAACGTGGAAAAGAAAAAAATATGCGGCCGATGTAATTTTTGTGAAAAAAATGACGGTAAACCTTACTGTTATCTAAAAGATTTATATACAACAGTTGAACTTGATCATGAGTGTGATGAGTTGGATAGCCGTGGAAAGCTGATGTTTGCAGAAAGTTCGGAGGGGCAGAATGAAACAGGAAACTAAACTAACAATAGATTGGATAAAGAAACAGATAAACCTTGCAAAAGAGAATTGCATTGATTCTTGCCATAAAGACGGTTATCCAGAATATGAAGCTGATTATGAAAAGGCTATGAACTTTCTTGATTCTTTGCCTGAAATTGAAAAACATCTTAGTCAGGGTGGATATATCCAGGATGATAACGGAACACCTTGCTGTCATGGAGATAAAGTCATTGTTGATATGTATGGCAAAAAGGTTTACACCTTGGAATGGAATTCAGAGCAAAGATGTTTCTGTTTTGTAAGACCTTATGATAATGGCTATAAGTCTATAAATACTTTGGGTGTAAACTTTTTTACAAAGGTGGTAGAAAAAGATGGACTATAAGAAGTGTTATTCAGGTTTTATCAAAGTATATAAAGACGGAACTGTAGATGTGAAAATCAATACTGTTGTGGAAGGAGAATTGCGATATAACGATTTACGGATTCTTTATCTTCCGGCTTCAAATATTATTGTAATTCAAGAAGATAATATTCATCTGGATTATAGAGTTATTGAAAAAGGAAAACCTGTAAGATTTAAGGCAAAGAATGAATTTGGAAATCCGGAAATACTTCCTGGGCTTAGAATATTTGATGTAGAAAATATGGAGCTGATATAATGTTTTCAAAAGATGAACGGCTGTTATATGCATATACTTATATTCAATTCCAACAAAAAGACCTGCTGCTTGATTTTTGGCAGGATGCATATATACGTTCTATGGCCAGATTTATAGCCGTAGTAAAGTCAAGACGTGTAGGATGGTCGTTTATCAGTGCCATGAAAGGCTTAATAAAAGCCATGGATCCAGTCAGAGTAGGATATACAAAGCAGTTTGTTTCATACAATGAAGAAGATGCTCTTGAAAAAATATCCTATGCCAAACAGTTCTATGAATCTATTCCCGATTGTGATGCAAAAAAAACTCTCATAACTGATAATAAGTCTATGCTTTGTTTTCAGGATAAAAACGGTATTACTCAAAGTCGTTTAATCTCTATTCCTTGCCGTCCGCCTCGTGGTAAAGGTGGTGATATTTCTCTTGATGAGTTTGCTATCTATAACGCTAAAATGCAGAAATTAGTTTATGATGCTGCATTGCCGGTTATTTCTCGTGGTGGAACTATTGAAATGGGTTCTTCTCCTTTGGGCAAAATTGGGCAATTTTACGATATTTTAACCGATAAAGACACCTACGATTACGAAAGATACAATATTCCTTGGTGGTTTTGCCGTGATTTGTGTATTGATGTACCTACAGCCGTAAAAGTTGCTCCTGATTTATCAACAGAAGAACGTGTAGAAACTTTTGGAACCAAAATCATTAAACAGATATTCAAGAATAACGATTATGATACATTCAGGCAGGAATATGAATGTGATTTTATTGATTCAGCAGAAAGTTATATTCCTCTTGATTTGATTTTTGCAAATACTCCTGGAAAAAGGGAAAGTGATATTGATTTGTCTTTATGTGAAAAGATGGAAGATGAAGAATATTGGGAATATAATCGTGGAATTGATTTTCAAGCATACAAGGATCTTGATACAGCTATTTTGAATTATAAGCCGGAAGCTCATGGAGAAACATTGTTTTTAGGTTTTGACGTTGGTAGAGATCACGATGCAACGGCAATATTTTTAATTGGCCGTATGCCAGACGGCAAAAAAAGAGATTTTGCAAGAATTGAATTAAGAAATCAGCCGTTCAAAGTTCAGGAAGAAACCATATTAAAAGCTTTTAAGGAATTGCCGGTTTATCGTGGCCGTATGGATGCAACAGGAATTGGTAAGCCGGTTTTTGAAAGTTTACATTCTAAACTTGGAGATAGGCTTGAAGGTGTTGTATTTACACCAGAAGAAAAGGAAATAATGGCAATTGATGTAAAAAGAGGCCTTGAACAACGTGAATTCTTGCTGAGTAACGATAAAGAGTTTCATAGGCAGATTCATAGCATCAAAAGAACTTCAAATGGTGGTAAATATTTCAGATATGATGCTGAAAGAAATGAAAAAGGCCATGCAGATAGTTTCTGGGCTTGGGCTTTGGCAAATTCGGCCGTAACATTAACTGTAAAGAAAAGCAATAACTTTTATGAGCAGAGAAGAAGAAAACGTCAGGAATTAATGCAGGACATAACACCAGAAAAGACTGAGCAGCTGAAAAAGAGCCTGGAAGAAAAACAGATGTTGTGGCAAGAAGTACAGAACAAAGAATTAAAGCAGCAATTAGGTAATTCTGTTCAAATAACTAAAGGAAAATCGTTAAAACAGGTAAATATGAAATTCGGTTATGATAAACCAGATAAAGAAAATTGGTAACTTTTTTATTGACAAAACGTTAGATATAACGCTAGAATATTAAAGAACGTTAGAAAAACGTTATGGAGAATCTATAAAAATGAAGCGTGACCATTTTTATGGGTTCTTGGTTTCAAGAACCTAAGCCCTGATTGTAGTCATGCACAATTGGGGCTTTTTTTATGGAGTATGACTATGAGAATACTAAGATGTACGGTAACAATCAGATTTTATATTTTCAGTAGGATCAAGAACAGATTTGTTTTTTGGGCTGAATATCCTTATGAAGAAGGTTTGAAAAAAGCAGAGAAAGTTAAAAAATCACCAATACTTTGGTGTTGGGAACGAAAAGAATCTTGGAGATAAAAGCGTATGGAAGATTTGGAAGAATTGTTTAACCATGCAATGAGTGATTTTTGTTGCATAGATTGGACTGAAACAGATGGAACCGATGTAGAAAAGGTGTTGAAAAATACTTTTTCAAAGGTTCTGCCAGAAAGAAAAAATGAATTACTTACAAAATTTGATGAAACATCAGGTTTGAATAAGTTTCAGAAAATGATTATTAAAGAAAAGTTGATGAACCTATGAAAGACAAAGCATTGCATCTGTTAGAGTTTATTTTACTCATTTTATGCATGTTTTTTACAGCCAAAGTATATATTCTGCAGCATAACATACAATCAGATCTCAAAATACAAGTTATTAGATTGGAAAAAGAGCTAAAAGAAAGTGAAGAACGATGTAAACGTATGACAGATGCCTGTATATATGCAATGTCTAATAACGTATGGGAGTAATAATATGCTTTATACAATCAAGAAAAAATGTGTTTGCAGAGCCGGAAAGATGTTTGATGTAATAACCGGAAAATTTGAAAAATGTCTGCATTGCCAGGGAACTGGAACTAGAGTTATTTATACTTCTCAAAGGTGTAAATATTGTGGGGTACCTATAGAAAATGGCTATTTTTGTGATTCATGTGGAAAAGCTTTTAGAGAAGATGTGGAGGAAGAAGATGAGTAATAGAAAAATAATAAGACTATTTGTAGTTTTGCTTTTATTTATAGCAGCTTTCTACCTAGCAGTAACAGGAAACACAGGACAAGAAATCCTAATGCTTTTTTTGTGTTATATCAATTACAAAATTATGGAGAAAGAAGAATGACAGTGCAAGAAATAGGTGATGAATTTACAGTTTTAAGTCATCAAGGAAAAGCTCAGACAAAAGTAGTACATGTTTCTGGTAGTGAAGTTAAGAATGTTACCGGAATTGAAATGATTGGTGATGATATAGCTTTAATCAAAAGTGAAAGATCAGAAAATAATGAAGCTGAATCAGCTGCAATTATCAATGAAAAACTGAAAATTGATGTTGCTGAGTTTGTAGAAAAAAAGAATCCTGATTATAAAAAGGATGTTATAAAGCATCAAACATTGAGAAGTTTGTTGATTGAGTTTACGGCAAAACGTGAAGAAGAATTAAAAGCAAACTTTGACTACATTCTTGAAGGCAAAGAAATCGAATACAGAGAAGAACGCAATAAACTTTGTGCTGACTTTGAAAATATGAAGGCAACACTTGAAAGTAAGATAGCCGAACTTGAACAGAAGTTAGAGCAGACAGAGAAAGACCTTGCCGACTATCAGTTCAACTATCCTACAATCAAAGAACTTGAAAAAGAAAACGCAGAACTGAGAGAAAAATTAAAGCCAGAAAATTGTCTTAAATTATTGGCAAAAGGTGGATATGTAAAGTTTACAAGCGAACAACTCACCAAAGCAAAAGAACTTCTCAAAGAGGCACAGGG
>JAEEGL014379554.1_pt1 | contig 61141 bp, 51 predicted proteins | sample 9134231 | NCBI WGS metagenome assembly JAEEGL01 (sample SAMN16246548, study PRJNA631951) | gut metagenome | biome: gut microbiome; feature: rumen; material: fiber-attached | host: Bos | place: Iran: Karaj | collected 2018-10
CCCCGCCTGGGCGGTGGTGGGCACGGTCACGGACAGCGGTTTCTCCACGGATCTGGACACCGGGGAAATAATCGCTTTCAACAACAAAACCAAGGAAGGTACGCTGCTGATCCTCAACGCCGCCGACGGGACGCTGATCGGCACGGCGAATATGGAGTGAAAGAGGAGTGAATAACATGAAGAAGATATGCATGATTATGCTGATCTTGATACTAGTATGCACCGCCTGCCAGCCCACGCCGGAGGTGGAGTTCGTGGTGAACAAGGGGGACGACACGGTGGAGAAGAAGCTGGCTGCGGTCCAGGATGAGGCAAAGGGGGAGGGACGGCAGACCTTCCCATCCCGGTGGGACGAGGGGCCGGAGACAATAAACGACCGACTGACCTTGACAGTCCAGGCGGAAGTTATCGCAAAGGCAGACAGCCTTTATCCCGTGTACCGGACCCGCCAGCACATGGTAACCCAGGAGGAGGTGGTTGCGTTGGTGGAACAGCTGCTGAAGCCGCCCACCGCCGTGACCATCCCCGTGGACACCAAGGCGGATTGGCAGCAGTCCTACCAGGAATGGCTGGACGATCTGGCGGAGCAGCAGGTCTGGGTGGCCGCGGGCAAGCCCAGGGACGGGGAGGATCGGGACGAGGCTTTGATGAGCCCGGAGGAGATCGACCGCATCTCCAAGGAGTATCAACGGCTGATCGCCGAGGCCCCCGACGAGCCGGAAACCACGCCCGTTTCCGATTATTCCGGCCTGAAGCTCAACGAGGGCGCCCGGGTTTACGCCCTGATGGACGGCACCAAGGCCACCGTGGAGGCCATGGCGGACAGCAGTTACGTCAGCGTGGACATTTTCAAAGGATGCAATGGCTCGGGGTACATCTACTATCAATACACCTACGAGCGGGAGAAGGCGCTGGGGGAGGTGAAGCCCTTTTTGACGGTGAAGATGAGCCGGAAGACTGCGGAGACGACCCTGCAAAAGGAGCTGGACCGGCTGGGCTTTTCCGACTTCACCGTGGCTCGGGCGGCCCCGGCCAATCTGTGCGTCATGGGCCGGAACGACAGCACGCGGCCCCAGTCCGCCGGGTGGGGCTTCCAGCTCCGGCGGAGCTACGGCGGGTACCCCCTGAGCCCAGTGAGCTTTATGGACTCCCGGGCCCTGCTCTACGGGGACCAGGAGGCCCTCGTTTACAACCGGCCCATCCCCGACGAGATGCTGGAGGTGTTCATCGACGAAAACGGCCTCCAGGCCATTCGCTGCCTGAACCCCAAGGAGGTTGTATCGCAGGAGAGCGAGAACGTGGAGCTGTTGCCCTTCGAGCAGGTCCAGATGCGGATCAAGAATGCTCTGGTGACAGGCATCGGCGCATCTAAGCTGGACCAGGCCATCCCCTGCACCATCTACCGGCTGCTGCTCACCCCCTGCACCGTTCGGGTGAAGGACAGCGACGACTATTACGAAATGCCCTGCTGGGTGGTCTTCTTCACCTGGAACGACGGCCAGGCAAGCCTGATCGACAACCCTCAGGTTATGCAGGAGGCCCTGATAATAAACGCTGTGGACGGTTCTATCGTCCACGGGGAGTATGGGTATTGATAGCTGTCAAGGCCCGCTTGCCAAAATTACAGGATCATTACAAGAACGTTACATCTTAGGGGGTGTCGTTCATAGGCGTGTTGCAATTCGTCCGCATTTGACCGGTACAATTGGGCTGACATCAAAAAGGAGGTATACCCATGAAACGCATATTGATCCTTTGTATCGCACTGCTGTGCCTGCTGGGCGCCTGTCAGCCCACGCCGGAACAGCCTTTCGTCATCCAGAACGACCAGGAGAAGATGCTGGAAACGGCCAAGAGGGTGGAGGAATCGAAGTCGGAACCGGCGGCGGAGCCGGTGGACTTCTATGAACGGTTAGGCGCGCCTAGGACCTTTCAAAAGCAGCTCTCCGGCACGGGCGGGCGGCTCATGGTGGACGTGGACGCCCAGGTGATCCTGCCGGAGAACGAGCTGCCCATCATCCGGGTATCGCCGGACCGGTTCGACCGACAGCGACTGCTGGCCTTCGCGGATGCGCTTTTGCCCCCGGAGGCGGAGTTCGTGACGCCGGAGGTGATGCCCGTCGGCGAGGACAAGGCCTATTACCTGCGCTCCAAGGGCTATTACGTCCGGATCATCCAGCTCATGCAGTGGAGCATCGACCACTGGGACGAGGGAGGCAGCGACCACTTCGACAACGACGACTCCACCCGGGCGGACGTGGAGAAGCGCCTTGTAGAGACCCTCTATGAGCAGAGCCTGGCCCCGGAGAAGATGCCCCGGGTGGCACGGGAGGACCTGAAAATGGACGGCTGGTGGCAGGCCACCGTGGACGACATGACCCTCTTCGACATTCTTCTTTTGACCAATCCCTGGGACGGGACCGTGGAGCGCCTCGAATACCGGCGGGATTCCCTGCAGAATCCAAACGTGTGCTTTTGGCAGAGCATCCCCAACGACATCCCCCGGCAGCAGGCGGAGGCAACGGCCATGGAGCTGGTGAAAAAACTCCCCATCGGGGACTTCACCCGGTCCTTCGGCCGGGTCAGCGAGACCATCACCAACGCTTCCTGCACCCGGGAGGAGGGGTACAACCACCAGCGAAACTATGAGAAGCTGTTGGTGACCGTGGACAAGGACGGGGTGGCCGGGGTACGATACGACGCTCCCTACGTGGTGGAGGAGAGGTTAGCAGAGAAGACCAACCTGCTGCCCTTTTCCACTATTGAGGAGATCTTCTACAAGATGATCCTGGTCTACGACAATCTGTTGAACGATGGCACCCGGGACAAGTCCTACTGGACCTACCACATTCAAACGGTCCGACTGGGCCTTGTGAACGTCCCGGAGAAGAATTCGGAGAATGGGCTGCTGGTGCCCGCCTGGACCTTCCTGGGCTATATTCATTATGAAAGCCCCTATGAGAACGACGACGTCGGCACCAACGGTCTGAAGCCCTTTTTGACCATCAACGCCGTGGACGGCAGCATCATCGACCGGGAGGGGTGAGAACGAACCTGCTCTTCACCTTCTCATCATCACCAGCGCCCCGCAGCCCAGGGCCAGGGCCGCCACCAAAAAGCACAGGACCCACCGGGGCAGGAGGCAGAGGAGGACCACGATCAGGATCGTCAGCAGCAGATAGAGGATCACGTTGCGCCAGTTGACGCAGCAGAAAAAACACTTGGCTCTTTTCATAGGAAAGCACCCCCATAGTACATGGTACGCAGTCCATCGGCGAAAGGTTCCCGAAATTTGTCGCTGGGCATAGGATAGATGTATCCTGTATTTTGTGAAGGAGGCTGCCCATGGAAGGAGCCTTGTTGTCGGTAGAAAACGTATCCGTGTACTATCACACCCCCCAGGGAGAAACCGAGGCGGTGCGTACGTTGTCTTTTGCGGTAAAAAGGGGAGAGTTTGTGGCCGTTGTGGGCCCTTCCGGCTGCGGCAAGACCACCATTTTGTCCCTCATCATGGGATTGAATCGCCCCTCCCAGGGCCGAGTCCGCTTCCCGCTGGGTCCCTGTCCCATGGGGTATATGCTGCAGCGGGACAATCTACTGGAATGGCGCACGTTGGAAAAGAATGCCATTTTAGGCCTTGAGGTGCAGCACAAGCTGAACGAAGAGACAAGATCCAAGACCGTATCGTTGCTTCGAAAATATGGGCTTGGAGACTTTTTGACCTATCATCCAGGTCAACTTTCCGGCGGTATGCGCCAGAAAGCAGCCCTGATCCGTACCCTGGCATTGGATCCGGAGCTTTTGCTGTTGGACGAACCATTCTCGGCCCTCGATTACCAGACGCGGCTTACTCTGGCAGACGAGGTCTTCTCCATCATCCGACAGGAGGGGAAGACCGCCCTGCTGGTGACCCACGACATCGGCGAGGCCGTGTCCATGGCAGATCGGGTGCTGGTGTTCTCCGACCGGCCCGCCACGCTGAAGCGGGAGATCCTATTGGACTTTCCCCGGGATATGACGCCTTTGCTTCGCCGGGAGGAACCCGTATTCCAGGAGTATTTCGGCGCCATTTGGAAGGAGTTGGAGAGATGAAGAACTATTCAAAGGAACATGGGGCATATCTTAGGTCCATCCGCGCCCACCGCCGGGGCGTGAGCCTGACGCGAGGGCTGGTCCTCGTGCTGTTTTTGGGGCTTTGGGAACTGGGGGCGCGCCTCGGGTGGTTCGACGTATTCATTCTGTCAAGCCCCAGCCGGGTCCTGGCGGCCATCGGACGGCTGTGGAAAGAGGGGAGTCTGCTCCTTCATGTGGGCGTGACCCTCTATGAGACCGTCATGGGCTTTTTGCTGGGCACGGGCCTTGGGATCCTGCTGGCGGTGATCCTCTGGTGGCTGCCCTTTGTGAACGAGGTCATGGACCCCTATCTGGTGGTGCTGAACGCCCTGCCCAAGATAGCCCTCGGGCCCGTGCTCATCGTATGGATCGGGGCGGGCATGGGCTCCATCATCGTCATGGCGGTGCTCATCTCCCTGGTGGTGACCACGGTGACGGTCCTATCCGGCTTCACCGCCGCGGCGGAGGAAAAACAATTCCTGATGCGCACCCTGGGGGCCAGCAAGGCCCAAACCTTTTTGAAGGTGGTGCTGCCCGCCGGGGTGCCGCACATGATGTCCGCCCTGAAGATCTCCGTGGGCATGAGCTGGGTAGGCGTCATCGTAGGGGAATACCTGGTGAGCAAGTCGGGCCTGGGATATCTCATCGTGTACGGGGGCCAGGTGTTCAAGCTGGATCTCGTTATGGCCTCCGTGGTGATCCTCTCCGTATTGGCGGCGCTCATGTACGGCTGCGTGGCGCTGCTGGAAAAGCGTTTCCGGATATAACGGCCAAAATCGTTCTTCCCGTCGAAACATGACGCAATGGCTGGACTTTCCTATTGCAATGGGCGGGAGTCTGTGGTATAATTCGCCCATATTGGGTCCTATGGATCCAAATAAGGAAAGGTTTTACATGGATCATATTTTTGAGAAAATCGAGCAGCGACTGAAACAGGATCATCAGGTCGCGCCTAATGAAGCCACTGTTTATCAGATCCACGACGCCCTGAGCAAGCTGGTCATGGACGGTATCGCCGAAACCTGGTACGAGAGCCGTCATATGCATGAACGCAGCCGGGGCGCTTACTATTTCTCCGCGGAGTATCTCACGGGCCGCATGGTCTATAACAACCTTTACAACCTGGGGATCCTGGACAAGGTAAAGAAATCTTTTGCGGAGCATGGTCTGGACATCAACATGTTTGAAGAGATAGAGGACTGTGCCTTGGGTAACGGCGGTCTCGGACGCCTGGCCGCCTGCTTCCTGGATTCCGCCGCCACCCATGATCTGCCGTTGGACGGCTACGGCATTCGTTATAAATACGGCCTCTTCAAGCAAAGCTGGCGGGATGGCTATCAGCACGAAGCCGCCGACGACTGGCAGCGTTTCGGCGATCCCTGGAGCCGCCGTCGATCCACCCATGAGGTGCTGGTGAAGTTTGCGGATCAGACCGTTCGGGCCGTGCCTTACGACATGCCCATCATCGGGTATCAAACGGACAATATCGGCACCCTGCGCCTCTGGCAGAGCGAGGCTGTGGAAGATTTCGATTTCCAGCTGTTCAACGAGCAGGAATATGCCAAAGCCGTGAAGGAGAAGAACGCGGTGGAGGACATCACCCGGGTGCTCTATCCCAACGACACCACCCGTGCGGGCAAAAAGCTGCGTCTCAAGCAGCAATATTTCCTTTCCTCCGCATCCCTGCAGGATCTGATGTTCCGGTTCAAGCGGGAGAAGCTGCCCATGGAGTCGTTCGCCGAGCACAACGCCATCCAGCTCAACGATACCCATCCCACTGTCAGCATTCCTGAGCTCATCAGGCTGCTTATGGCGGAAGGCCTCTCCTTCGACAAGAGCTTCGATATCGCCCAAAAGACCTTCGGCTATACGAATCATACGGTCATGCAGGAAGCCTTGGAGAAATGGGACGCGGATCTGTTCAAGGAGCTGCTGCCGGAAATCTTCGATATCATCTTCCGCATCAACGCCAAGCTCTGCGGTGAGCTCATGAGTCGTGGCATCGACTGCGCCTCCTACGCCATCATTCAAGAGAATCGCATCCACATGGCCAATTTAGCCGTCTACGTGAGCCATGCGGTAAACGGCGTGGCCAAGATCCACAGCGAGATATTGAAGAACGACGTGCTCAAAAACTGGTATGAGCTCTATCCGGAGCGGTTCCAGAACAAGACCAATGGCATAACCCAGCGTCGCTGGCTGGGCCTGTGTAACCCAGGTCTTGCCAACTATATCACCAAGCGCATCGGCGACGGCTGGCTTCTGGATCTCAGCGAGCTTGAAAAGCTCAAGGAGCATATGACCTCTTCAGACATCCGGGAGTTCATCGAAGTCAAGCGGCAGAACAAACGCGCCTTGTCCGACTATGTGTACGCTCGGGAGGGCGTGCGGTTGCCGGACAACTTCGTGTTCGATGTGCAGATCAAGCGCATGCACGAGTACAAGCGGCAGCTCATGAACGCTTTCGCCATTTTGGACATCTACTTTGGCATCAAGGACGGCCGGATCAAGGACTTCCCGCCCACGGCCTTCCTCTTCGGTGCTAAGGCCGCCCCGGGCTACATCATCGCCAAGACGGTCATCAAATTCATCAACGAGATCGCCAAGCTCATCAACAACGACGACTCCGTCAACGACCGCATGCGGGTAGTCTTCGTCCAGAACTACAACTGCTCCTACGCCGAGCATATCATCCCGGCAGCGGATATTTCCGAACAGATCTCTCCTGCGGGCACTGAAGCCTCCGGCACTGGCAACATGAAACTGATGCTAAACGGCGCTGTGAGCCTGTGCACCTACGATGGCGCCAACATTGAGATCCTGGATGCGGCGGGGGAGGAGAACAACTACCTCTTCGGCGCTCGGGTGGACACTCTTAACGAGCTTCGGCCAAACTATGATCCCAAGACCATCTATGACCATGAGCCTCGTGTGAAACGGGTGGTGGACACCTTGGTCAACGGCACCTTCCAGGACGGTGGCACGGGCGTGTTCCGCAGCCTCTATAACTCCCTGGTCAACGGCAACAGCTGGCAGAAGCCCGACTACTACTTTGTGCTCTATGAGCTTTTACCCTACATCGACCGGAAGCTGGATGCCATTTATGACACCCAGGATCCTCTCACCTTCGGTCGCAAAGCTTTGATGAACACCGCCAGCGCCGGGTATTTCTCCTCTGACCGCACGGTGCTGGACTATGCACGGGATATCTGGAATATCCAGCCCTTCCCACACAAACACACGTTGAGACTGTTTTAATTTGGGAGGTTCCCATGCTTGCTGCTTCGCCCTTCTCCGGTTTGTTGGGGCTTTTGCTCGGGTTTGTCCTGAGCGTAACGCTGATCGCGCTAATTAGGGACAAGCTCCCTCAAGACCATGGTCGAGCCTATGCGGTGAACGGAGAGCAGTCTAAGGGCAAGGCTCGGGGCAGCGGTGTGGTGTTCATCCCCGTGTTTGCGCTGGTGACATTGCTGGCAGTTCCTTTTTCCTGGGAACGGTGCGCTTATCTGTTTCTCACGTTGGCCGCCATGCTCACCGGTTATTTGGACGATCGTTCTGATCTGCCCTGGAGCGAGCTAAAGAAGGGCATGCTGGATCTTGCCATCTGCCTGCTGACGTTGGTCACCTTTATGAATACGCACGACGGCTTCGCCTTCTCCCTCTTTGGGTGGCAGGTGGCGTTGCCCTGGTGGCTGTTTGCGCCTATCGCTTTGTTCGTCCTTTGGGCCTTTATCAATTGCTGCAATTGCGCCGACGGAGTGGACGGTCATTTCGGAACGCTGTCCGTCATCGCCCTTGGGGGGCTTGGATACGCCCTATACGCCTTTTGCAACGGCATGGATTGGTCCATTTGCGCACTCACGCTCATAGGATGTGTTCTTGCATATCTGTTGTTCAACGCTTCACCCAGCCTTATCATGATGGGGGACGCCGGAAGCCGAGCTATCGGACTGTTTATGGGCATCCTGGTTCTTCAAACGGGCAATTTCCTGCTGTGTCTTCCCTTTGCTGCGGTCATCCTGTTGGACGGTGGGTTGGGCCTTTTGAAGCTGGCCGTTATGCGCGTTTTCAAAAGCAAGACTTTCATGGCCAAGCTCCGCACGCCCATTCATGACGAAGCGCGCAAAAATCGTCACTGGTCCGACACGCAGACGGTGTTCCGTTTTGCCATTATACAGCTGATCTGCGCCCTAACCGGGCTGCTGGTCATGGCAGCCCTGCGATAAAACTCGTTCCGACTCTTCGACCCGCTTCTGCAGGAGGCGGGTTTTTTAACGTTTTGTTCACGTATGAGCGGTTGATTGCCCTGTAGCGCGGAGGTAAACTATATTTGTAGATTTATAGGCATTGGAGCTGCTCCATGAAAAAGCTGTGGAAAAACCGTCCCATACTTATCGCCATGCTGGCGGCAGCGCTTTTTTTGGTGCTGGCGGCGCTGACGGTGGGCCGGCGCACAGCTTCTCGTGCCGAGGATTTGTTCAATTCCGCATATCTGCCGGTTCAGGAAGCGGTGAGTGATTTGACAGATAAAGTCACGGATTTCTTCACACGGGTCTTTTATCCCAGCAGCATCCAACAGGAAAATGAGAGGCTCCAACAGCTGGTATTGGCTTATGAACGTCGCCTCATACTACATGAAGCCCTTGAGCAGGAGAATGCACGTCTGTCGGAGCTGCTGGATTATGCCTCCACCAACAGCAATTTCTACTTCATGACCGCGCCTGTCTCCGCCCGCAATCTGAACCCCTACGTGGATACCCTCACCATTCGCGGCGGTTCCCGAAGCGGTATTACCGAGCAGATGGCTGCGGTCAACGCACAGGGGATCGTTGGACGTGTCATCGAAGTGGGCGCCACCTATTCCAAGATCCGGACCCTGCAAAACGAGGATATGCGCATTTCCGTCATTGTGGAACGCACTCGTGATGAGGGGATGCTGGGCGGTCTTATCATTGAAGATGGGCAGCTGATCGGGTTAAAGCTCTATTATTTGCCTAAGGATGCGGATCTGCAGGTGGGGGATACCATCGTCACATCCGGTTTGGGTGGCATCTTTCCCAAGGGGCTGTATGTGGGCAAGGTTTTGTATTTGACCGACGAAGACAACGGAGAATATGATGCCTGCGTTGTAAGCGACGTAGATTATGAGCACCTGGAGGAGGTGCTTATCATCCTGGGGAAGGAGGGCTGAGCGGCTTTGAAAAAATATGCTATGCTTTCTTCTGTCTTTCTGCTGGCTCTGATCCTCGACACAGCTATACTGCCCAAGTGGAACCTTTTCCATATGATACCCTTTGTGATGCTGGCGCTGATGCTGGCAGCGGAGCAGGTGTTTTCCATCCAGACGGCTATTCTGATCGGCGCGTTCGGCGGCCTTTTTGAGGATATGATTTGCGAGAACATGATCGGACTCACCCCAGCCTTGATGCTGTTGGTCGCTGTCGCCTATGAAAAACTGCCCAAGAACAGTGACACCAAGGCTATGGTCCTGTTGCTGTATTGTGTGAGCCTGGCTTTTGTCCTTGAACTCATGCGTGCCCTGACCGCATGGATCATCGGCATGCGGTTCGGCTTTGTGAACGCCATGGTATACGGGGCTTTGCCTCGTTCGTTGCTCACGGGACTGTGGGCCCTGGGGATCATGGCTTTGTTCAAGCCTGTATTGAAACGGCAGGTGGATGCGTCATGACCAGACAGCCGCTATGGAAACTGAATGCGCGTCTGCTGTTTGTGGCGCTGATGCTCTTGGGCATGGGCGGATATCTCTGCTGGGGTCTGATGAAACTTTCCGTGGAAGAAACGGAAAGCTACCAGGCGGCGGTTCGGGCTACCAGCGTCGTGACCACCTATCAATCCGGCACCCGCGGCACCATCACCGATCGGTACGGAAACGTGCTGGCCTATGATGAGACCACCTACAACGTGAAGTTCTATCGGGATCCAGATAAGACCAGCCCCATTGAATCCGCTCGCTATACCCATTCCCTCATGGAAGCCATACGCATCATCGAGGCAGGCGGCGGAACCATTGAGGAACATTTCTATATAAAACTCAACAACGACGGCACCTACCGCTACGACTTCGGCGTCACCAGCGAAGCGGCCATCGCTTCACGAAAGAAAAACTTTGTTGACGCGTGCCGTTTCTCCGACCCGGACATTTCGCCGGAACGGGCATATTTGATCCTGCGGGAAAGTTGGCAGATCCCTGACGACATGCCCTATGACGAGGCGAAGAAGATCATGTCCATTCGTCAGGACGCGGTCCTCAACAGCTGGCATGCCTACGAAGGCGTCGTCATCGCGTATGATGTGAACCTGTCCGTGGTGACGGAGCTGGATATGCTCCAAAGCGAACTTATCGGGGTCCAGACCGAGATGTCCGGCCGCCGGATCTATCCCTATGCGGATACGGCCTGTCATCTGATCGGCTATCTCAGCAAGCAGGTGACCACCGATATGACCCATCTGGGATACAGCTTTGACAGCTTTGCTCCCTTTGTGGAAGGGGAACCATCCAACAATTTATTGCAGCTGGGTTATTCCTATTCCGATCTGATCGGTGTGGCCGGGTTGGAAAAAAGCTGTGAGGCCTATCTGACCAGCCATCTCATCTCCCGCCAGGGTACGACTACCATCGAAAAAACCAAGACAGGCTCCATCGTTAACGTGTTGGGCAAGACCGTACCACAGGGTGGATTTACGGTCAAAACCTCCCTGGATATCGAGCTGCAGCAAGTGGCTGAGAAAGCTTTATTGCACAACATTGAGGTCACGCGGGAATCTCAGGAACGGAAGATCCAAAAGGACTATAAAAAATATTCGAAGCTGCGGGATGATACGGACGATATCGCACGGGCAGAAACCGGGGCTATCGTGGTCATGAACGTCCAGACGGGCGAGGTACTGGCCATAGCCTCCTATCCCACCTACGATCCCAATATATTTACGGACGGTGTGGATTCTCGGGAACTGCAGCTTCTGTTTGGTGAGAATTCCAATCAGCCCACTCTAAATCGTGCCATCGCCATACGAACGGCCCCAGGATCGGTCTTTAAGATGGCCACGGGCTTTGCGGGGCTCATGGAAGGGGCCATCACCACAACCTCCACCATCTCCGATCATTCACCCTATTACTACTTTGTGGATGATCCCACCACCAAGGTCACGGCTAACGCTCCGTCCTGTTGGACCACCACCCCGTGGAAACACGCCAATCTGAATTTGAGCCGCGCCCTGGCTGTGAGCTGCAACTATTTCTTCTTTACGGTGGCGGATCGGGTGGGCATCAAAAAACTGGCTTATTGGGCAGGTCAGCTGGGCCTGGAGGGAACCACGGGTGTAGAGCTTCCCGGAGAATTGGCGGTCCAGGTGGGCGGTCAGGCGGCTCGCTATGACAACACCAAGTCCCTGTCGCAGCAGTCCTCTTCCATCCCTCGACTGATATACAATGAGATACATGCCCTGCTGAAAAGGATCGTCAAGCAGGTAGGCCGCGAAGTGAGCGATGAATCTTTGACTACCTGCGCCACTCGATTGCTAAAGCTTCAGGACGGGGAGCAGCGGGAACGAGGAGATGACATCCGACGCATCCTAAATGAGGAATTGAACATCCCCATGGGCATCAGCCTTCTGCATACGGAATGGATCGTCACCATATCCACTTGGCTGGAAGAACTCAGATGGAAACCCACTTATACCATTCAAAGTGGCATCGGACAGGGCGTCTCCCTGCTGACGCCCATCTCCGTTGCCCGGTATGCCGCTACTGTGGCCACACGGGGGGAAGTACATAAGGCCACTCTGTTGAACGGGGTCTACTATCCCGACGGTACGCTATATGAGAAGTTTCGTCCTCAGATCTTGCGTCATGTGGATGCGCCAGAGGAGTACTGGGACGCGATCCTCACGGGGATGGCCGGCGTGGTGTCCCCGGAGGATGGTGGTACGGCATCCAGTGTGTTCTCCAAAGGTTTTTCCGAAACCTTCTTGAAACAGATCATCGGCAAGACCGGAACAGCGCAGACCTCCGCCAATAGAAATGTGGATATTGAGAACACCAGCTGGTTTGTGGCTGTCACGCCCAGGGAGAATCCAGAAATCGTGGTGGTGGTCATGATCCCCAACGGACTTTCCGGCAGCGCCAGCCATGTGGCGGTAGAGGATGTCATAACCTGGTGGTACGAGAACAGGGCTAACCAACAGCTGCTATCCGAGCCTGAGGAGCAGGAAATGGATCCGGAGCTGGAAGCCTTGCTGCAGCCGGACGAAGAGATACCTGAAGATCAGGGACCCGACGTAGGAGAAGTCCTCCCGGATATGGAAGAGAATCCGCCGACCCCATAGATATCTAAGCTAAAAAAAGAAATTTATTTGACATTTTTCCACTTGTTCTTGCACTGTCGGACCGAAACAGATAGAATACTATTGTATGGATACCCTAAAAGCTATATTAAATCAAATATTGCTCTTTTTTGATGATGTGAGTGGACGCATCCGACGGCTTCCTGTCAAGGGACGTCGGCGGATCGTGCTTCTGGGAGCTGTTCTGTTGCTTCTGGTGGTCTTCCTGCTGTTCCTTTGCGTTTCCAGCTGTCGAAACACCGGCGAGGCGGTCACGGCCCAAGCGATGGATCCCCACGTCAGAACCAGAGTTCGCGGAACGCTGGACGAGGAAGAGGCTGGCTATGCCTGGACCGAAGATGACATGCGTCTCTCCTCTGACGCGCATGCTGTGGGAGAAAATGCAGCTCCGGATGCCACCTGGCCTCCGGAGGAGCAACAGGATGACGATCCCGACAATCCATCGTCGGACGAACCTGCCTCCTCCTATGACGAGCCAGACGTCAATTTGGAGGCCACGGCTTCTGCCGCTCCTGAAAGTTCCTCGGAATCCAAGGAAAAATATGTTTCCCTGAAGAAGCATGACAAGAGCGAGGCGGTCAACGCTCTGCAGAATCGGCTCATGGAGCTGGGCTACCTGGACATCGACGAGCCCACCAACTATTTTGGATCCAGCACGGAGACAGGGTTGATCCTGTTCCAGCGACAGCACAATCTCAAACAAGATGGCGTAGCCGGTGTGGAGACCCAGACCATTCTTTTCAGCGAATCCGCAGAGCATTATTGCCTGAAAGAAGGCGCTGAAGGGCAAGACGTGAAGGCTTTGCAGGAGCAGCTGGTGGATCTCGGGTATATGTCTGAGAAGGAAGTGGATCGGATCTATGGCCCCATTACCATAGCTGCCGTCCAAGCCTTCCAAAAGAGAAACGGCCTCCACGCGGACGGCCTTGCCGGAGAGAAGACTCTGGAGCTGCTGTATTCCGACGATGCAAAGATCTCCCGGGAGCTGCAGAAAAAGCAGGACGCCGAAGCGGCCGCCCAAAAGAAGGCGGAGGAGGATGCGAAGAAACCGTCTCCCACCAAGAAAAGCTCTGGGAAAACGTCCGGCAAAACCACAGCCAAGAAGACAGCCACACCCAAACCCACCAAGAAACCCACCGCGACACCGAAAAAGGATCAGCGCAGAGATAAGTTTATTTCCGCTGCCAACAGCAAGATTGGTTGTGAATACGTTCTCGGTGCAAAGGGCCCCAATAAATTCGATTGCTCCGGCTTCGTATATTGGTGTCTCAAGCAGGCCGGCGTCGGCGGTACACGGCTCAACGCTTTAGGGTATTCACGCAAGAGCAGCTGGAAACTGATACAAAGCATTGGAAGCTTGAAAAAGGGAGACATTCTGTTCTTCCGTTCCGACGCCAACAAGGCCGTGAACCACACAGGCATCTATATCGGCGGCGGTACCATGATCGACGCTTCCTCCGGCAACGGCAAGGTGGTCAAGCGGCCCATATCACCTTATTTTAGGCGCAACTTCGTCTGCGCCCGCCGGCCCTGGAAGGATTGAAGCGTTATTATCACAAATGGCTCTCTTACATAAGGAGAGCCGTTTTTAGAAAAAGACATCCCTATAATTGAGGATGTCTTTTGTGTTTAAAAACTTACAGCCGGGAGGCGATCTGAGCCGCGGTCTTCACGTTGTTGAAGACCAGATGGATGTTGGCCTCAAGGCTGCTGCCACCGGTGATGTCCTTGATCTTAGCCAGGAGGAAGGGGGTGACCGCCTTGCCCGTTACGCCCTTTTCATCGGCTTCCAGCAGGGCTTGGTCGATGGCGCCGTTGATGTAGTCCGCGTCCATGGACCACTCCGCCGGGATGGGCACGGTCACCAGCATGCCGCCGTCGTAGCCAAGGCATTCCGCCGCGCGGATGGCGTCGGCCACCTCCTTGGGATCGTCCGCTCGCCAATTGAGGGGGATGCCGCTCTTGGCGGTGTAGAAGGCGGGGAGCTCGTCGGTACCGAAGCCGATGACAGGCACGCCCTTGGTCTCCAAATACTCCATAGTCCGGGGCAGGTCCAAGATGGCCTTGGCGCCGGCACAGACCACACAAACCGGCGTTTTGCTCAGCTCGTCAAGATCCGCGCTTACGTCCATGGTGTCCTGACCGTTGCGATGTACGCCGCCAATACCGCCGGTTGCGAACACCTTTATGCCGGCCAGGTTGGCCACGATCATGGTGGCGGCTACGGTGGTGGCGCCGTCCATGCCCTTGGCGAGGAGCAAGGGTAGATCCCTACGGCTGGCCTTGGTCACTTTGGCGCCCTCTCGGCCCAGATAGTCGATCTCCTCTGCCGTAAGCCCCGCGTACAGCTTCCCACCGATGATGGCGCATGTGGCGGGTACGGCGCCGTTTTCCCGGCAGATTCGTTCGCAGGCAAAGGCTGTTTCCACATTCTGTGGATAGGGCATGCCGTGGGAGATGATGGTGCTTTCCAGGGCCACAACAGGCTTACCTGTGGAAAGCGCATCCGCTACCTCCGGGCTCAGTTTCAGATAGGAATTCAGATGCATTGACGCTCCTTTTGACCAATCGGCCATTTTTTTCATTTTTATACTTTATATTATAACATCTGTGTGGTACAATGCACAAGGACAATCCTACAGAATCGAAGGGAAAAAACATGAAACGAGCAAGCGGACTTTTGCTGCACATCACCAGCCTACCGTCCCCGTACGGGGTGGGAACCATGGGTAAAGCTGCCTATGATTTCGTGGACTATCTGCATCGAGCCCGGCAAAGGTACTGGCAGATCCTGCCCCTGACCCCCACGGGTTACGGGGATTCTCCCTACCAGAGTGCGTCTACCTTCGCCGGAAACCCCCATCTGGTAGACCTGGATCTGCTCAAAGAGCAGGGGCTCCTGACCGACGAGGATATCGGCGTCGATTGGGGCAGCGATCCTCGCAAGGTGGATTTTGGCCTCCTGTACAACCGTCGCCGTCAGGTGCTGGAAAAGGCCTTCGCCAGGTTCGACCGCGCAAAGATGGCTGAGTATGTGGAGAAGAACGGCTGGTATCTGAAGGACTGGACGTTATTCTGCGCTCTGAAGGACCATTTCGAGGGCAAGTGCTGGGTAGATTGGCCGGAGGACATCCGCGATCGGCAGCCAGAGGCCATGGCTCGATATGGCACACAGCTCCGGGAGCTTATCGACTATCACGCCTTCGTCCAATACTGCTTCGACACTCAGTGGCAGGCGTTGCAAGCCTATGCTCACCAGCAGGGCGTATATTTCATCGGCGACATCCCCATCTATGTGCCCTACGACAGCGTGGACGTGTGGTCCCATCGAAATCTGTTCCAGCTCACCGAGGCGGGCATCCCCAAGATGATCGCCGGTGTGCCCCCGGATTATTTCTCTGCCACAGGCCAGCTGTGGGGGAACCCGGTCTACGATTGGGACGCCAACGAAAAGGAAAACTTCGCCTGGTGGCGCAGCCGCTTGAACGGGGCTGCCAGCCGTTGCGACGTGATTCGCATCGACCATTTCCGGGGTTTGGAAAGCTTCTGGGGCGTGGAGAACGGCGCTCCCAACGCCATTCACGGTAAATGGTATCCCGGTCCCGGCATGAAGCTCATCAACGCCTTCCGCGAGGAGGGCATGGGGGACAGCATCATCGCGGAGGACCTGGGATTTTTGACCCCCGAGGTGAAGAAGCTGCTGAACGATTCCGGCTGCCCCGGCATGCGGGTCATGCAGTTTGGCTTTGCGCCTATGGAAGATTCTCGGGAACTGCCTCACAATTATGTGAAAAACTCCGTGGCATATCTGGGCACTCACGACAACGACACCATCATGGGCTGGTTCAAAGCCTGCCCGCCGGAAGAAGCTGCCTTCGCCGTGGATTATTTGGGCCTCAATCAGCAGGAGGGTTTTCCCTTCGGCTTCATCCGAGGCCTTATGACCTCCATTGCTGATCTGGTTGTCATTCAGCTCCAGGACGTGCTGGGCCTTGACTCTGCCCACCGCATGAACCTGCCCGCCACCACGGGCTGGTGGGGCTGGCGGGCTCTGCCCACGGACTTCGATCCCGCCACCGCAGATCGTCTGGCCTACTACACCCGCATGTCCGGCCGGGCTCCCGTTCCGAAGAAGAAATAAACTCACACAATCAAGCGCCTCCGCGACTGTATCACGGAGGCGCTTTCATGTTTCGATTCAAATTGATCCCGAAGCAATGCTGATATAGTCCGACAGCCGTCACTTGCACCACTCGTGGGTGAGCTGGCCCAAAATCTTGGTGCCCTGGTCGATCTGATCCAGGGATGGCATGGAAAAGTTCATGCGGAAAGCGTTGCTGGGCACCTTGGGATCCATGACGAAGGCTACGCCGGGCACGCAGGCCACCTTCCGGGCGATGCCCTCCTGGACGAAGGGCCATGCGTCCATGCCTTCGGGCAGGAAGGCTGTGACGAAGAGGCCGCCCTGGGGCCGGTTGAAGGAGATGGCGGGGGAGAAGTACTGCTCCATATCGTCCAGCATCCGCTTGCACTTGACGGCGTAGATGCGCCGGATATCCTGCAGATGCCCCTCGAAGTCGTGCTCCGCCATATACCGGTAACAGATCTCCTGGGTCAGGGTGGCGGTGTGCACGTCGCCGGTCTGCTTGGCCACCACCAACCGTTTCATGAGGGTGCTCTCCGCCACGAGGAAACCCACGCGCAGAGCGGGGGCCATGGTCTTGGAAAAGCTCCCGGCGAAGATGACCCGTCCGTCGGTGTCCATGCTTTTGAAGGGGGTCAAAAATTCGCCTTCATAGCGGAGCTCACCGTAGGGATCGTCCTCCAGGATCATGAGATCGTACCGCTGGGCCAGGGCGTAGATCTGCTTGCGCTTCTCGAGGCAGGTGGTGAAACCCGTGGGGTTCTGGAAGTTGGGGATGATGTAGATGAGCTTGGCCTTGGGATTGGCCTGGATCTTCGCCTCCAGATCTTCGATATTCATGCCGTCGGGCTCCATCTTCACGCCCACCAGCTTGGCGCCGTAGGCCCGGAAGGTATTGAGCACGCCTACGAAGGACAGCTCCTCGCAGAGGACGGTATCCCCCTCGTTCAGCAGCACCTTCGACGTCAGATCCGCCGCCTGCTGGCCGCCGGAAACGGTGATCAGTTCATCGGTGGCCTTGGGGAACCCGTACTTCTTGGACAGATAGCTTTTCAGCGTTTCCCGAAGGGGTGGGAATCCCTCAGTAAACCCATACTGGAGCATGGACGCGCCTCGATGGAGCAACGCATCGTTGGCGATGGCCGCCATCTCGGCCATGGGGAATGTGTCGGGGGAGGGGTTACCGCCGGCGAAGCTGATCATATCGGGAGCCGCCGTCATTTTGAACAGCTCACGAATGATGGACCCGGACACTCCGCTCATGCGGTCAGATTCGATAAAAGCCATACAGTGACCTCCTGAAAGATTCTTTCTATATTTTCTAAATAGTTGGCACCATGCGCAGCAACAGGTTCCCCCGATAGAAGAAACCGCCCATCAGCGAATCTTCGATGAATCTGGACAGCTGCGGCACAACCACCAGCATGAGAGGAACCAGCATGAAGAGGATGCACACCAATAAGATGCCGTGTAGCAGCCCTATGCCGCAGGAAAGGGGTACGTCGAACCGTCTGAGCCGGGGCAATCCCTCTGCCCCAAAATCAACGAGACGGAGAATAAACCCAAGGAGCAGCCTGAAAATGAGGAACAGCAACAGCAGAGACAGGATGTTAAGCACCGTATCCACAATGGTCTGATTGAAATAATCGCCCAGGGAATAGATGCCCCTGCTCTCGTAGACCCTCTTTTTGATGTTGTTGGTGACGGCTTTGTCGAAGGGAGAGGGCATGTTTGCGTTCTTCACCACCACGCCCAATTCCTTTTCAGTGATCTGGGTTGCGGATAGATGTACCAACTCGACGCTGGTCTCATTAATATACTCATACCCTTCAAAGTAATAGAGCATCATCTCATAGACGTTTTGCCGCTTCTGCACAGCGCCGGACAAAGTGGTGCAAAACAAAAGTGCCAAAGCAAAGGAAAGAAGAGACAGGCCCAGATTGAGGGCGGAATAGACCAAGCCCCGATAATAGCCGGCCAGCAGCGCGATGGCCAGGATCAACAGGATCACAAGATCTACCATAGCAGCTCCTCAGGATTCTCGTTTGGTAATAAAGCAATCGCTGCCGCTGACCAGCAGGAATGAGTCATCGTTCAGCTTCAGGGCGGCGTCTGCGGGATAGTCCAGCACGATATCGGCGGAAGGGGTGTTTTTGCCGGAATATGAATAGCTGATCATGCGCGTGCGGGTCACGATGCGGATGCCGTTGCTCTGCAAAAAGGCATTGACGATGTCTTCGCCCACATAGACAGTCAGCATGGTTGTATTGGGTGTATCCGTTTCCGCCAGGGACAGGGTATAGAGGATATGATGATTACTGGAACCGCGGGGTTTGAGCAGGAAGCGGACCGTTCCGCTGCTCGTGGCCACGTCCATGATCTCCTTGCCGTAGATACCTACCCGATACCGCTCCCGGCTGCTGTCCAGGTTATAACGGATGATGTCCTCGGTACCAACGAAAAACACGGAGTTTTCCGTGAAATAGACTCGCTCAATGGACTGCTCATAGAAGGAAGGATAGTAACTCATGGCTCCATTGTTGTTGTAATCATACAGCCTGACCGTGGTCACGGGCAAGGAGGCCTGGGTGTTGACACAGATGACCCATAGAAGCTCCCTGTCATAGCCGGTCTCAAATCCGAAATTGACCACCTTGCTTTCCGCGAAGTCGATGGGGTTGCCCACGGCTTCAGCGGAAGCATTGAAGACCACGATGGAATTAAGGTCGTTTATTTCATTGATCCGAAGGACGGCACAATGGCTTTCACCGCAGGCCACGCCGCGAATAGTGCCGTTGAGCGTCAGGGTTTTAAAGTTCCTCAGCTGCAGATTGGATCCGGCAAAAACGGCGGTCATCGTGGAGGAAACGCCAAAACCGTCGATGGAACCGCTGTCCAGATGCGTTATGGTGCTGCGCCTTGTGTCATTGATGTTCACCTGCACAAGATCGGTGCTGGAAGCATAGGTGAGATAACCGCCGGATACGGTATAATCCATTTTGGCCTGAATTCCGACTTTTTCATAGGTAAGGGATGCGTCCTTCTGTCGGAACATGAGATAGAACACAGCAAAAACACCGCCAAAGAGAACGATGGCGACCAGAACAAACAGTATCAAACGTAAGAAATTGATCCTTGGTTTCATGGCTCTGTATTACACTCAACTTACTCTACCACTATTGAGGTCGAAAGGTCAAGGATACAGGCGGAATGTTTCAATTTATTTACGCATGTTCCCCCAATTGAGGCGACCTTGTGAAATTATGACGAAGTACGGACCAAAGACCGTGATTTTTCCTTGCAATTCCAAAAGGGCTGTGGTAGAATTACTCGCTATGGTATTATGCACCGAATATGCGAGCAAAGAGAGAAGGAGAAGAATCATGTCAGTTCTTGAAATGAAGGAAGGCAACATCGCCCGGCTTACCATCACCGTCGATAAGGACGCCTTTGTGAAGGCGCTGAACGATGCCTATCATAAAACCGCCAGTCGTTACCCCGTGCCCGGCTTCCGCAAGGGCAAAGCTCCCCGCCGGGTCATTGAAGCCAATTACGGCGCCATGGTCTTCTATGACGAAGCATTTGACCTGTGCTGGGCAGAACCGTATGAAGCCGCTGTGAAGGAATACCAGCTTAACCCCGTGGACCGGCCCTCTGTAACGGACATCCCCGTCATGAGCGAGAACGAAGGAATCACCTACGTGGCGGAGGTTCAGCTCAAGCCCGAAGTGACCATGGGGCAGTATAAGGGTATAGCCGTGAAGAAGCTGGCGTATACTGTGACGGACGAAGAAGTGGACAACGCCCTCAAGGCGGAGCAACATAAGCAGATCCGTTACGAAGATGTGGACCGGCCCGTGGAGGACGGCGATCGGATCATCCTGGATTACTGCGGGAAAGTGGACGGCGTGGCCTTTGAAGGCGGCACCGCCGAAAACCAGACCCTGGACATCGGCTCCCATACCTTCATTCCTGGCTTTGAGGAGCAGTTGGTGGGCGTGAACCCCGGCGAGGAGAAGGACATTCATGTCACCTTCCCCGAGGAGTACCATGCCGAGAACCTCAAGGGCAAGGCCGCTGTTTTCACCTGCAAGGTGAAGACCGTTCAGAAGAAGGAATTGCCGGAAATCGACGACGAATTCATCAAGGATATCTCCGAGCAGGATACCGTGGCCGAGTGGAAGGAAAATAAGAAGCAGGAGCTCTTAAAGGACCGTGAGACTGCCGCCAGAAACGCTCGGGAGAACGAGCTGCTGGAAAAGGCCGCCGACAACGCTCAGGTGGAGATCCCTGACTGCATGGTGGATCGGGAGGTCCAGTACATGATGCAGAACATGGCCTATCAGCTGGCGGCTTCCGGCATCAAGCTGGAGGACTATTACAAGTACATGGGTACCGACAAGGAGAAGATGGAGGCCATGTATCGGCCCGACGCCCAGCAGCGGGTGAAGGTGGAGCTGGTCATCGAGGCCATCAAGAAGGCTGAGAACATCACGGCTTCCGACGAGGATATTGAGAACGCCGTGGCCCAGTATGCCGAACAGAACGGCCTTACCAAGGAGAAACTGATGGAGACGCTGACCGACGCCGACAAGGAATACTTTGCGGATCGCGCCTGCGCCGACAAGATCGTCAATCTCCTGGTGGACACCGCCGTGGAGACGGACGAGGAGCCCGCAGAGGCGAAGGCCGAATAAGAACGGGAGGAACGGTCGATATTTCCTCCAGGAAGGAGACTTTTATGAACCTGATCCCCTATGTTGTGGAGCAAACCAATCGCGGCGAGCGTTCCTATGACATCTATTCCCGCCTGCTGAAGGATCGGATCATCTTTCTCGGCGGCGAGGTGGACGACGATGTGGCCAACAGCATCATCGCCCAGATGCTCTTTTTGGAAGCCGACGATCCCGACAAGGACATCTATCTCTACATCAACAGCCCCGGCGGCTCCGTGACGGCGGGCCTGGCCATCTACGACACCATGCAGTATCTTCGCTGTGAGGTGTGCACCATCTGCGTGGGCCTGGCGGCCAGCATGGGCGCATTTTTGCTGGCGGCCGGCGCCAAGGGCAAGCGCAAGGCCCTGGAGAACGCGGAGATCATGATCCACCAGCCCTCCGGCGGCGCCCAGGGCAAGGCCACCGACATCTCCATCGTGGCCGAGCAGATTTTGAAGACCAAGCGTCGGTTGAACGAGATCCTCTCAAAGCGCACCGGTCAGAGCGTGGAGAAGGTGGAGCATGACACGGAGCTGGACAACTACATGGATGCCGAGGAGGCCAAGGCCTATGGCATCATCGACGAGGTCATCGCGCCCCGCCGATAACGAGAAAGGAAACATTATAACAAAATGAGTAAATACGGTTACAACGGCACAAAGGACAAGGACAGCTTTGACAAGGTGCGGTGCAGCTTTTGCGGCAAGCCCCGCAGCGAAGTGAAAAAGCTGATTGCAGGTCCCAACGTGTATATCTGCAACGAGTGTGTGGAGCTGTGCCGGGAGATCGTGGAAGAGGACATGGCCTCCGAGCGGGCCTCCGGTGCCGCCCCTGCCACGCTGACTAACATTCCCAAGCCTCGGGAGATCGTGGCGTCTTTGGATGAATATGTCATCGGGCAGGAGGCAGCCAAACGGGCATTGGCTGTGGCTGTCTATAACCACTACAAACGAGTTCGTTCCGGTCAGGCCATGGAGGAGGATGGGGTGGAGCTCCAAAAGAGCAACATCGTCATGTTGGGTCCCACGGGCAGCGGCAAGACCCTGCTGGCACAGACCCTGGCCAAGATCCTGGATGTGCCCTTTGCCGTGGCCGACGCCACATCCCTTACGGAAGCAGGCTACGTGGGCGACGACGTGGAAAACATCCTGCTGAAACTGATCCAGGCCGCTGACTACGATATCCCCCGGGCTCAGAGCGGCATCATCTACATTGACGAGATCGACAAAATCGCCCGCAAAGGTGAAAACGTATCTATCACTCGAGATGTATCCGGCGAAGGTGTCCAGCAGGCCCTGCTGAAGATTTTGGAAGGCACCGTGGCCAACGTACCGCCTCAGGGCGGCCGCAAACACCCCCAACAGGAGTGTCTGCAAATCGACACCACCAACATCCTCTTCATCTGCGGTGGCGCCTTCACAGGCATCGACAAGATCATCGAGCGCCGTACCGGCCAGAAGATGCTGGGCTTCGGCGCAGCCATCAAATCCAAAGAGGAGAAGGATATTGGCCAGGTTTTGAAGGACATCCTGCCTGAGGATCTTTTGAAGTTCGGTCTGATCCCCGAGTTCGTGGGCCGGGTCCCAGTCATCGTCACCTTGGACAGCCTGGACGAGGACGCTCTCATGCACATCCTCACGGAGCCTAAGAACGCCCTCGCCAAGCAGTACGCCCGCCTGTTCGAGATGGACGGAGTGGAGCTGATCCTCACCGAGGACGCCCTCAGAGCTGTGGCCAAGGAGGCTATTGAGCGCAAGACTGGTGCTCGGGGCCTTCGAGCCATCATGGAAGACGTGATGCTGGACGTGATGTACGACATCCCCTCTGAGGAGAACATCCAAGCCTGCCAGATCGACGGTGACGTGATCCGCAAGCTGAAGAAGCCTACCATCTTCCGCAAGGACGCCATCCGTCTAGACGCGCCTAAATCGTCCCGATCCCACCGCAAGGCCGTCGAACCCAAAGCGGCTCCCAAGGCGGAATAATCGGCAAACAAAGAAACATGCGCCTCGCAACGGGGCGCATGTTTGTCTGTTGGGAAATCTTTGAGCAGATCATTCTCCCGTGTTCACGGTGAACCCTTGCTCCGCATAATACTTGGCCGCACCAGGATGAAAGGGTAGGCCAACGCCTTTAGTGGCTGAGGCAAGATTCAATTCGCTGCCCTTGGGGGCACCTGTAATAACATCCAGCTGGCTGAATATGGCGGCTGTTGTGGTGTACACCAAATCCTCTGAGAGAGAAGCGTCAGCAGCCAGGATGCACTTCAAAGCCACAGTCTGAGCATCTTTCACCGTGTTATAGACCTCAGCCCCTATGGTGAACGGGGCAAAATAGGGGTAATCCTCCTGGAGCTTGGCAAGATGCTCATCATCGATCGAGACTAGATGCAGTGGCACGGAAGACCTGAAAGTGACAATAGCATTGGTGGGGATACCGGCGATTATGATCGCCGCATCGATTTCACCGGTTTGCAGTTTCTCCATGCTGGCGCCAAAGGAATCAAAAACAGGTTCAAAATCCTTACCCGCCTCCATATCATAGGCGTTGAATATATCCAAAGCGATGTAATTAACGCTGGAACCCTCTACCCCTATGACAACTTTTCTGCCCCTCAAATCGGTCACGGTCTGAATTTCGGGGTCAGGGCGACGATCTGGACGGCTTCAGAATATAGGCTCGCAATGGCGCGAAGGCCACGGACCGGATCGTTTTCGGCATAGCTGCGGACACCGTTGAACGCATACGAGGCACTATCGGACTGGAGAAGAGCCAGCGGATATTCGCCGGAAGCCAAACCACTTATAATTCCGATGGTTCCACCGGAAGACACCACGATCACTTTCAGAAGATCGGAGGAACACGCATTGATCGCGTTGGCCAGCACGGTACCAAAGGCGTAGTATGAGCCGATATCCGGCCCTGTGCCCATGTTCAATTCCACGATCCCGTCGACTTCATCTGAAGGGACGGAGGAGGGGTCGCTGTCCTCGTTCAACAGGTCGAGGGCCATGCCGTTACGGGTAGAAACGATGGATGTGAGACAGAACAGCAGCGCGAATGCCATACCTAAAGCGATGATTCTTTTCATGTTTTCCTCCAAAATATCTTGGAATTACAACAGCATTATTTTGTCATAGACGCATATTCCTGTCAAGGTCCATAACAGGATCAGATGATCCTTTGCATTTTTCCACCGATATGATACAATATCCACATCAATTGAACCGGGAGGATGAACGTCATGCGCAAGGACGGCAGAGCGGACAACGAACTTCGACCCATCACCATGATCCGGGACTTTACCGACACCAAGGGCGGCTCCGTGCTCATTCAGTGGGGCAACACTAGGGTGCTGTGTACCGCACTATTGGAAGAGGGGACCATGCCTTTTTTGAAGGGGACGGGAAAGGGGTGGCTCACAGCGGAATACGCTATGCTCCCTTCCAGCACAGGCAACCGCAAGAAGCGGGATTACCTTAAGCAGGACGGACGCTCCACAGAGATCCAGCGCCTCATTGGTCGGAGCCTTCGGGCGGGTGTGGATCTCAATAAGCTGGGGGAGCGTGTCATATATGTGGACTGTGACGTTCTACAGGCTGACGGCGGGACCCGCACCGCTTCCATCACCGGCGCCTATGTAGCCGTTGTTCTTGGCGTACAAAAATGGCTCAGAGAGGGACGGCTGGAGGAAGACCCCATGATCCATCGCATCGCCGCCGTGTCTGTGGGCGTGGTCAACGACCGTCCCCTGCTGGATCTTTGCTACGGTGAGGATTCCGCCGCACAGGTGGATATGAATTTGGTCATGAACGAGGCTGGAGAGTTTATCGAAGTTCAGGGCACAGGGGAGGGATGCGCTTTCTCAAGGGCGGAGCTGGACAGGCTTCTTTCTTTGGGCGAAGGAGGGATCCGTACCCTTATGGATAAGCAGCGGGATGTGGAGAAAAAGGCTTGACTGCCTATTGCCACCGATCCTGAATTAGAGTACAATACATTTACCATAATCATAATTACAAAGGAGACAGGAAATGGATCAAAAAGAAGTAAAGGCGCTCAAAGCGTTCGCCGTGCGCATCCGCCTGGCTACCCTGGACGCCATCCACTCCATCGGCTCCGGTCATCTGGGCGGGGCTTTGAGTATCGCTGACGCTATGGCGGTCCTTTACGGCCGCGAGATGAACGTCCGTGTGGAGGATCCTCGCTGGCCCGACAGGGACAAGCTGGTTTGCTCCAAGGGCCATGCCGGCCCCGGGGTATACGGGACCCTGGCCGTCAAGGGCTATTTTCCCTATGAGGAACTCAAGACCCTCAATAAGAACGGCACCCGGCTCCCCAGCCACTGCGACAGGAATAAGACGCCGGGTATCGATGTGACCACCGGCTCCCTGGGGCAGGGCACGTCCCAGGCGGCAGGCCTCGCCTTGGGCGATCGGCTCAAAGGCAGGAAGAACAGGGTGTTCCTCATCGTGGGCGACGGTGAGATCGAAGAGGGCCAATGCTGGGAAGCCTTCGCCTTTGCGGCGGCACGAAAGCTCAGCAACCTGGTGGTCCTCATCGACTGGAACAAGAAGCAGTTGGACGGCCTGTGCGACGATATCCTGCCCATGGGCAGTCTTGTTGAGAAGATGAAGGCCTTTGGCTTTGACACCGTTCAGGTCAACGGCAATGATGTGGAGGCGGTGGCCGCGGCGCTGGAGCGTACCCGTCAGGGCGGCGACAAGCCCTATGCCATTGTGCTGGACACGGTAAAGGGAGCCGGCATCCAGGAAGTTGCCCAGATGGTCATGAACCACAGCATCCCTGTGAACGATGAAAAGTATGAAAAGTGGACCGTTGAGCTCAAATCTGAGCTCCAGGCGCTGGAGGGCTAAAGTTATGAAGATCGTATACAACGGCGAAATGGACAAACGCCTGTGCAAAGAAGTCCTGGGAGAAACCATTCCCGCCATTTTGGAGAGCGACTCGGACGCCATCTATCTGGACGCGGACCTTATGAGCTGTATCGGTACCTTGAAATACGGCCAGCAACACCGGGATCGAGCCATCGACTGTGGCATTGCTGAAGCCAATATGGCCGGCGTGGCGGCAGGCCTGGCCATGGCCGGATTTAAGCCCATCATCCATTCCTTTGGTATCTTCGCCTCCAGGCGCTGTTTCGACCAGATATTTCTGTCCGGAGGATACGCGAAAAACGATATCACCGTTATCGGTTCTGACCCCGGCGTCACAGCGGCCATGAACGGTGGTACCCACATGCCCTTCGAGGATGTGGCGCTATACCGGGTCATCCCGGGTTCCACGGTGCTGGAGCCCTCCGATCCCACCTGTCTGATCAGCCTTTTGAAGCAGTGTGTGGATAGGCCCGGTATCAAATATATCCGCACGGGTCGTAAGAGCATGGCTAAGGTCTATGCGGACGGCACCGAACTCCCCATCGGAAAAGCGCCTGTGCTCAGGGACGGCACGGATGTGGCCATTTTTGCTGCCGGCATCATGATCCATGAGGCCATGCAGGCAGCTGCTTCTTTGGAAAAGCAGGGGATCTCGGCCGCGGTGGTGGACTGCTATTCCATCAAACCTCTGGATCAGCAGACCGTGATCGCTATGGCCAGGAAGACCGGCGCGGTCGTGGTGGCTGAGAACGCCAACCGTCACGGCGGTCTCTATTCCGCTGTGCTGGAAGTCCTGGCAGAGAATTGTCCCGTGCCTGCCGCCAACGTGTCCGTGGAGGACGAATTCGGCGAGGTCGGCACCCAGGGATATCTGCAGCAGCGTTTTGGTCTCACCGCCGCTCACATCGAAGAACAGGCCAAAGCTGTTATCGCCCGCAAATAAAGATTTATTGAAAAAAAAAGAGCCGGACCGGCTCTTTTTTGCGTGTTTTCAAAGCATTCGTATGCTTTCCACAGCGTTTTCCAAGTGCATACCCCGGGATCCCTTGACCAAGATGGTATCCCCGGTTAGCAAAAGCTCCGGCAGCTTTTCCAATACATCCTTCTGCGCGGCAAATCCCATGCCGCCACAGGTCTCCATGGCTTTGCAGAACAACGGTCCTACCCCAATTATGACGTCGACCCCCAGCCGGGCCGCCTCCTGGGCGACTCGTTCATGAAGAACGGAAGCTTGGCTGCCCAATTCCAACATATCCCCCAAGATGCATACCTTTCGTCCCGCCGCACGAGACAGGACCTGGAGCGACGCTTCCATGGAGGTGGGATTGGCATTGTATACGTCGTTGAGCAGAGTGAAGCGAGGGAGCTTTTCCACCACTAAACGGCCCGAAATGGGCGAAAAAGCGGCGAGACCCTGTTGGATCTTCTCCGGTGGGACCTGCAAAGCGAGGCCTACCGCCACGGCGGAAAGGGCGTTGAGGATCATGTGGTGACCCGGCACGTTCAGCTGGATGGGCAGGCGAATGGAACCCCAACAAGCCGTAAAGGCTGCGCCGAAGAGATCCTCCTCCCTGGCGTCCTCGGCCCATAGCTCGTTTTGCTTGCCGAAGCCGAAGGTGAATGCGCCGGGGATCCGGCGAAGATAGTCGTCGTCTCCATTGACGATCATGCGACCGCCGGGACGCATGTGAGCCAACATCTCAGTCTTGCCCCGGAAGATCCCTTCCCGGGAGCCGAAGAACTCGATATGCGCTTCGCCGATGTTGGTGAGAAGGCATATGGTAGGCTCGCTCATGGCGGAAAGGGCGTCGATCTCTCCGAAATGGTTGGTCCCCATCTCCACCACAGCGACCTGATGATGGGGCATGAGCCCGAAAATGACCTGAGGCACGCCGGTCTGGTTGTTTAGATTCCCGGTGGTGCTGTGAGTGTTGTAGACGGTGGACAGCACGGCGCTGACCATGCCCCGGGTGGTGGTCTTGCCGGCGCTGCCGGTGATACCAATGAGGGGTATATCAAATTGGCAGCGATAGGCGTGGGCCAGGGCTTGGAACGCCTTCACGCAATTACTGACACGGATATGAGGATAGGGTGTGTCTATTTCGGACAAGGTCAGCTTGGCACCTTTTTCAAAAGCCTGGGGGATAAACCGATGCCCGTCAAACACGTCGCCCTTGACCGGTACGTACAGAGCTCCCGGCAACATGGTACGGGTGTCGATAGACACGCTGTCAAAGCTGTCCTCCAGCATAGCGACAGGCCCGAAAAACTGTCCGTCCACGATCTCGACGGCTCGGCGCACGGAAAAGGGAATCATTTGTATTTCTCCAAGGACAGGGAAATGATCCGTTCACACAGGGTGATATAGTCGATGCCCACCGCAGCGGCCTCTTGGGGCAGCAGGGAGGTGGGTGTCATGCCGGGCAGGGTGTTGGCCTCAAGGCAGTAAGCGTCCCCATCCTCCGTCAGCAGAAAATCCATGCGGGCATAGACAGATAGTTTGAGAGAGGAGAATACCTGTTCTGCCAAGCGCTGCACCTTTTGGGTGGCCGCAGGGCTGATGGGCGCCGGCGTGACCTCCAGGGCAGCGCCGGCCTGGTACTTGTTCTTATAGTCGTAAAAACCTTCTTTGGGGACAATCTCGATAACGGGCAGCGCTTTGCCGCCCAGTACGCCGCAGGAGAGCTCACGACCCCGGATGTATTCCTCCACCAAAATACAGTCCTCCTGTTGGAAGGCCAGCTCGATGGCTTTCTTCAGCTGGTCTTTATCCCGGGCTATGGAGATACCGATGGAGGAGCCGCCGCTGTTGGGCTTTGCCACGGCAGGCAGAGGCAGTTCGTCGAAAGAGAAGATCTCTCCCCGGCGAAGCAGACGGGACTTGGGCGTCAAAATGCCGTCCCGGGCAAAGATCTCTTTGGCAGCATGCTTATCCATGCTCAGGCGGCAACCCTCGGGGCCGCTGCCTGTATAGCGGATGTTATGCTCATCAAACACCTTCTGGACGGATCCGTTCTCACCGTCGGCCCCGTGGAGAGCCATATAGACGATGTCCGCTTGCTGGCAGATCTCAATGACGTTAAGCCCGATCCTTTCTGACCAGCCCACAGGACGGGAGGCGGCGATGGCGGCAAGGTCCGGCTCATTTTCTGAAATGGGAGCGGGGGGCAATGGTTCAGCGTTTTCAAAGAGCTGATCGATGCTGACGGTCAGTTCTGGCATGCCGAAAAATAGATCCAAGAGAATGGCCTTATGACCGGCCTGCAAAAAAGCGTTGGTCGCCATGGTGCCGCTGGAAAGGGAAACGATTCGCTCCGGGGACAAGCCTCCGGCCAATACGACGATCTTCATGCATTTACTCCATTTTACGGTTTTCTATGGTATATCATATTTCCGTGCAAAAGACAAATGAACTTTTTTTATACGGGCAGCTTATAGTCCATGGATGCATATGCTGCTATATGAAGCGTGTTTTAAGCATGTTGCTGGCCCTGATGACGGCGCTGTGGGGATGTTTTCCCGCACGGCAAGTCTCCCGCGCATATATAAGGGCTGATCTTGGCAGAGGATCCGTTCATGGGCAAACCGCGTATGAGGATATGGTGCTTTCCTATCCTGATCCCGATATGGTGAAGAAAGACCTTGATGAAGCGCTGGAAAAAGTGGGATCTTACAACGATCCTAAGGCTTTGATAAACCGCTATGAAACCAATCTTGATGCGTATAACGAGCTCATTGGCGCTGCTTCCCTTGCTTACGTGCGCTATTGTCAGGACATCACTGACACCATGCGTGAAGCGGAGTACAGTCGTTTGAACAGTGCTCTGTTCGATATACAGCATCATCTGGCCCGTTTGGAGAAGGAGCTGATGGATCAATGGGGATACCATCGGGAGCTGGGGACGGAATACCAGTATGCCTTGGACCGATTCAGCCGTCAAAATGCTGACAGTCTCCACGTGCTTCGGCAGCGGGAGGATGAGCTCAGCCGACGATATGAGCGAATGGATAGGGAATATCGTCTCACCTATCATGGCCGTACCTGGACCATACAGGAGTTGACAGAGGACGAGGAGCTTTCGTTCCCCGATTTTTTGGAAGCGTTGGAACTCTATCACGCGGGAAAGAATCAGGCTGCGGGGCAATTGTATTTGGAGCTGTTGACCCTGCGCAAGCAGACGGCGCGACAGATGGGCCATACGTCTTATGCGGCAGGTCAGTATGCGGCTTTCGGACGGAAGTATACGCCGGAACAGGCCCTTGCAGCGGCACAGACCGTCAAGGAGACCTTCGTACCCCTATATGCCCGGTTGCGGGAACGGTGTGAAAATGATCTTAGATATTTGAGCGGCGCATCCTTTCCGGAGGAACGGTTTCTTTGTTCCATGGAATCAGCTGTGGACAAAACGGTGCCTGGCGCAGGGGAGGCGTGGCGGTATATGCTGGCCCACGGTCTCTATGACAGCCGACAAACTGAGCGCAAGATATCCGGCAGCTTCACCACCTATCTATCCTCCTACCGATGCCCTTTTCTGTTCACCCAATGGAGGAACGACGCCTCCTCCGTCTTTACCGTGATCCATGAATTCGGTCATTTTCTTAGTTATTATTTAAATCCCCAGGGGACCTATTATGCTTCGGAAAATCTTGATTTGGCAGAGGCAGATGCCCAGGGGCTGGAACTGTTGATGCTGGAGGAATATGACGGTATCTTCGGCCGATACGCAGCTGCCGCCCGGCTATGCCTTTTGACGAACGCCCTCTATGCCGTCCTGTCCGGCTTCATGGAGGACGAGTTTCAACAGCGGGCGTTTCAATTGAAGCACCCCACCGTAGATGATTTGAATCATCTGTACGGGCAATTGGCGGAGGAATACGGTTTTGACAGGATGTTCGGTTACGAAGGGCGGGAATGGACCGAAATCAGCCATACCTTCCTGTTTCCATTTTATTATGTGAGCTATGGCGTGAGCATGCTGGGGGCCATGAATCTGGCGCAACGGGGCCACAGAGCTTATACGCGGGTGTTGATGAGAAAAGCTGGGAACTCCTTTTCCGATGTGATCGGTAAGGACGTGCTGGCGGAGGATACCATTCGTGATCTGGCAGCCTGGGCGGAAAGGATCTCAAACCGCTGGCTGCAGGAATAAACGGGAAAGGAAGCGAATATGAAAGATCTGACCTATGGCATGGAGGGGTATGAGGTTAGTCTCCTCCAATATGCGCTTAAGCGAGCCGGCCTGGATCCGGGAGCCTTGGACGGCATCTTCGGACGGCGGACGGCCAAAGTTTTGCAACAGTTCCAGAGAGAACGGGGACTGGCTGCGGACGGTATCGCCGGAAAACTCACATGGGCGGCTGTATACCCCTTTATAACGGGATATATCCTCCATCGTATCCTGCCGGGGGATACGTATCATCAGCTTGCACATACGTACGGCACCAGTGTTGCGGCTATACACACTGCCAATCCGAACCTGGATACGGAAGCGTTGCCTGTCAAGGAGGAAATGGTCGTCCCTCTGGATATGCCGGTGGTTACCGCCCAAATCCCTTATTCCGGATTGTTGACATGTCTTATACTTCGCGGCCTGACCATGCGTTATCCGTTCCTCCGATATTATGAGATAGGACGCAGCGGCATGGGCCGCCGTATCCCAGCCATTTCCATAGGCCGGGGAAAAAAGCAGGTGGGCTATAATGCCGCTCATCACGCCAATGAGTGGATCACGGTGCCGGTTTTGCTTCGCTTTGCGGAGGAATATGCGGCCGCCTATGCTGCTGACGGGACTATAGGCGGCGTTAAGGCCAGAGAGCTGTATGAAACCGCCACGTTGCATATGGTTCCCTTGGTGAATCCGGACGGCGTGGATCTGGTCACAGGTGCCCTTGATCCCTCGGACAGTTTCTATGCCCAGGCAGAAGCGCTGTCCTCCCATTACCCGGACATTCCATTTCCAAAGGGATGGAAAAGCAACATCTTCGGTGTGGACCTGAACCTTCAATATCCGGCCGGATGGGCCGATGCCAGGCGGATCAAATTTTCTCGGGGATACACCAGGCCGGGACCACGAGACTATGTGGGCAGTGAACCGTTGATAACACCGGAAAATCGGGCCATGGCCAAATGGACCGAACAGCATGACTTCGCCCTGACCCTTTCCTATCACACCCAGGGCAGGACCATCTACTGGAAATACGGCAATATAGAGGTATCGGGGGCGAAAAGCATAGGGGAGGCCATGAGCCGAAGCAGCGGCTACGCCCTGGAGCGAACGCCCTATGCCAGTTCCTATGGAGGATATAGGGACTGGTTCATCCAAAGGTGGCATCGCCCCGGCTACACCATCGAAGCGGGGATCGGGGAAAACCCGCTGGAGCTGTCCCAGTTCGAAAAAATCTATCGGGAGAATTTGCCCATTTTGATCCAGGGTATCACTTTATCCTTCTAAAACCCGTTGCAAGTCGGTCATATACCGTGTATACTAATTTCTATGGAAAAGTTGAAGAAGACATCCTTTGTGGCGGGAGCCGCCATCCTTGCCTTTGCCGGCGTGCTTTGCAAGATCATCGGCGTGCTCATCCGCATCTGGGCGTATGATATCATCGGCGAAGCGGGCATGGTTTTTTACGAAGTCGTGTTCCCGTTCTATTCCTGGTTGTTGATCATCTCCTCTTCCGGTGTCCCAACGGCCATCTCCCGCATGGTATCCGAGCGATTCAGCACGGGGGACTTTGCCGGCGCCCGCCGGGTATTTCGAAGAGCGTTGATCCTGCTGGCGGCGGTGGGTCTTTTGACCACCGCGATACTGTATTTCGGCGCCGGATTCTTTGCCAATACCGTTCTCGGCAAGGACGATACGTATATCCTTTCCTTTACTGCCCTGGCTCCGGCCCTGTTCTTCGTCTCCTGTATGTGCGCCTATCGCGGGTATTTGCAGGGCGCTCAGCATATGACGGGCACAGGCCTCTCCCAGCTGATGGAGCAGGTGGTAAAATGTATCGTCGGCCTGATCCTGGCAGCTCGATGGATCGCCCGAGGCCCGGAATACGGGGCAGCCGGGCTCCTGCTGGGCATCACCATATCGGAGTTCGTGGCGCTGCTGGTGGTGATTGCCTTTCGGATGAAGAACCGCCGTCTGTATATGCCCCTGGACGCAAGCCGCACTCCGGCAAGCGATCAAAAGGTCATTCCCGAACTGCTGCGTATCGCCATTCCCATCACCCTGGGCGCTTCCATCATCCCCATCACCAGCATGTTGGATGTGAAGATGATCTTTGCCTGCATGGGCCGCTATATGGAGGAAGCCGCCGTGGACCAGCGGTACGTGGCCCTGTCCACCAACGTACGATCCCTGATTAACCTGCCGGCTTCGTTGACCACGGCTTTGGCCATGTCCATCGTACCCGCCATCGCCGGCGCTCGCGCCAGGCAGGATACGGAGGGCATGCACCACTTCGCTGGCCTGGGGCTGAAACTGTCCATGGCCATCGGCATGCCCTGTGCCGTGGGGCTGTTCGCTTTGGGCGGTCCCATCATCCAGATGCTTTTCCGCAGCATCCAGCCTGATTCCCTGGCCATCGCCACCAGCATCATGCATGTAGCCTCTGTCAGCGTCATATTCATCTCCCTGGTGCAAACCATGACCGGCGCGCTTCAAGGTATGGGCCGACAGCAGTGGCCTGTGTGGAGCCTGCTCATCGGCGGCGTGCTCAAGGTTATTTCCAACTACATCTTCCTATCCATGCCCAGCGTGAATATCCTGGGCGCTTCCATCTCCAACGTGGTTTGCTACGGTGTGGCGGGGATCATCGACACGATCCTCGTTTTGAAGGTGACAGGCCTCAGGGTCCGCGTCTGGAACATGTTCCTTAAACCCTTGGTCTGTTCTCTCACTATGGGCGCTGCCGTGCACTTCGCCTATAGGGCTCTATGCGCCATCCGCCCGGGCACCGTAACCACTTTGGCGTCTGTTCTTGTGGGCGTTGGCATATACCTGCTTATGGCCATGATGACCGAACTTTTCACCGCCGAGGAGCTGGACAGCATACCGGGCGGCGGACGCATCAAACGATTCTTGCGTAAGGAATGACCATATGAAAAAAACATTGACCATCGCTCCAATGAGCACACCCCAAACGCTGACGCTTTCCGCCTGGAACGCCGTGGCGGAGGCCCCCTGCCTGTACATCCAAACCAAAGAGCATCCATCCGCCCGCCCCATATTGGACGCAGGCTTATCCTTTGTTTCCATGGATGACCTCTATGTCAGGGCCATAGACTATGACGAGCTGAACACCGCCATCGCCGAAAGGCTCACCTCCGGCGGCTCCGCCGTCTATGCTGTTATGGGCGGCGGATGCTTCGCTCAGCAGCTTTCCTCCATTCAAGAAGCTTGCCGGAAAAACGGGTTTGAGCTTATCCAACTGCCTGGCGTTTCCTACTATCAGGCTGCGTTTCCCCAGGCTCAGGCGGGACAGATATACACGGCCAATCAGTTGCCGCATATACTGGATACAGAGCATGACCTGTTCGTCTGTGAGATGGATACTCAGCTGCTGGCCGGGGAGGTCAAGCTGAAGCTCCAGCGATTCTATCCAGACGAATATCCTGTAACATTGGCGGTCCAACAGCCTTCCGGCGACTATGCGCGTCAAACGTTTCCTCTGTATACCCTGGATCGACAGCAGGGATTCTTCGCTTCTTCGGTCCTGTATGTTCCGGCGCTGCCCTTTGAGCAGAAGCAAACCTATGGGTATGAGGATCTGCTGACGGTGCTTCGTCGGCTCCGCGGTCCCGGCGGCTGCCCATGGGATCGGGAGCAGACCCATACGAGTCTGAAAAAGGACCTTCGGGAAGAGTGCTACGAACTCATGGACGCCATCGACGAGGGCAGCGACGAGCATATCGTGGAGGAATGCGGGGATCTGCTCATGAGCGTACTGTTTCATCCCATCATCGGGGAGGAACAGGGGCGATATGACGATCGGGATGTGACCACCGAGATCGTTCGTAAGCTCATTTACCGCCATCCCCATGTCTTCGGCTCGGTACATGTGGATTCAACCGAAGAGGTGTTGAAAAACTGGGATGCTCTCAAACGCAGGGAAAAAGGACAGGCTACGGTAACCTCGTCCCTCAGAAGTGTTCCAAGAAGTTTCCCCGCTTTGTTGCGCTGTGAAAAGGTTCAGAAAAAGGCAAGGAACGTGGGTTTCGATTTTGACACCGCCATGGACGCTTTGCTGAAAGTCGAAGAGGAAACGAAAGAACTGCGGCAGGCCATAGCTTCTGACGAGGACGTGGAAAAAGAGATGGGCGATCTGTTTTTCTCCGTTATGAACGTATGCCGGCTTCTGGGGTTCGATGGAGAGGAAACGCTTCACAGAGCCACCGACAAGTTTATAAACCGGTTTGAAACCATGGAAAAACTGATCGAGAAAGACGGAAAAAGGCTGTCCGATATGTCTTTATCGGAGATGGATGTGTATTGGAACGCGGCTAAAACAACCAAAATGCAATAATATTTTGAAATAGGTCTTGATTTTACAGGCCATCACTGCTAAAATAGGTCCCGTTCGAAAAAAAATATGGGAGGAAAACTCATGAACAAAGCTGAACTGATTGCTGTTGTAGCGGAAAAAACCGCCGTTTCCCGCAAGGATGTAGACAAGGTCGTCAACGGCGTTCTGGATACCATTATGGAAACCTTGAAGAACGGTGAAAAGGTTTCTCTCGTTGGTTTCGGTGCTTTTGAAGCGAAGGATCGCCCCGCCCGCAAGGGCCATAACCCCATGACCGGTGAGGAGATCAACATTGAGGCTTCCAAGACCCCCTCTTTCAAGGCCGGCAAGTCTCTCAAAGAGATCCTGAACTGAAGGTCATCTATAAGTATACGCGTTTCTTATAGATAACGAATGCTTTGACCCCGCTGTGCTTTTGCAGATAGCGGGGTCTTGCTGTCACAAAGACGTTCACTGGCTTGTTTTCACTCTTTTCATCTTGCCGCAATCATGATATACTATCACCGTAAATAGAGCAATTTCGGGAAGGGCATCCATGAGTATCAGTTTGTTCGACATAATCGGGCCGCGCATGATCGGTCCATCCAGCTCGCATACCGCCGGCGCCGTGCGCATCGGTCAGGTGGGCAACCGGCTGGTGAAGGGAAAGATCAAAGCCGCCCGGGTGACGCTGTATGGCTCCTTTGCCCAAACGGGCCGAGGCCACGGCACCGACACGGCCATCGTAGCGGGAATCCTGGGCGTCAATCCGGATCAGGGGACCATCCGCTACGCCAAACTCCTGGCCAAGGAGGCGGATGTGGACATCCCCGTCTTCTTCAGCAATGAGGAGCCGGAGCACCCCAACACCGCCAGGGTCTATGTTCAGGGAGAGGATGGGAAGGAGTACACCTACATCGGCATATCCGTCGGCGGCGGCCGTATCCGCATCACCTCCATCAACGGCATGGATGTGAGCTTTTCCGGTGAGTATCCCACCCTTGTCTGCTTCCATCAGGACGCACCGGGTATCATTTCCAAGGTCACCTCCATATTGGCCCTGGAAAAGATCAACGTGGCCTTTATGAAAGTGTTCCGATCCGAACGTCGACAGGGGGCCTGCATGGTCATAGAGACGGACACGCCTGTGGATGAAGCTACCCGTCGGCGGATCGTCAACAACGTGGATGGCATTACGGAGGCCTGTACCCTATGATGGACTATACCTTTTTGTCGGGCAAGGAACTGCTGGGCATCTGCCGCCAGGAGCAGATCCCCATTAGCGAAGTCGCCATTCGCGCAGAGCTGTCTCGAGAGGAGATGGACCGTCAGCAGATCATGGATGAGATGCAGACGGATCTGGAGGTCATGCGGGATAGCATTCGCGTGGGGCTGGAGGAACGGCAAACGTCCATCACCGGTCTTATGGGCGAGGACGCCGACAAGCTTATGGCGTTTTCTGAAAACGCTCTTATGGGTCGAGAGATGACCAAGATCGTCTCTTCAGCCATGGCAGTGACGGAGGTGAACGCCTCCATGGGCCGGATCGTGGCCGCACCCACCGCCGGTGCCAGCGGTATCCTGCCCGCAGTGCTCATTCAGTATGGCGACGCTCACGATCTCAGCGAAGAACAACTGATCGCTGGGCTGTGCAACGCCGGAGCCATCGGCATCATCATTGCTCGTAACGCCAGCATAGCCGGCGCTTCCGGAGGGTGTCAGGCGGAGACGGGTTCCGCGGCCGCTATGGCGGCCAGCGCCCTGACGGAGCTTCGGGGCGGCACCCCGGACATGTGCCTCCACGCGGCAGCCATCGCGCTGAAAAACGTTATGGGCCTCGTTTGCGACCCTGTGGCCGGGCTGGTTGAATGCCCCTGCATCAAGCGAAACGCCATCGGTGCTGCCAACGCCGTGCTCTGCAGCGATATGGTCATGGCAGGGATCGAAAGCATCATCCCCTTCGACGAGGTGGTCGTAGCCATGCGCAACGTGGGGCGCATGATGAACCCAGACCTCAGGGAAACGGCCCGAGGCGGATTGGCCGCCACACCCACCGCCCAGAGGATCGCACAAAAGATCAGAAGTTTTGAGTGATTATGAGCATATAGGAGGACCCAAGATGTATCGCATCGTAAAGAAGGAATCTTTAAATCCGACCGTGACCCGTATGAGCATCGAAGCGCCCCTGGTGGCCCAAAAGGTCCAGCCGGGACAATTCATCATTCTGCGGGCCGAGGAGAATGGGGAGAGGATACCTTTGACGGTGGCCGGGTATGACCGGGAAGCTGGCACCGTGGACATCATCTTTCAAATCGTTGGCGCCACCACCGATAAGTTGAATCATCGGAATCAGGGGGAAAGCATCCCCGATTTCGTGGGCCCTCTGGGCAAGCCCACTGAAACGGAAGGGCTCAAGCGGGTCGCGGTCATCGGCGGCGGCGTAGGCTGTGCCATTGCGTTTCCCGTGGCGAAGAAACTCTTTGAGCAAGGCTGCGAGGTGGATGCTGTAGCCGGGTTCCGATGCCGAGATCTGGTGATTTTGGAGGATGAATTCAGAGCCAACAGTACCAACTTCATCCCTGTTAGCGACGATGGCTCCTGGGGCGAAAAAGGGCTGGTCACCGATGCGTTGAGAAAGCTCATCGAGAGCGGACGCGAATACGATCAGGTCATCGCCATCGGTCCCCTTATCATGATGAAATTCGTATGCCGTCTAACCAAAGAATTCGGCATCAAGACCGTGGTCTCCATGAACCCCATAATGATCGACGGTACGGGCATGTGCGGCTGCTGCCGGCTGACGGTGGGCGGCAAGATGAAGTTTGCCTGCGTGGACGGTCCCGACTTCGACGGGCATCAGGTGGATTTCGACGAAGCCATGGCACGGTGCGCCGCTTATAAGGACTTTGAAGCAAAAGCCCGTGAAGCCGCCTGCAATCTGTTTTCCATGGAGGTGAAGTAAGATGGCCAACATGAAGAAAGAAAAGAATCCTATGCCCAGCCAGGAGCCTCTGAAGAGGGCTCGCAACTTCGACGAGGTGGCGCTGGGGTACTCAGAGGCGCTGGCACTGGATGAGGCCCAACGATGCCTCAATTGCCGAAATTCACCCTGTGTTCAGGGCTGTCCGGTGAACATCCGAATCCCCCAATTCATCGCAAAAATCCGGGAAGGGGATTTTGAAGGCGCCTATCAGATCATTGCCGCAGACAGCGCTCTGCCCGCCGTATGCGGTCGTGTCTGCCCCCAAGAGAGCCAGTGCGAGAAGTATTGCGTGCGTGGCATCAAGGGCGAACCCGTGGGCATCGGCCGACTGGAACGGTTCGTGGCGGATTATCACAACGCCCATGCTCAGAGCGTGGCCTTTGTACCGGTGAAAAACGGCCACAGAGTGGCCGTGGTGGGTTCAGGCCCCGCGGGTCTGACCTGTGCGGGCGATCTGGCCCGAAAAGGATACGACGTCACGGTGTATGAAGCTTTGCACGTGGCGGGCGGTGTGCTAAGCTATGGGATCCCCGAATTCCGCCTTCCCAAAGCCATCGTGAAGCGGGAAATCGAGGGACTGGAACAGATGGGCGTGAAGGTGCTCACCAACATGGTCATCGGCCGGGTCCTATCCATACGGGAACTCATGGAGCAGGAGGGCTTTGAAGCCGTCTTCATCGGAACCGGTGCCGGTTTGCCCAAGTTTATGAATATCCCAGGGGAGAATCTAAAAGGCGTCTACTCCGCCAATGAGTTTTTGACCCGGGTGAATCTAATGAAAGCCTATGAGCCGGATGCAAACACCCCCATCCAACATGCCAAGCATGTGACGGTTGTGGGCGGCGGGAACGTGGCCATGGACGCCGCCCGCTGCGCCTTGCGCCTGGGAGCCGAGACGGTGACCATCGTCTATCGTCGCTCTCTCGAGGAGCTTCCGGCCCGAAAGGAAGAGGTTGAACATGCCATGGAGGAGGGCATTATCTTCAAACTCCTAAACAACCCTGTGGAACTCATCGGCGACAGCAATCGAAATGTGGTCATCATGCGCTGCATCCAGATGGAGCTGGGCGAACCGGACGCCTCCGGCCGTCGTCGGCCTGTGGAGATCCCGGGCAGCGAATTCGAGCTGGAGACGGACTGCGTCATCATGGCCTTGGGTACCAGCCCCAATCCTTTGATAAAATCCACCATGGAGGGCCTCTCCACGGAGCGATGGGGCGGTATCATCACCGATGAAAACGGGCTCACCTCCTGCGAAGGCGTTTATGCCGGTGGTGATGCGGTCACCGGCGCAGCCACGGTCATCCTGGCTATGGGCGCGGGAAAGAAGGCCGCCGAAGCCATGGATCAGTTTATCCGGAACAAATCTTGATGGATCGATCGGTGTTGTTTGCCCTGTGTGGCAAAAAAATATATTTTTCTTGACATTCACCCCGGTTTGGAGTATTGTATAGTCTGTTTTTTGCCACAAGAAAAGGAGGATTTGTTATGCCAGGTACCATCTCAAGGGGTATTCGGGCCCCCATCATTCGCCAGGGAGACGACATCGTTTCCATTGTTGTGGACTCCGTGCTGCAAGCGGCGCAGGAGGAACACTTCATCCTCCATGACCGGGATGTGGTGGCTGTGACCGAGGCGGTCGTAGCCCGTGCCGACGGCAACTACTGTACCACGGATCACATTGCCCAGGACGTCTCCAACAAACTGGGCGACACCGTGGGCGTGGTCTTTCCCATCCTGAGCCGCAATCGGTTCGCCATCTGTTTGAGGGGCATCGCCCGCGGCACAAAGAAGGTCGTCGTGCTGCTTTCCTATCCGGCGGATGAAGAGGGGAACCACTTGGTGGACGAGGACGCGCTGCTGGATTCCGGCGTGAACCCCTATTCCGCTACACTCTCGGAGGAGGAGTTCATCCGTCTTTTCGGCGAGCCCAAGCATACCTTCACCGGCGTCAACTATGTGGAATACTACCGCAGCCTCATCAAGGAGGAGGGAGCCGAGGCAGAGATCGTCTTTGCCAACGATCCCACGGCCGTGCTTGCCTATACCGACACGGTCCTCTGCGCCAACATCCATGAGCGGGAACGGACAAAGAAACGCCTCATCAAAGCCGGCGCCAAGAAGGTCTTGACCCTTTGCGACATCATGAACACGTCGATCGACGGCAGCGGCTACCAGCCTGAGTACGGGCTTCTCGGCTCCAATAAGGCCACAGAAAACACCATCAAGCTTTTCCCAAAGAACGCTCAGGCTGTGTCGGAAGCTATCCAGGCTGAGTTCATCGCCCGTACCGGCGTCCATGTGGAGGCCATGGTCTATGGCGACGGCGCCTTTAAGGATCCTGTGGGCAAGATTTGGGAGCTGGCTGACCCGGTAGTCTCTCCGGGGTTCACCTCGGGTCTCAACGGCCTGCCCAACGAGCTGAAGCTCAAGTATTTGGCTGACAATGATTTCAAGGGTCTCAACGGCATTGAGCTGCGTAGGGCCATCGAACAGCGCATTCGGGAAAAGAACGCCAGTTTGAAGGGGCAGATGGTTTCCCAGGGCACCACGCCACGTCGGCTGACGGACCTGATCGGCTCCCTCTGCGATCTCACCAGCGGCAGCGGCGACAAGGGAACGCCCATCGTTCTGGTGCAGAACTATTTCAACAATTACGCCGATGCGTAACTTCGACACACAAGGTAAGCCCGCTTTTCCGGCGGGCTTTTTTGTCGATCAAAGCGTATTGAAATATCCCTTTCAATAGGATATTATATCTATATAAAGCAATATCAGGAACAAAGGAATGGAAAGCAAGGAAAAACTGGCGTATATACTCAAGCAATTCCGTATTGAAGGCGAGATATTGGTCTATCGATGGATCCCCACCGGCCATATCAACACGGCGTACTATGTGGCGATTTACAACGGGAAGGAGATGTATCAGTTCCTTGTGCAACGTGTGAACACCTATGTGTTTCGCGATCCGATAGGCATGATGCGAAATATCGAGCTGTTGACGGAGCATGTGCGCAAAGCAGAACCGAAGATGGAGAAGCGCAGGCGTCTGCATTTCAGGCACACCAAGGACCGGCGCAATTACATTGTCCTCCATAACGGCGTGGTCATGGAACCGGGGGAGCCCTTCGATCCCCTGGATGAGAGCTATGAGTTCTGGCGCATATACAACTTCATCGAGTACAGCAAGAGCTTTGAGACCGCAGAAGGGAACCCGGAAGTGCTGCGCATGAGCGGAAAAGCCTTCGGAAAGTTCCTCCGGCAACTGTCTGATTTCGACGCTTCGCAGTTGATAGAAAGCATCCCCCATTTTCATGACACAGCATACCGTCTTCAGTCTTTTGATAAAGCGGTCGAAGCAGATCCCTGCGGTAGAGCGTCCCGTTGTGCAGATGAGATCCGGCTGATCCAGGAAAACGCGGCGTTTGGCTGTATTCTTTGCCGTCAGATCGATAGGGGAGATCTGCCTATCCGCGTGACCCATAACGATACCAAAACCAACAATATCCTGTTCGATATGGACACGTTGGACCCGCTGGTCATCATCGATCTAGATACATGCATGCCTGGTCTGGCCTGCTATGATTTCGGCGACACGGTCCGCTTCGCAGCCTGTACGGCCCAGGAGGATCATCCGGAGGGCATGAGCCTTGACCTGGAGCTGATGAGAGCGTACACGGAGGGCTATTTGAGCGAAGCCGGCAGCGTCCTCACCAAGAATGAGATCGATAGTCTGGCCACCGGCGCTGCTATCATCACGCTGGAGCTGGCCAGCCGGTTCCTTTTGGATCACCTGGTGGGCGATAGATACTTCAGGATCGATTATGCGGACCATAATCTGGTACGGGCTCGGGCGCAGCTTGCCCTGTTTACAGATATGATGCGGCATATGGACGATATGAGAGAGATCATCCGCCAAACGGCCGGATAAAATAGGCTTACATCCACCATCAGCGGATTTAGCACCATATATAATACGATCATTGCTTCCAAAGGCGGTCAATATGAATTACGAAGAAACCATAGCCTACATACACAGTGCATACTGGAAAGGGACCAAGGATGGGCTGCAGCGTACGCGAGAACTGCTGACCCTGCTTGGTGACCCACAGAAGGAACTAAAATTCGTTCATGTAGCCGGGACCAACGGAAAGGGTTCCGCGTGCGCCATGCTTTCGTCCATCCTGCAGGCGGCGGGATATCGGACGGGCTTATACACGTCGCCCTTCGTGAACCGATTCAATGAACGTATCGCTTTGAACGGCGAACCCATCTCAGACGAGGAACTGGCTAACGTTTTTACGCGCATCCGGCCGATCGTGGACAGCATGCTCAACCAGCCTTCCGAATTTGAGCTTATCACCTGCGCCGCCATGGTTTATTATCGGGAACAGAAATGCGATGTGGTGGTTTTGGAAGTGGGTATGGGAGGAGAATTTGACTCCACCAACGTGATCGAGACGCCGTTGCTTTCCATCATCACGGCTATGGGGTTCGATCACATGAAGTATCTCGGCAATACCATGACCGAAATCGCCACAGCCAAGGCCGGTATCATAAAGCCGGGCGGCACCACATTGATCTATGGAGAGAACCCCGAAGCGGACCAGGTGTTCCGGGAGACCTGCCAGCGGGTCGGCTGCCGTTTGGTCGTCACGGACCACAGCCGCATCACGGACAACGCCCACACGTTGCGCGGCCACGATCTATCCTTCGGATCGTATACTCACATACATCTGCCGCTAATCGGCAGCCACCAGGTCAAAAACGCCGCATTGGTCCTGACGGCGGTGGAAGAGCTGAAGAAGGCAGGGCTGTCCATCCCCGACACAGCGGTCTACCATGGTATGGCAACGGTCCGCTGGCCGGCGAGGATGGAGCTGCTGTGTGAAAAGCCTATATTTTTGCTGGACGGAGGCCACAATCCCCACGGCTTTTGCGCGGCGGCCAATACCATTCGCGAGCTGTTTCCCGATCGAAAGATCATTGTGATGATGGGGGTCATGGCGGACAAGGATCACGGGGACATGATCCGTCAGCTGCTGCCGCTGTCCAAGAAATTTTATACCGTGCAGCCTGACTCACCCCGGGCCCTGAGCGCCGAGGCACTGGCGGAAGAGATCCACGCTCTGGGCGGAACAGCAGAACCCCTGGGCGCTGTGAAAGAAGGGGTGGAAACCATGCTGAAGAAAGCGAAGCCGGAGGACGTGCTGCTGGCCATAGGCTCCCTGTATATGGCTGGCGACGTGCGCATCGCCATGGGGAAAGGAGCGTAGGAAATGGATATTCGTTTGGTAGCATTGGATATAGACGACACGCTGGTGGACCATTCCTCCATCATACCGGAACGTTCATTGAAGGCCTTGCGCGCGGCACAGACCCAGGGCGTAGAGATCGTGCTGGCCACGGGCCGAGGGTATCTTGGTACCGAAGCCATCCGCCGCCAGCTGGGAGCGGGATTTCATTATATCATCTGTTTCGGCGGCGCCTTGGTGGCGGATTATGAAACCGGCTCGCCCCGCATCCACCGCTTCCTGAAGGAAGAGGACGTTGCCGCTTGCATCCGCATCGCCAACGATTTGGGTCTCCATGTGCAGATCTATCAGGGTGACGAAGTGATCTTCCAGCGCATGACCGAGTTTGCCAAGGAGTACTGTGCTTATCAAAAGCTGCCCTGCCGTACGGATGAGCGCTTGTTGGAGCATGATCTCGGCAATGTGCCCAAGGTGCTGATCTACGCCCCGCCGGCAGAGGAGGAGAGATATAAGGGCCTGGTGGCAAAACACCTACCAAAGCATTTGCATGCGCTGAGCTCCAAACCTGGGTACATTGAGATCGGTGATATCAGTGTCACGAAAGGATCTGCGGTCAGGATGTTGTCGGAGGCCTTGGGTTTGGAACGGCTGCAGACGTCCGCCATAGGCGACAACACTCTGGACCAGGACATGATTGAATGGGCCGGCGTGGGATGCTGTGTCGCCAACGGAAAAGACAGCGTGAAAGCGGTAGCCGATATGATCCTGCCTTCCCAAGCAGAGGAGGGTGTGGCCTGGTTTATGGAGCAATATGTTTTGAAAAATCAGGGCTGAACGCTGACTTCATTGGAAAACTCCGGGGTGAAGGAAAAGGAGGCGGACTGTCCCTCCTGGATATATACATGCGTGAACCCCAAATCCAGGCAGGCTTCCACTGCGTTTTCATATTCCCGTTTCGTCAAGCGGCGGTTCAACGGCGCTTTTCCATCCGGCTGAGGCGTAAATTGATGCATCAGAGAAAGATATATCTCTGTACCGAAAGCATGTTTTATTGAGGATAGCACATCCCGTGTATCGTATACGCAGGCAGGCAGCACCAGATGTCGGATAAGGACACCTTTTTTTGCGTGGCCTGAATCATCTAATATCAGCTGTCCGCTATGTTCCAGCATCCGTCCGATGGCGGCCATTGCCGTTTGGAAGTATCTGGGGGCGGAAGAGAAGCGATCCGCCAATCGCTGATCGTGATATTTTAAGTCCGGCAACCAGATATCCACATAATTTTTCAGTTTATCCACGGTATCCACAGACATGTAACTATTGGTATTATACACGATAGGCAAGGATAGTCCGGCGTCCCTGGCCATGTCGATAGCCTGGCAGATACCTTGTACATGGGGAGTTGGTGTGACCAGATTGATATTTTCCGCGCCGATACGCTGCAATTCAAGGATGGCTCCTGCCAGGGCCTTTGGCGTAAACCTTTGACCCAGGCTACCCGTCTGGAGCACCTTGTTTTGACAGAAAACACATCTGAGGTTGCAGCCGGAAAAAAAGACGGCTCCGGAGCCGCCCTCTCCTGACAGGCAAGGTTCCTCATACCGATGCAGCCCGATACGGGCGATGCGCATGGTGTCATCACAGCCGCAGAAGCCGCGCTGGATATGCCTGTCAGCAAGACATTGTCTTGGGCAAAGATCGCAGCTCATCAGGGACGCCTTCCGCAAACAAAGTTGCGCTCCCAATAGGCTTGATGCAGGTTGCTCTTGACCACCTTGCCCTTGGAGGAGGAAGCATGTATCATGGCGCTGCTACTGATACAGATGCCCGTATGGTTCACGCTGTCTTTGGAATCACTTTTAAAGAATACAAGATCTCCGGCTTTGAGGTCGCTCATGGAAGAGATTAGCTGCCAGCTTTTATTCTGAGAGTAGCTCCTGGCACTTTTTCGGCTGACGCTATGGCCGCTTTGCTTGAGACAATAATACACAAGACCGGAGCAATCGAAGGAGGCGGGCCCTTCCGCGCTCCATTCATAGGGCTTGCCCAGCTGATCCTGGGCTGCGGCGACCACGCTGGTATAGGTTCTTGGGCCAGCATTAGGTTTCTTGGTGGCCGTTGGCTTTGGCGTGTCAGTTTCCTGAGAGGTCGGTTTGGGTGTGGACTTCCTGGTCGCTTTCGGCGTATGTGCAGAGGCGGTGCGCCGCGCTGTGGGCTCCACTGTCGGCGTCTCAGTAGCCAGGACCGGAACAGGCTGGGCATCATCGGAATACAGGACCGCCCAGGAGTCAAAATCCAATTCTCCGCTGACGGTCAAATCGTTGATGGCTTGGAACAACATGACGGCTTGTTCCGATTTAGGCCCGAAATAGCCGTTGATCCTGTCCGTATAGTATCCCAGTTCCGTCAGCCGTTGCTGCAAGCGAAGCACATCCGTGCCAGTATCCGACCGTTTGATGCGATAGGTCTGCGCCTTTTCTCCATAGAGGGAAGCCTGTGTGGCGCTGTCGGCGATGCCCGTCTGCTCCATGTTACAGGCGCGCTGGAACAGCACCACGGCGCTGGCGATAGATTCGTTATACTCTGACCCGGGCATGTCGGAATCCAGGTAACCGAGATCTGTGAGACGCCGCTGCAGCGCTTCCACCGAGGCATTGTCGTCACCCAGGCGGAGGGTGGTATATTCGGAGAAGTTGACCACCTCAGAGGGCGGCATAACCGGGCTGTGAGAAGGCGAAGGACTGGGTGCCAAAGTGACGCGCATCGTGGGAGAAGGCATGGCCGTTGAGAAGATCTTTGTGGCAGAGGGGACAGGGGAGGCGACGTCAGCAAGCTCGCTCCAGGAAAGAATGTTCCGGGAGATCATGGGTACATACAGCAAAGCGATCAGTGCGCCAAAGGCAAGGATCCCGATCAGGATCCGAGGCAGAATATGTACATAAGGAAATTTACGCTGTTTCATATGCATCCCTTGCTTGATATCAGTATACATGAAGCGACCTGATTCGTCATGTATAAAGTTTGAATTTTTTGCAAAAGGTTCCCATACGCGGCATTGTGTGGTATACTGCATATGGAAAAGTATGGCTATCGTGAATGTTGTACAAGTTCGGAAGGAATTTGCTGAAAGAGTTCTTTTTTCCGATATATCGTTTGAAGTCGGCCCAAGGGATCGGATCGGCCTGATTGGTGTCAACGGCTGCGGCAAATCCACCCTTATCCAAATGATAGAAGGCCGCATCCATCCGGACGGAGGGTACATTTCCCTCAGCCCGCAATGTACCGTCGCCTGCGTAGAACAGCTGCCCCAGCTATCTGACGATGTGACTCTGTTCGCGTATGTCCTTTCTGCGCACGAAGAATTACTTGCCTGGGAAAGGGAGCTGAACGACATAGCTGAACGTCTGGAAACGGCCAAAGAGGAGGAGCGACGCCGACTGATAGACCGGCAGTTCCGCCTGATGGAGCAATTCCAGCGGGAGGGAGGTTTGACGTTTCGGAACAGGACCCGTTCCGCTTTGCTTGGCCTTGGCTTCACGGAGGAGGAGCTGAACAGGCCCATCGTTCGATTCAGCGGTGGACAGATAGCCAAGGGTATGTTGGCGAGGGCCATCCTGCGTAAAGCGGATTTGCTGCTGCTGGACGAGCCCACCAACAATCTTGACGTGGCGGCCATTTGTTATCTGCAGGAGTTTTTGAGCAGTTACAAGGGAGCTTATGTGCTGGTCTCCCACGACCGAGCTTTTTTGGATGCCTCTGTAAATAGGGTGCTTGAGCTGGAGAACGGACATTTGAACGCCACACGGGGGAATTATACGCGGCATGTAGAGCTGAAGATGGATGAGCGGGAGATCGCGGCTCGCCGCTATCAACAGACCATGAAGGAGATCCGCCGCATCGAGGGCATCATAGCTCAGCAGCGTCGCTGGAATCAAGCCAGGAACTATGTGACCATTGCTTCCAAGGAGAAGCAGATCGAGCGTCTGCGGGAAGGGCTCGTTCCTCCCGAAAGGGATCCTGCGTCCATACACTTTCATTTCCGAGGGGCTGAACCCTCCGGGAATGAGATCATCGACGTGCGAGATCTTGCCGTCGCCTACGGGAAGAAAAAGGTGTTCCGTCATGCCGATCTGCTGGTTTGGAAAGGACAGACGGTCTGTCTGGTAGGAGCCAACGGCTGCGGCAAATCCTCCTTCCTAAAGGTGTTGGCTGGCCAGATACCGCCAGACGAGGGCCATTTTCGCCTGGGAGCCGGGGTAAGGCTGGGATACTTCCAACAGAATACGGACCAACTTACGCCGGAGCATACTATCCTGCAGGAGATGCAGAACGCCTTTCCCCATGCGTTGGAAGGTGAGCTCAGAAACTATCTCGGCGCGTTCCTGTTCCGGGGCGACGATATTTATAAGCGTATTTCCACTCTGTCCGGGGGAGAACGCGCCAGGATAAAATTGCTGCAACTGGTGCTGAGTGGCGCCAACGTCCTTTTGCTGGACGAGCCCACCAACCATTTCGACATCGCCAGCTGCGAGGTGCTGGAAAAGGCTTTGGAATCCTTCGGCGGTACGATCCTCATCGTGACACACGATAGATATTTGGTGCAGCGTATAGCCGACAGAGTGGTGCTGTTGGACGAGAACGGTTTTGTTGAGCCTGAACAGGACGAAGGCGATATCTTTGAACGGTTGATGACGCGTCCTCAGCCAAAGCAGGAGAAGCAGTCTCCGGAAGTCCGAAGCAACTATTATCTCCGGCAGAAAGAGCGCAAAGCGGCCCTTATAGCCGCCCGACAGGAGGTCGTCAAGGCGGAGCGGTCTATCGAAGCAAACGAAAAGGATCAGGGTGAGACTGAGGCCGCCATTTCTCAAGCGGAGGAACGGGGCGATTTTGAACAAATGCAGCGATTGTGTGTTGCATTGGGAAAGCTTCAAGAGCAGGAGAGCCTGCTCTATGAAGCGCTGGAACGAGCCGAAAACGAAAAAGTCAGGTTGGAAAAGGAGGAGGAAGCATGAATTGGGGTGGATTTCCCGTAGCGTTTCGATTCCCTGTACAGGATTTCTCCCAGGAGACAAAGCGTCGATGCTGGTCCTTCGTCCTGCCGGCACTTCAGTATGCCGATCTGCGCGATACCAGCCTGCAGGACGCGGAATCGGTGGAGCTGTACGATCCGGAGCAGCTCGTATACATTGCGATCGTCGCGCCGACGACCATCACGCCCAGCCGCAAAAACGGCCTTCTGTGGCGGCAGGACGGCCGGCTGATGAGCGCTTTGATGCTTTACGTGCCCGCTGTCCAGGAAAACTATCTGGAGCTGTACGCCAATCCCCGTTTGCTGGCCAAGATTGCTCCGGATCGTCGAGTGGAGCTTCAGGAGGACGCTCGAGAGCTGATCCCAGATTGCATAGAGCAAAGGACGAAGACACCTTTTACTACAAGAGCGCTGATATTACCCAGGGGCGAACTGCCCTATGCCCAGCGGGAGGCTCTCTGCCGCCGGACCATGCGGGAGCTTTATGAAACGGACAACAGCCTGTATCTCAGGATGCTGCCTATGAGTCCGGGCGGTGAGGGGGCGGTCTATACCTCCGTTGCGTTCCGTCACGGACGGCTCTTTTCCGAAATGATCCCGGATCGGACAGGGAAGAAGCACCGCTGCTTTTTCGGCGTACTGCCGGGGCGGCGATTGCTGATCGATGGCTTTTCCGTGCCGGATATCGAAGCCGCGCTCAGCGAGGATTACGGCTTGGGCAAGGCCGTTCGCATAGCGAAGGACAGAGGCTTTACCGACATCCGGCTCTGCGCCAGAGGCCTGAATACGCCATTTTCGGACGCAACCCCCATAGAGGATGAGGACGAACTGTACGCTCTTTCTCGTGAACTGCCTCTGTACGACAGGGTCATCCTTACGGAGTTCGACGCGGAGGGGAATATCAAAACGGAATCCATAGCCATTGACAGGAGGGACAAGGCATGCGTATCGTCGATATTATTGAAAAGAAGCGGGACGGTGGAGAGCTGAGCCGCGATGAGATCGAGGAGCTGATACTGGGGTACGTACACGACCAGGTACCTGACTATCAGGTGGCCGCCTTCCTCATGGCCGTGGTGTTCCGCGGGATGACGGATCGGGAGACCGCCATCCTCACCGATGTGATGATGCACAGCGGAGACACGGTGGACCTATCGTCCCTATCCGGCGTCAAGGTGGATAAGCACTCCACCGGCGGCGTAGGCGATACCACCACGCTGATCGTGGCGCCCCTTGTGGCTGCTTGCGGCGGTACGGTGGCCAAGATGTCCGGCCGGGGTCTGGGCCATACCGGAGGCACCCTGGACAAGCTGGAGTCCATTCCGGGCGTGAACATCGAACAGCCTATGGATCGGTTCATGGACATCGTGCGGGAAAACGGACTTGCCGTCATCGGTCAGTCCGGAAACCTGGTCCCCGCCGATAAGAAGCTCTACGCCCTGCGGGACGTGACGGCAACCATCGGCAGCACGCCGTTGATCGCCTCCAGCATCATGAGCAAAAAGCTGGCCGCCGGCGCGGAAGCCATCGTGCTGGACGTAAAGGTGGGGTCCGGCGCCTTTATGCATACGGTGGAGGACGCCCAGAATCTTGCCTCCTTGATGGTGCGTATCGGCGCGCATCTGGGCCGCCGCTGCGAAGCCATCATCACGGATATGAACCAGCCCCTTGGTCTGGCCGTGGGCAACGCCCTGGAGGTGCAGGAGGCGGTGAACGTGCTCTCCGGCCTGGTACCTGAAAATGAACCCCTGGTGGAGGTGAGTCTCTTGCTGGGCGCTCACATGCTCATGCTCAGCGACCTTGCGTCCACGGAAGCGGAGGGAAAGAAGAAGCTGCTTGAAGCCCTGCGCTCCGGCAAGGGGTTGGAAAAGCTGCGGCGGATGATCGAAGCCATGGGCGGCGATCCCGCCTATATCGATGCGGAGCGGATCAAGGAGCTCTGCAAAGTCCGCCGCCTGGTGGAGGTGTATCCTCAAAAGGACGGATATCTGGCCAGCCTGGCTGCGGAGAAGATCGGCGTCGCCTCCCAGATGCTGGGCGCCGGAAGAGCGAAAAAGGAGGACAGGATCGACCCGGCTGTGGGCCTCGTCATGCACAAGCGGGTGGGTGACACTGTGTCCCTTCGGGAGCCCTTCTGCACCCTGTATGTGAATGACGATACCCATTTGGAGGAAGCTGTTGCCCTACTCCATGAGAGCATGATCATCACACCGAAAAAACCATCGGCATCGCCCCTGGTGTATGCCATCGTAAAGGAGTGAGCATGGACCATCCCTTTATCATCATCGACGGGAACAGCCTGATGTATCGGGCGTTCTTCGCTCTGCAATCTCCTATGAACAGCCGTGATGGCACGCCGACCGGAGCCCTCCACGGCTTTCTGGGGATGCTTTTGAAACTGACGGATCGACAGCCCAGCCATATGGCTGTAGCCTTCGACGTACACGGGCCTACCTTTCGGCACCTGAAATATGATGACTACAAGGCAGGTCGAAAGCCTACGCCGGATGATCTCAGGACCCAGATGCCCATCCTCAAGGATATACTTCGGCAAATGGATATCGCCGTTGTGGAGTGCCCTTCCTACGAAGCGGACGATATCCTGGGCACTCTGTCCCGTCGGGCGGAGCGGGCGGGTCTGGACGTGTTACTGGTCACCGGCGACAGGGACGCCCTGCAGCTTGCCACGGATCACACCCACGTGCTCCTCACCAAAAAGGGCATCACGGACACGGTGGAATACGACCCTGAGACTCTGAAGGCAGTCTACGGCTTGACGGCGGACCATATGCGGGATCTGAAAGCTCTCATGGGCGACGCCTCCGACAACATACCCGGCGTGCCCGGCGTGGGGGAGAAGACTGCTCTGAAACTGCTGGAAAGCTATGATGATCTAAACGGCGTCTACGCTCATAAGGACGAGATCAAGGGTAAGTTGGGGGAACGGATCCGGGAAAACGAAGCTTCCGCCCGCCTCAGTTACTGGCTGGGTACCATCGCCACCACCGCACCGGTGGAAGCGGAGTTGAAGGATTGCCTGTTCACCCAGGAGGCCATGTCCGGCGCCCGTGAAACTCTGGAAAAACTGGGGCTGAAAAGCATTTTGTCCCGGTTGCCCTTGGCTACGGATGAATCTGTCAAAGCCGAATTTGTAGTCTGCGAGACAACGACGTTATCCGCTCTGGATGAAGTGCGGGCCGTTGCCCGGGCCCATAAGGAGGCAGACGCCCTAGCCCTCATCCTCAGTCCCGGATTCTCCTTTGCCTACGACGGGCATAAAGCATATCAGTTTGTCATCGGCGACACGCTGTTCGACGAACCGGTGACACGGCGGGAACTGTTGGAGGCTCTCTTTGCGTGCCCGCCGAAGCAAGTGTTCACCTTTGATAAGAAAGCCTTGCTGCATGTCTGGCGGGAGGAAGGTATCGATCCGGCGCCTATCGTTTTTGACGCTATGATCGCCGATTACCTCCTCAACAGCAATCACCCCATCGAAAGTTTTGCGGCTCTTTGCTATGAACGGCTAAACTGCAAGACCCCCTCGGCGGGGCTCCTTTTCCCACTTAAGGATGGGATGATGGACGAGCTGGACCAAAAGGGAATGCGTTTTCTGTACGACCAGGTGGAGATGCCCCTTGCCGATGTGCTCTTCTCCATGGAATGCGAGGGGTTCGCCCTGGATCGTTCGGTCCTGATGGAACTACATGAAACCTTTTCCAAACGGCAGGCGGAGCTGGCGGAAGAGATCTATGCCCTGGCAGGGGAGAGGTTCAACATACTCTCCACCAAACAGCTTGGCTCCGTCCTGTTTGACAAGCTGGGTCTGCCCCCTCAAAAAAAGAACAAAACCGGTTACTCAACGGACAGCGACACCCTGGAAGCGCTCAAAGACCGGCACCCCGTCGTGCCCCTGATTACGGAGTACCGTTTTGTAGCCAAGGTGGACGCCACTTTCGTGGAGGGGCTTTTGAAATCCATCGCCGCCGACGGTCGGGTCCATACCAGCTTCAAACAATGCGTCACAGCCACGGGACGCATCTCCAGCGCGGAGCCCAACCTGCAGAACATCCCCGTACGCACTGCCGAGGGCCGGCAGATACGCAAAGCCTTCGTGTCTTCGCCCGGCAACGTGCTGATCGGCGCGGATTACTCCCAGATAGAGCTTCGGCTCCTGGCTCATATCAGCGGGGATGAGAACCTGATCGACGCCTTCAATTCCGGCGCGGACATCCATCGGCGCACCGCGGCAGAAGTGTTCCACACGCCTTTTGACCAGGTGACCAAGGAGCAGCGCAGCGCGGCCAAGGCTGTGAACTTCGGCATCGTCTACGGTATCTCCGACTTCGGCCTGGCCCAAAATTTGGGTATCCCTGTCAAGACGGCGGGCAGTTATATCCGGCGGTATTTCGAACGTTATCCCGACGTGCAGGCGTATTTGAAGGATTGCGTAGCCCAGGCCAGGGAAAAGGGGTATGCCCAAACCATCTACGGACGCCGTCGCCCTATGCCGGAGCTCAAAAGCAGCAGCTATAATACCAGAAACTTCGGCGAGAGGGTGGCTATGAACATGCCCATCCAGGGCAGCGCTGCCGACATCATCAAGATCGCCATGGTGCATGTTGACAAAGCCCTCAGGGACGCGGGGCTTCAGGGGCGGCTGGTGCTGCAGATCCACGATGAGCTGATCGTAGACGCTCCGGAAGCCGAAGCGTCTACCATACAGCAGCTTATGGAGACCTGCATGGAACAGGTGGCTGATCTGAAGGTAAAACTGATCGCTGAGGCAGCTACGGGCAAAAGCTGGTACGACACAAAATGAGCGTTTTTTCACCTATCGGGCTTACGGGTGGCATCGCCTCCGGAAAAACCACCGTCGCCGGTCTTTTTAGCGACTGGGGCGCCTATGTGGCTGATGCAGACCTGATTTCACGCCACGCGCTCGATCCCATGACCAGTTGCTTTGAAAAGACCGTGTCGGCCTTTGGACAGGGGATCCTCCGACCGGACGGTACCGTGGATCGCAAGAAGGTCGCGTCCATCGTCTTTTCCGATCCGGAGGCGCTTCATATGCTAAACGGGATCATCCATCCCTATGTCCACGAAACCATCCTGGCTGACTCAGCTAAAGCCTTCGACGAGGACCCCAACCGTCTGATCGTCTGGGATGTGCCGCTTTTGTTCGAAACGGGATATGATACAGAGTGCGCTGCAACCGTTGTGGTCACGGCCCGCCAGAACCTTCGGATACAGCGCATCGTGGAACGGGACGGCTCCACCAAAGCGGCCGCTTTGAGGCGTATCCGGACCCAGATGCCGGATCGGGAAAAGGTTAAGCGGGCGGACCTGGTCATTCGCAACAACGGCTCTTTCGCTGAGCTGGAACAAAGAACGAGGGAAGTGTTTGATGAGCTCCTGGAAACTATGGATCGAAGAGCATAAACTGATCTCAGCTCTACTGGTGCTGGTGCTGTTGGCTGCCCTGCTGGGCGGGTATTTCCTCTACGGTCGTCCAGCCCTGCTACGCTCCAGATACAGGTTGAGCTATGAGGAAGACATCCTCGCTTCGGCAAAGGCATCTGATCTGGACCCCTATCTCGTTTGCGCCGTGATCTTCACGGAAAGCGGCTTTCGACCCCAAGCCAAAAGCAATGTTGGCGCCTTGGGCCTTATGCAGCTCATGCCGGCCACAGGATTGGAGGAAGCCGAATTGTTGCAAATGGATGACGTTACAGAGGATAGGCTGAGGGAGCCGACGATAAACATACTGTTGGGCTGCAGCTATTTGCGGAAACTGTTAGACGAGTTCGGCAATGAGAGCTTGGCTCTGGCTGCCTACAATGCCGGTCCCGGTCGGGTCCGTCAGTGGCTGAAGGAGTACGGCGTCAAGGAGGACGGATCTTTGATGTATATCCCCTATCCGGAAACAAAAAAGTATGTCGAACGCGTCAGGAGCGCCAAAGGCGTGTACGGACGCCTGTATCCGGAATTGACCCTGCAAAACGGAGAAAAGTGATATGGAACTATTGTTGACGATATTGATCCTCTTGCTGGATCAGGGAACCAAAGTATGGGCGGCACGAGCCCTAAATGCGCGGCCCATGGTGCTGATCCCAGGTGTCTTGGAACTGACATATCTGGAAAACCGCGGCGCGGTATGGGGTCTCATGCAAGGATGGCGGTTCGTATTCCTTCCCGTAACCTTCCTCTTTTTAGCGCTTCTGCTATGGTTTTATGGCAAGAAGCGAAAGGAGATGCCGCCCTATACCCGTATCATCCTCGCCTTGTTGTTTTCCGGCGCCATCGGAAATCTGATCGACCGGGTCTTTTTAGGATATGTGCGGGACATGATCTTTTTCCGTCTCATCAATTTTCCCGTGTTCAATGTGGCCGACAGCGCCATCACCATTGCCGCGGCCCTGCTGGTGATCGAAACGCTCTTCATCAAAGGCCGTCCCACCACCTTCGATCTGTTGGAAGCATGCTTTTCCAGAAAGAAAAAGAGTTCGTCCGATGAATAACGAGGAACTGTTCATAGCGGATAAGGCGTATCGTCGACTTGATCTTTGCCTGTCGGAAACAACGGAAATGTCTCGCTCCCGGGCTCAGAGTCTGATTGAGGAAGGATTGGTCCTGGTAAACGACCAACCCGGTCGCCGCAGCGACGCCGTACATGAAGGGGATACGGTCCGATATATGGTGCCGGAATCCAAGAACATTGAGCTGGTGCCGGAGGATATCCCTCTGGATATCCTCTATGAGGACATGGACATCTGCGTGGTGAACAAACCCAGGGGCATGGTGGTCCACCCGGCGGTGGGAAACGAGTCCGGTACAATGGTGAACGCCTTGCTGCATCATTTCGGCAGCCTTTCCTCCATCGGCGGTGAGTTCCGTCCCGGCATCGTCCATCGGATCGACAAGATGACCAGCGGCCTCTTGGTGGTGGCAAAAAACGATCTATCCCATGAGCGATTGGCCAAACAGTTTGCCGACCATTCTGCCCATCGTAGCTATGTCGCATTGGTGGCCGGGAATCTGAAGGAGGCTGAAGGCACCGTTGACGCGCCTATCGGAAGGCACCCCACTGATCGCAAGCGCATGGCTGTGGTGAAAAACGGACGTCGGGCGGTGACCCATTATCGGGTGTTATACCGTTTTTCCAACGTGACTGCACTTGCGTTGGAACTGGAAACAGGCCGTACCCATCAGATCCGCGTGCATATGGCCCATATCCATCACCCTGTGGTGGGCGACCAGGTCTATTCCAACGGAAAGAACGCCCTGGGCATGGCGGGACAGGCTCTTCACGGATGGCGGCTGCAGCTTGTTCATCCGACGACGGGGGAGCATATGTCCTTTACTGCACCCCTGCCCGAGGATATGGTCCGGGCCATCCAACGCCTTGGGTATCCGGGAACATTTCCTTTGCCAAAGGAGGGGAACGAATCATGAAACGGTCCCTTTGCATCCTGTTGGTTCTAAGCCTTTTGATAGGTTGCGGGCCAAAGGTCGTTTCGCCCCAAGGAGAGCTCCTTGAAAGCGTCGCCCCATCTTTCATCCCGGATCTGCCCAGCGAAAAACCATCCGCCGAACCCACTCCCTTTGCGTTGCCAGAGATCCTTCACCCGCCGTTGCCCACCTACGCACCACGGGATCCGAGCCCTGTTCTGTTCCCGGAGGAACTCCTTGCTCTGCAGGAAAAGCCTTTCCTGGATGAGCTACGGTCCCTTTTGATATCCGATGATCTGACAAAAGGGGCATTTGCGGAGAGATTCCGGGCCCTAATACGACAGGTGGATGCCATGGATAAGGGCATCTGTGACTTGTGGAAGGAAGGCCGCACCATCACAGCGGGGCGGAAGGAACAGGCGATCGATCTATGGACAAGCCTTTTGGACAAGGATACGGCAGACGACCTTGAAAAGGCCTACGCCGCATGCTCCGGCGAAGGAGCCGATCTTCCCATCACGGAGTATTGTGAAGCCGTTGCCACTTTCCTTTCCCATGTCCGGGACATGGAGGAACGGCAGGTCCCCTTCTTCGACCTTGATTCAGGCGCATCGGATTATATCACGGTGTTGTCTCGATGCATGGGGGAACCGGTGGATCACAGCGACGTGTTTTCCTCGTTGGAACAGCTCTTGCAGACCGAAGCCTATGCCATCAGTGCCGCTCTTCAGGCGGATCCGGAGGCGGCCCGCAAGAAGATCCCCATCTCCATGGGAGACCTTTCCCAAAATCTTTCCTTCCTCCGAAAGGTTGCGAATGATCTTTGTCCGCTGCCCGATGGCTCCTCCATACCCCTGACTGGCGGATGGAAAGCCGACGAGAAAAAGGACCTGTTTGAGCTGGCCTATAGTTACTGCCCAGGCATGCAATATCTGAAGCTTTACGCCGCTCATGCTTCAAATGATCAGCAGTCACGATGGGCCAATGCGCCAGAGGGATATCTTAGAGGACTGTCCCTCCACAATTCCTATGCCATTATCCCTTTTATGGAGGATTTTGAGCTGGACTATCTGCAGTATCAGTGGTATGAACAAACGCTGGATGTGACCTTGACGGGCATGACAGCTCTGTTGATACATTATTATGGGTATACAACCCAGGACCTGGCTGACTATCTCAAGGGATGGGGCGCGGAAGGATTCACCGGCTATCTGTATAACAAAGCCATGACGGATCCCTTCAACAATCTCGTCGCCGCCTATGGATACTTCCGATATCTCGAAATATGTCAGGCGGCTTTGGACTCAGGATGCGAAAATGAGGAACGGTTTTTGCGGGACTATCTTGCTGCCGGCCCGGCGCCCTATGAGTCATTGAAAGCATATATGGTCAGTCTCTATCAAAATGAAGGTTGACAAAGGCCGAAACCCGGAGTAAAATCAACCAGAAATAAGGGCTGTGAGAAAGAGGAGTACATCTCATTCCTGCGCAGAGAGGCGCTCATCCTGCTGCAAGAGCGCTGTGGGGAGTCGGTGGAAGGTCGCTTTTTAGCCTTGGGGTGCGAACGCCGTTGGCCAAGTAGTGCCTCACGCAGACGCTGCGTTATAGCTTTGAGGGAAACGGGGGAGACCCCGTTTAACAAAGGTGGTACCGCGAGCGCCCGCTTCGTCCTTTGACGAGGCGGGCGATTTGTTTTGAAGGAGAGGAGCAAGCATGAAAGAGATGCCCAAGACCTACGATCATCAGATCGTAGAGAACAAATGGTATGAGGCCTGGGAAAAGAATGGATATTTCCACGCCGAACCCAACCCGAACAAGACGCCCTTCACCATCGTGATACCGCCTCCCAACATCACGGGAAAGCTCCATATGGGCCATGCTCTGGACAACACCCTGCAGGATGCCATAGCGCGCTATAAGCGCATGGCGGGCTTTGAGATGCTGTGGCTGCCTGGCACGGACCATGCGTCCATCGCCACCGAGGTGAAGATCGTGGAAGCCCTGGCAGAAGAAGGGCTCACCAAGAAGGATATCGGGCGAGATGGTTTTTTGAAACGCGCCTGGCAATGGCGGGAGGAGTATGGCTCCACCATTGTGAAACAGCTGCGCAAAATGGGTTCCTCCTGCGATTGGGCCCGGGAGCGGTTCACCATGGACGAAGGCTGCAACAAGGCCGTGGTTAAGGTCTTCAAATCCCTCTACGACAAGAAGCTGATCTACCGGGGCGACCGCATCATAAATTGGTGTCCCGACTGCAAGACGGCCCTGTCCGATGCCGAGGTGGAATACGAGACCCAGCAGAGCCATCTGTGGCATATCCGCTACGACGCGCCGGACAAATCCTATTCCATCACCGTGGCTACCACCCGGCCGGAGACCATGCTGGGCGATACGGCCGTTGCCGTGAACCCGGAAGACCCGCGGTACAAGGAGATCATCGGCAAGACGGTGATCCTGCCCCTGGTGAATCGGGAGATCCCCATCGTGGGGGACGAATACTGCGAGATGGAGTTCGGTACCGGCGCTGTGAAGATCACGCCCGCCCATGACCCCAACGACTTCGAGGTGGGAAAACGGCATGATCTACCTATCCTTAAGGTGTTCGATGAAGAAGGTTACATCAACGAAAACGGTGGTCAGTATTGCGGGCAGGAGCGTTTCGAATGCCGTAAAAACATCGTGGCGGACCTGGAGAAGAGCGGTAACCTGGTGAAGATCGAGGACTACACCCATAATGTGGGCACCTGCTACCGCTGCCACACCACCATCGAAACCATCGTATCCAAGCAGTGGTTTGTGGACATGAAGCCCCTCACGGAGCCCGCTTTGGAGGCGGTGCGCTCCGGTCAGGTGAAGTTCATCCCCGAGCGGTTCAGCAAGCCCTACTTCAACTGGATGGAGAACATCCGGGACTGGTGCATCTCCCGTCAGCTTTGGTGGGGCCATCGGATCCCCGTGTATTACTGCGACGACTGCGGCGGCGTGTTCTGCGAGGAGGAAGCCCCCGAGAAGTGCCCCATCTGTGGCGGAAAGCTCCGGCAGGACGAAGACGTGCTGGACACCTGGTTCTCCTCGGGTCTCTGGCCTTTCTCCACCCTGGGTTGGCCGGAAAAAACGGCGGAGCTCGATTACTTCTATCCCACCACCACGTTGGTGACCGGCTACGACATCATCACCTTCTGGGTGAGCCGAATGATCACCTTCGGCATGGAGGTCATGAAAAAGCCGCCTTTCGAGAACGTGTACATCCACGGCCTCGTGCGGGACAGCCTGGGCCGCAAGATGAGCAAATCCCTGGGCAACGGCATAGATCCTCTGGAGATCATTGAAAAGTACGGTGCCGACCCCCTGCGCTTCTCCCTGGTCACCGGCAACTCCGCCGGCAACGACATGCGCTTCTACTGGGAGAAGGTGGAGAGTGCCCGGAACTTCTGCAACAAGGTGTACAACGCCGCCCGGTTCGTGCTCATGAACATCCCCGAGGACGCTGAGCCCACCATACGGGAAGAGCTGCTGGATACCGCTGACAAATGGATCCTGTCCCGCCTCAACGAGATCACCCGGGAGGTGACGGACAATCTGGACGCTTACGAGCTGAACCTGGCGGCGGAGAAGATCTATGACTTTATCTGGGCAGAGTTCTGCGATTGGTATATCGAAATGGCAAAATCCGCCTTGTACGGTCAGGATAAAGCCCGTAAGGAGAACGTGTCCGCCGTACTGATACAGGTGCTGTCTACGTCCATGAAGTTGCTGCATCCCTTCATGCCCTTCATCACGGAGGAGCTGTATCAGCAGTTGCCCGGCCATGAGGAGACCATCATGCTCTGTGCCTGGCCCAAGGCCCAAGAGGGGCAGCTCTTCGCGAAGGAATGCGCCACCATGGAGACCATCATGGACCTGGTGAAGAACATCCGCAACATCCGGGCCGATCTCAAGGTGCCGCCTGCTCAACGGATCGAAGCCCGTATCGTCACCGCCGATCCCAAGTCCCTGGAGGGCGCGGAGGGATATCTGCTGAAGCTGGCCGGCGTGGAGAAGACCTCCATCGGTTCGGAGCGGGGACAGGTCCTCAAGAGCGACGTGCATATCGTCTGCGAGAAGGCGGAGGCCTTCATCCCATTAGCGTCGTTGGTGGATCTCGACAAGGAGCGGGATCGTATTGATAAAGAGATAGAGCGGGTGAAGGGTGACATTGCCCGTGCTAACAGTAAGTTAGCCAACGAGAAATTCGTTTCCAAAGCGCCAGAAGCGGTAGTCAACGAGGAGCGCCGCAAGCTCCAGGCAGGGGAGGACATGCTTAAGAAGCTGAAGGAGCGCAGAGACGCTCTGACAGAATGACTTGGCTACTCAGGCCGTATCTCCGCACAAAATCATCGGGCGGAGATACGGCCTTTAGAACGGGACAATATTTCAAAAAAGCTATTGACAATTTCTACTTGATGATGTATATTTGTCAAGTCGCGAAAAGCAGCGTGACGCTTTGCGGGGTGTAGCGCAGTCCGGTAGCGCACGTGCTTTGGGAGCATGGGGCCGGAGGTTCAAATCCTCTCACCCCGACCAGGTGTGGCCCCGTGGTCAAGCGGTTAAGACATCGCCCTTTCACGGCGGTAACAGGAGTTCGATTCGCCTCGGGGTCACCATTTTCCTTCTGGGAATTGATTGGGCCTTTAGCTCAGTTGGTCAGAGC
>JAEEGL011061915.1_pt1 | contig 61095 bp, 55 predicted proteins | sample 9134231 | NCBI WGS metagenome assembly JAEEGL01 (sample SAMN16246548, study PRJNA631951) | gut metagenome | biome: gut microbiome; feature: rumen; material: fiber-attached | host: Bos | place: Iran: Karaj | collected 2018-10
CAACCCAGCCGTATGCCTGCTTTGCGCCTTCATAATGTGTTCTTGTTCCGCGTCTTGTGCCGCTGATAAAGAACGTGTCTGCTGTGTCGCCTTCGCGGGCGTAGTAAACTATATCACCCGAAGGGTCAAGTGTAACAGCACCGTCTTTGTAATAAAGCGGACCGTATTCGTTACCGAAATATGTGCTGATTACTCTGTTTTCAACCGGAGTCCAATTGTCATCAACCTTTTTTTCAACCTTGGCGGTGATAACGCCGCTTGTGCTGTCGGTGAGCGAATAGACATCAAAGCCCTTGCCCGTAAATGTGAACGTTGCCGTTCTCTGCGGGTCTCCGCGTTTTACGGTTGTTGTGTAAGACGCGCCCATCGAGTAGGTTGCCTGATTTTCGTAAGCAGAGTTATATCCGTAACCCTGATAGTTGTTGCCTGAAGGGAGGTCGGCAAATGCGTTCTCAGCCGCCGTTCCCGCAACAGACCACGGGCTTTCGCCGCCGGGGGCGGGATCAAGCGACACGAAGTTCTCTTCGTAATACACATTTGTTGCCGGGATTATCTTGACCGTTGCATTGTAGTCGTCGCCTTGATAATTTACTGTGTAGTTGAATGTAACCTTATCCTGCATTATTGCGGGAGGTGTGAATTTTACCTGACTGCCGTCTTTAGCTGCTCCGGTGCCCGAAACGCTCTTAAGTGTTGCGCCCGATGCGTCGTTTGCAAGAACAGCAAGCCTGACGGGAAGACCGGAGTCGATGACGTAGGTGTCATCAACAGCGGGTTTTATCCATTTAGCGTAAAGTATTGTATCTTCTGTCGGAGTAAAGGTTGAGCCGCTGACCGCATCTGTCAGGGCGGAATCTCTGAACCAGCCGGCAAACGCGTGGTTTGCATAAATCGGAGTCGGGAGAGCAACACTGCCGAGTGTCCAGTTTGCATAAAGCGGAACAGTTCCGTTGTTTGTTGCGGTAAGATTGCTGACGCTCTGACTGTTGTTATACACCTTTGCGCCGTTTGCGCTTGTCGCCCAACCGTTAAAGGTTGAAGTCGCCGTTGACGATGCGGGGCTGACTGTTCCGTCGTTCGCGTTGAAAGTAACTGTGTATGACCTGGTAAAGCCGTTTGCGTTGAGATTCTGCGCTGTGTCATAAGTGAATGTCTGAGGTGATTGCATTGAACCACCGGTCGCACCGTTGCCGTCAAAAGTTACGGTGTAGGTGTTTGAGGTCCATACCGCCGTTAATGTAAAGCTTTCGGCAGGCATTGTTGCAGGAACTGTTGCGGCTTCGCCGTTTTTAGTCCAGCCTGCAAAGGTATAACCTGTTTTTGTCGGATTTGCGGGTGCATTAATCGCTTCACCGTAATTCTTTGTTATTGCAGAAACAGCACTGCCGCCGTCTGTATCAAATGTAATCGTGTATTGGTTAATGTTCCAATTTGCGGTATATGATCTGTCACCGTGGCTGCCGGTCGGGATCGTTACCGTTGTGTTGGTGTCACCGGTCAAGCCCGTTCCGCTCCAGCCCCTGAACGAGTAGCCGGTTTTAGTTGGATTGCTAAGAGTTATTGCAGAACTTTCGATTGTGTATGATGCGGGATTACCAGACACGCTTCCGCCGTTGAGAGTATATGAAATTGTGTAAGTTACAGGTGTCCAGTGGGCAGTATAAGACCTGTTGCCTGTGCTACCGGTCGGAATTTTGACCGTTGTGTTATTGTCACCGGTCAGACCCGTTCCGCTCCAGCCCTTGAACGTGTAGCCGGTTCTGGTAGGATTGATAAGTGTAATTGCGGAGCTTTCAATTGTGTATGAAGCGGGGTTGTTGCCCGATACGCTTCCGCCGTTGAGAGTATATGAAATGGTGTAAGTTATCGGTTTCCATACAGCATAAATTGTATTATTATAACCGACAGTTACACTCGTTTTTGAACCGGTTGTTGCGTTTGCATTTGTGCTCCAGCCCTCAAAAGTGTAGCCGGAACGTGTGCCCGTAACGCCCGAAGGGCTTGTGACTGTTGCAGACTGGTTTGTTCCGATTGTAATGTAGTTTGCAGTGCCAAGCGTAACTCCCGTTACAGTGCCGCCGTTTGCATTATAGGTATAGGATGTGCAGAGGGCATCAAGGGCGTCGGTAAGTGCCTGTGCCTTGGATGTATCTGTTGCGCTGAGTTTAGTCAGCTCAATAACTGCGTTTTTATAAGCAGTCTGGAACGCAGTCCACTTGTAGTTTGTATCGGCATCAAAATAGCATGAAGTAAGGGAACCGTTTGTTGCTCCGTTAACACCGAGTTTTGCCATTGCTTTTGTTGCTTCATTAACCGCATTTCTGAGATCTTTTTTATCAACTTGCGTAGCGTGTAAGCTGATTTCACCATGAGTCATATGATCCTGATAATGAGTTCCAAACGACCAATATGAGTCGCAAGTCTGATATTCGGTGTGGAATTTATATTCTACTGAAGTTCCAGATAAAAGAGTTCTGGGCCAAGGGCCAAAATATTTAAGACCCTCATTATGATTACCGCTACGATCGTTTTTTCCGGTAACGCCCATACCTGCAATTATATAATTTTTCCTTTCAAAATATGTTCCTCTTGTATCTGTGCTGTCATTAGAGCCAAAGCCTATTGAATCTAACCCGGTATTATCAGCGACATACCATTGACCACCCGAATCCGAGCTTTCATTATCGGTTGCGAGCATACCTACTGTTAAATTAGGAATCTGTCTTAAATCAGAATACCTTGAGGTATCAAGGGTGATTGTTCCGCGATAACGAGCCGTTGAACGGATAATACGGTCGTCACCATTTGATTCTGAAAAATAATATGTGAATGGATATGGATATGATTTTGTCGGATCGTTTGTGCTTGTATCCTTGTTTTTTGTTGCATTATTAAACCAGTCAGTGGCATTGTTGTTATCAATACCAGTTGTTGTAAAATGATAAGTATTTGTTGCTGTTCCGGAATAGTGAGTATAATAAAGGCCTGCACCAACGGTTGATGAAGTCCAGTCTCCGGAGCCGTGCATTGCGCCGCCTGCGCTGTTAAGGTAAGTCGTCCCATTATATGAACCAACATTTCTGCCACCAAAAACTGCAAGAGATTTTCCACCAGTATATAAAGGATAGACTAGGTAGTCGCCGTTACCGGAATCCGCATCGTAAATACCGTGAAATCCACTCATAAATGCTATTTGCTGTGTATAAAAACTATTTGCCGCAATTCTTAATGCTGTGCCTGCGGGAACCATATAAGGTTTGTAAACATAAGTGTAGGCAAAAGCTGTTTTTGTTTTTTCATCATTGGAATCTGTATAAGTAAGAGACCATTGAATATAACAACCGGCTGTTGAGGCAGCAAGAGAAGGTGATGTGCCGCCGGTGATATCAACAGAACCACCGTTTGTAATTGTCGAAGAAGAAAGAGTTACCGAACCGCCCGACAAAGTTGAAGAAAGAGTGTCATTATAGAACTGATAAGATATAGTTGCAGAAGTCGCACCATTGTAAGAATAATAAATCTTACCTATTGTTGGAGTAGAAGGATTTGAATTTGTTGCTTCCAGAACAGAGCCATCGCTGTTGTTATTGATATAATATTCAAATGGAGTGGAAGTAGTATCTTTCCATGAAGGAGCATTCTGGTAAAGATAAATAACCTCCGGGACGACAAATGTAAGATCGCCGCAGGTGACATCCGCCGCTTTCGACGCGCCGAGAGCCGATGCCGTAATGAAAAGCCCCAGACTGTTGCCGAAGACCCCGAACGCCATAATCAGCGCAAGGGTGAGAGCGAGGAGTTTTCTGGAATTGTTTTTGAGTGCTTTCAGCATAATCAATACCCCCGTAAATGGAATTTGAATAATGATTTGTATATGAGATTTAATTATAAACCGTTCAGGGCTCAGCCGGGTTGAATTAAACGGGAAAAGCCGGTCAAAGTCCGTGTTTTAAAGCGATAAAAACGGTATTTGTTACATAATGTTAAAATGTGAAATATCAAACAAATATCCATTTTACCGATTAGGAATTATAACACATTTTGTCAATTGTGTCAATTATATTGTAATAAATATAAGTTACATTTCGGATGTCAGTTTTGAGGTTGGTTTTATATTTGCAAAGATAGCGAAATGATGAGATTCTTCGCCTGCGGTTCAGAATGACAAATCAGGTGTCAGATTTCAGGAGTTAGGCAGCGGAGCGGTGGGATGAATTGCGGGTTTTGACCCTTCCGTCTCGCCTTCGGCGTGCCACCTCCCCTCACAGGAGAGGCCAATGCGGAACGCCGGACGTCGTTCGCTACGGGATGCAGCATGAGTAAGATGTAGGTGACACCTCATCCACCGCAAGCGGTCCCCCTTCCCCTCAAGGGAAGAATACCCTCCCAGTCGCCTGCGGCGCCATCTTCCACAAAAGGAGGGAGGCAAAGAAGAACGGTTAGGGCGTTTCAACACAGGTTAATTAAAAAATACAGAAAAGCCGCCGTCCGGATTGCGGACGGCGGTGAAAATGATATTCATTTCAATCAGTTAAACAAGCTCTTTTTTGTTGTTTCGGGCTCTTTATAGTCAAGAGTTTTGAAAAAAATCTCATCTTTACCGGGCATTTCCTGAATGATGTCATAGGTCTTTCTGAGGGTGAACCAGGAAACATATTCTTTGCCATTAATTACCATAATTGCCCTGCTGTCAAGCTCTTTGCCGAGCGACTTGTAGCTCTGACCGATCAGCTCCTCAAAAGCGGCTTTGTCGATATAGCTTATGGGCGGAACTATGCCTTCTTCGCCATAGGCGAAATCGGCTTCGGGCTTGAACTCCTTGCCGTTGAAATAATAGGTATAATCATCGGTAACAAAAAAGCTTGTGTCGGGTTTGTCGGTTACCTTGCTGAGATTGTTGTAATCGCCGATTTCGAGCAGTAGTCCGTTCTGGCTTGCCACGCCGTAATCCTTATCGATTGTGCCGTCTGCCTTTTTTGAAACGACATGAACTTTGCCGTCGGCATCTTCATAAAAGCCGATATTTACATCGCCTTCAAATGACGCTTCGGCAACGAGTTCCAGAGCTTTGGTCGAATTGCCGTTTTCATCCATGAGAAGACTTGTTGTGTAATCATAAAGCGCTGCAGTGGTTGAGCCGCGGTGCGAATTGTAGCCGGAAGCGAAAACCTCTTCATAGCCGTCACCGTCTATATCTTTGTAAAGAGCGTCTTTGATTGCAAAGCCGGTGACTGCGACCTTTTTATTCTCTTTGTTCATAATGAAGCCGGCGCCGTCTTTTTCATCACTGTAAACGACATTGTCGCTTTTTTCATCTTCGTTGGCAACTGTAACTTCGGAAACATTCTTTTTGTCGAGAACGTCAACAAAATTCACACCGTCGAAAGCCTCTTCGATAGCTTCAAAATCGCTTTTCTTTATCGAATTCTTACCGCAGGATGAGAGCATAACAGTTGTGCCAGCAACAACACAAACAGCAAGAATGACAGACAATAATTTTTTCATAATTCCGACTCCTTTTTAATTGATTATTTCGCCCGTGAGAGGATTTATCACCTTGCGGAAAACACAGACATGTGTGCTTGAAACATATTTGTCAAGATGCATTGAGCCGAAGAACCAGCGGCGGAATTCACAGCTTGCCGAAAGCTCTTCAAAATAAGTGTTAAGACCGTTGACCGTGGATTCATCGCCGTCTTTGAGTGCAAGAAAAGTCTTGATTTTCATAGGAGGTTCGTGGGTTATTACAAAATCGACCTTACAGTCAACACGCTCCAGATTCTCAGCGCCTTCGAGCATTTCCTCCCTTGAAGGCAGTTCGAACTTTGACCAGGAGTTGTTCTCGAATCTGATGTCGATATCGGGGCTTTCTCCCCCGCCCATTGTAAAGAATTTAAGACCTTCAATGTCAAAAACCTGACCGCGCATAAGGTGATAAACGTTACCAGTGATATTGTGAACTTTGCCGCCGTTCCATTTTGAAACTTCATAAGAATTGAGGAGTTCAAAATTCTCGTGGGTGCCGTCAACAAAGCAGATGTTGAACTTTTTTTTGCCCAGCTTTTCAAGTATCTTTTTTTCGTGCTTGCTGCCGTTCCACAAAAAGCCGAAATCGCCGCAAATAATAAGCGTGTCATCCTTTTTGAGGTTGCGGACAGCCGACGATTCAAAACGGCTTTTGTCGCCGTGAACGTCACCGGTGATGTATATCATATAAACCGCCTCCGGAAATACAACGAATACTTTTGATTTTGGTATTTATTTTTTTAACCAATGGTGTTATAATAAATGTCGCTTTTTTAAAACTGTATTAAATACTATATTATTATAAAACATTTACGGTGTAAAGTCTATGAAAAAATTTTTAATTTTTATTACTGTTTTTATTATCATTTTGTCGGCGGCGTTCTGCTGCCCTGCAAGCGCAACATACAACACGCTTTCCGACACGCTCGACCTGCACAGTGAAAACTACATTTTAATGAGTCTTGACAACGGCACGGTTATTTTTGAGAGCAACGCAGACAAACAGCTTCCGCCCGCTTCTTTAACAAAGGTTGTGACGGCAACGGTTGTGCTTGAAAACTGCGAAGACCTGACAACTATGGTTGCCGCCCCAGAATACTGCCTTAATATGCTGCTCGGCACAGGCAGTTCAACCGCCGGAATAAGAGCAGGCGAAGAGCTTTCTGTTGACGACCTGCTGCACTGCCTGCTTATTGAAAGCGCAAACGATGCGGCTTTGATTCTTGCAGATTACATCGGTCAGGGCGACATAGACACTTTTATCGGAATGATGAACGACTGTGTAAGAAGAATCGGCTGCACGAACACCAATTTTGTTAATCCGCACGGACTTGACGACGACTACCAGTTCAGCACACCGAGAGATGTTGCAAAAATCTTTCAGAATGCGATGACATACACCGCTTTTGCCGACATAGTCGGGCTCAACAGCTACACCGTGCCCGCAACAAACATGCGCAGGGAGAGGACAATCATAAGCACAAACAAGATGCTCAACCCCGCATATAAAGACTACTACTGCAAATACATCACCGGCGGAAAAACGGGTTCCACAAGCAAAGCGGGCAAATGCGTATGCACTGTTTCATCCAGCAACGGCTACAATTACATCTGCGTGGTTATGAACGCTCCGCAGTATAATATTGACGATGATTCGGCTGAGGAAAACTGCGCATTTGTTGACACAAAATCCATGGTCACCTGGGCTATACGCAACCTTGAGCTTGTCAAGATTGCAGACTCGACCGCCATTGCGGCAGAGGTTCCCGTTCGGCTTTCGCGCTCCGCCGATTATGTTACGCTTGCCCCATCCGAAGACAAATACGAGCTTGTGCCCTCCGGCACTGATTCGGGAAATGTTGTTATCGAGCCGCAGAAGGATTCTTTGCCCGCAAGTCTGACGGCGCCCGTCAAAAAGGATGAATTTATTTGCAAGGCCTCTGTTCTCTACGGCGGAGAATCAATAGCGGAAATCGACCTTGTGGCAACAAACGATGTAAGCAAAAGTATTCTGCTGACAATCGCCGATATTCTCGGAAAAATATTTTCCAGTCTGCCGATGAAGATTCTCGGAGTGCTTGTTCTGATTCTTATTATTGCAGTTGCATCATATATAATAAAATTGCTTATAAAGAAAAGGAAAAGCGAACATCTGCACATTGTGACATACAACGACATCAAAAAATAAAAAATGCAGGTGCAGTCAGAAAACTGCACCTGTTATTTTTATCGGTAGATTTTAATTGTTTTAATCTCAAACGGTCTGAACGAAAGCGGAATTGAGCCGTTCTGAACATCAAGCGTCTCCCGCTCATCTTCAAGCATATTTGTATTGACAGCTTTTGAGACGGAAGATGAAAGGCTAATGCTGCATTTTGTTTTGGTGCCCTCGCACTCGTAAGCGCGAAGAACATAGGCATCGGGCCCGTCTTCAGCGGGTTTAACTGTTTCAATAATGATGTTCGGAGCAGAGGCCGAGGCAAATGACGGTAAGCTGCAGGCACCTTTGACAGCATAGGCGGGAACGTTGAGTTCATAAGCGGGTTTAACAACCGATTCAGCGCTGAAGCCGCAGTTGTGAACAAGGAGAGAATAGGTCATTTCGTGAAGACCCTCATCACCGGAAACATCGGGATGATCTCCTCCCCTGTGCAGAGACAGGCAGAGATTGCAGTCATAAACCGAAATACCGTATTTGCAATCGTTCAATATAGCAGCGCCGAAGCCAGGCTCGCTGACATCTGTATATTTGTGGTTGCATACCTCAAACTTTGCAAGTTCGAGCGAGTTGTTCTCGGTTGTGGGACGTTCGATTGAGCCGAACTGAATCTCGCAACGGGCTTTTGAGGCGGTGATATCAAGGTCGAACCCCGCTTTGAGAAGGCGGTGGCGGCTGTGCCAGTCTATCAGAGTATGGAAATCAATTCTCGGATTGTCGGCATAGCAAATCATATCCTGGCAAAGAGTTGTGCCGTTGCCGATGTCGAACTTGCTGCGAAGAACAATCATTACCGCTCCGTCGGAAACAACCTCTCTGCCCATAAAGCCGTGAACGGGTTTCTGGTTTTTGACGACATCGCGTTCGACATCCCAGTTGTCGTAATCAAGCGAAACGTCTTCGCTGTAAAGGAACACTCCGAGAGGCGCCCCGCCCTCTTTGCGAAGCTGCCTGCCGGATGCTTTGTCGATATATGACGCAATATATCCGTTTTCATCAAATTCGATTTCGGCAAACGGTGTTCTGAGCGAAGTTCCGTCATATTCAAACGGTGATTTCTGATTACAAGGTATATCTGTAAAATCAAGTGTTCTGCTGCCGAAAGCAGGTATATCAAGACCTGCTACTGCAAGAAGATTTCTGCCGCAGACGTCGGTATATCTCTGTGAAAGACGGTTCTTTGCAAACCCGTCGGCGTCAACAAAGGCAACATCATTACGGTTAAATGAGAGGGTATTGAAAAGCGTTACGCCCTCGCCTCCGTCGGTGAGAGACGAAGCATATTCAGATGTTGTTTTGCTGTAGTTTTCGAGAATCTCATCCATTTCTTTATGGAACAGCTCATAAACCGGGGTGATGCTTGTGCCGGGGAGAATATCGTGAAATTGGTTTTTAAGCAGTGTTTTAAGCCATTTGTCACTTTCGGGATTACTTGACCTGCCTGACAGAACATTGAAGAATTCCATATCGTGAAGGGCGTATTCCGCCTTTCTGTTTTTGCGCTTGACTTCGTGAAGCTGAGTGAGAGTTCCTCTGTGAAGTTCAAGGTAAAGTTCGTCTCTGTAAACGGGAAGATTCTCTTTGTTCTGTTCGAGCTCTTTCATAAATCCGCTGACAGACATTGACTCGATTTCGGGCATACCTTCCATATTGGACGAACGCAAAGATGTTTCTATCATTGCTGCGGTCGGACCGCCGCCGCCGTCACCGTAACCGTATGAGATAAGCCGCATATCCGATGAATCTTTATGAGTAATATTATTAGCAACACTTGTGCAGTCATGAACATCCGGCCAGCAGTGAATACGCATAAAATGCGTGAGAACCTCACTGCCGTCAATGCCTTTCCAGACAAAGCTTTCAAACGGGAATCTGTTGATTTCGTTCCAGCTGATTTTAGTTGTGCAGAAGTATTTTACCTCACTGCCCTGCATTATCTGCGGAATGTTTGCGTTATAGCCGAACGTGTCGGGAAGCCAGAATGTATCTGCGGTGTAATTGAAATTCTCACGGGTGAACTGCTGACCTTTGAGGAACTGTCGCACCATAAGTTCGCCCGAAGTTATATTGCAATCACATTCAACATATACGCCGCCGTTTGGCTCATATCTGCCCTCAGCGACACGCTTTTTCATATCTTCAAATATTGTGGGGTAGTATTCCTTCATCCATTCGCTGTGAAGCGCAGAGGACTGCATAAACCGGTATGAAGGGTATCTGTCCATAAGACTGAGTGCGTTTGAGTAGGTTCTGGCACATTTTCTGATTGTTTCGGCAACAGGCCAGAGCCACGCCGTATCCATATGGGAGTGACCGGTTATGCCGACCTTGCCGAAAACGCGTGAATTGCCGCCCGTAAAGAACGGACGCGATATGACAAGTGCCTGCTTTATGCCGTTTTTGAACTCTTCTTCAGTTGAGTGTTTGGGGTAAAGGACAAGCACTTCGTTGATTTTTTCGAGCGCATTTCTCGCTCTCCACCTGACATAGTTTGATTCGGGAAGAGTTCTCGCTGCGCCGAGAAGCTCGCGGATATCAAAAACGAGGGTGAATATATCATCATTTCTTGTGCATATACGGATGCCGTCATATTTATGTGAATAATCGCCCTCCGGAATATCGGGGTAATCATAATTATCAAAAGGACCTGTATCCACATCGAAATGACCCGCATAGCACTCCACTGCGATTTCGATTGTTTCGCCCGCCTTGTTTTCGCCTATATATTGGCTCATATGGTTGCCGCCGACGAACTCGCTGTTTTTGGAGTTGAAAATGCCTTTGGGAACGCCGTTCACAAAAAACAGCTGTTCTCTGCCACCGCATTCAGAAATGGCGTATAGGGCTTTGCCGTCAAGCTTTTCGGGGACAGTAAAATGCCCTTTAATCCAGATATTAACCCATTCGCCTCCCCATTTTGTTCCCTTTTCAATGGGTTCAAAGCCGGATTGCGGAACGGTTCTCAGGTGCTCCTTAGTCTGAAAAGAGCAGACGTCTTCAAGTTCAACGGCGTTTTCATAAATCATTTTCTGATAAATAAAAAGTGCCTTTTCAATTCTCTGAAACATTCTGTCTTTGAATTTTTCGTTATACATATTTCACCCCGGATATTAATTATATTTATTAATACAATTATATAAGAACAGAATTGATTTGTCTATTGTATAATACGTTTTTTTAACAAAAATCCGGATGAAAATAATCATCCGGATAAAGCTGTTAACTTGCGTTGTTTTTCGGTGCAACCTTGGGAGGCAAAACAGATTTTTTGCGACCCGGATTTCTTTCGATAACGGGTTCTTCGCCTTCAAGCACGCTTTTGCCTGTTATACACACCCGCTCTATGGTGGGGTCGGAGGGAACAGAATACATTATATTAAGCAGAACACCCTCCATAATTGAGCGAAGACCTCTTGCGCCGGTTTTTTCTTCAAGGGTTTTTTCGGCTGTAGCCGTAAGAGCGGACTCGTCAAATTCAAGTTCAACATCATCAACTCTGAAAAGCGCCTGGTATTGTTTTACAAGGGCGTTTCTTGGCTCTGTCATTATGCGTATCAAAGCGTCTTTGTCGAGTTCCGTTAAAGTTGTGATAACGGGAAGTCTGCCGACAAGTTCGGGGATTATACCGAATTTGACAAGATCCTGGTGAATCGTTTTTGAAATGAGATTGTCACTCTGGACTTCGGCTTTTGTGCGGATTGTTGTTTCAAAGCCAAGTGCAGAACCGCCTATTCTCTTTTCAATGATTTTATCTATGCCGTCAAAAGCGCCGCCGCAGATAAAGAGAATATTTGACGTGTTGACCTGTATAAACTCCTGCTGCGGGTGCTTTCTGCCGCCCTGAGGAGGAACATTTGCAACGGTGCCTTCAATTATTTTAAGAAGCGCCTGCTGAACACCCTCGCCGCTGACATCTCTTGTGATTGAGGGATTTTCGCTTTTGCGTGCGATTTTGTCAATCTCATCAACATAGATAATTCCGCGTTCGGCACGTTCAATGTCATAATCTGCCGCCTGAATAAGTCTTAAAAGAATGTTCTCGACATCCTCGCCGACATAGCCCGCCTCTGTAAGGGTGGTGGCATCCGCTATTGCAAAAGGAACATCAAGTATTCTTGCGAGAGTCTGTGCAAGCATTGTTTTGCCGACGCCCGTGGGGCCGAGAAGAAGGATGTTGCTCTTCTGGACTTCGACATCGCCGGAATTAATCATACCGATGCGCTTGTAATGATTGTAAACGGCAACGCTCAAAGCGGTTTTGGCATCATCCTGACCGATTACATACTCATCAAGCTGTTCTTTTATTTCTCTGGGCTTAGGTAATGCGGCTGCAGATTTTGCGAAGCTTTTATGAGACCTGCGAGGCTCTTCGTCAAGAATTGACTGGCACAGTTCTATGCACTCATTGCAGATATAGACACCGGGTCCTGCAATAAGCTTTTCAACCTGGTCTTGAGTTTTATGGCAAAAGGAACAGGAAACTCTGTCTCTTTTCTCATCGTCTCTCGCCATCGTCTGCCTCCTGTGATTTTATCTTGAAGTGATGACCTTATCCACAAGGCCGTAGTCAAGAGCTTCCTGAGCTGAAAGATAATTGTCGCGCTCGGTATCTCTTGCAATTTCTTCAATGCTCTTGCCCGTGTTTTCGGCAAGAATTGAGTTAAGTTTTTCTCTTGTGCGAAGAATGTGTTCTGCGGCAATCTGAATCTCTGTTGCCTGGCCTTTTGCTCCGCCGAGGGGCTGGTGAATCATAATCTCACTGTTGGGAAGTGCATATCTTTTGCCCTTTGCACCTGATGAGAGAAGGAAAGCACCCATTGAGGCCGCCATACCGACGCAGATTGTGGAAACATCACACTTGATGTAGTTCATAGTGTCATAAATAGCCATACCCGCAGTAACGGAACCGCCGGGGCTGTTGATGTAAAGACTGATGTCTTTGTCGGGATCCTGACCTTCAAGGAAAAGCAGTTGTGCAACAACTATGCTGGCGGTTGCATCGTTAACCTCATCGGAGAGAACGATAATTCTGTCGCTTAAAAGTCTGGAAAAAATATCATAGGAGCGTTCACCCCTGTTGGTCTGTTCAATTACATAAGGAACAAGTGCCATTGTAATTTCCTTTCCTGCTTAAAGCAGCTGATTATTCAGCGTTTTCTTCTTTAGCTTCGGGTTCTTTTTCTTCTTTGGCTGCGCCTGCCTTTTTGGCGGGTGCCTTTTTCTTGGGAGCAGGTTTCTTTGACTTGGCGTTGTCAATTACGAAATTGACTGCCTTTTCTTTCTTTATCTGCTCCTCGATTGAATCCGAAGGAATGATGTTTTTGATTTTATCAACCTCAAGCTGATACATTTCTGCCATTTTTGCGTATTCGGCATCAACCGCCTCTGCGTCGGCTTCGATGTTTTCGAGTTTGATGATTGCCTCTATTGCAAGGTCAAGTTTAACCTGGTCAACAGATTGCTCTTTCATTCTTGCTTCGAAATCCTCTTTAGTCATGCCCATATACATAAGGTAGGTGTCGAGGTCGATACCTTGCTGAGCGACTCTGTTTGCAAAATTGTCGATGTTTTCTTTTGCCTTGTTGTTGAACATGCATTCGGGAATTTCCGCCTCAACATTTGCGGCAAGCTGTGAAAGAACGGAATCTTCAAACGCCTTGTTTGCTTCATCGGTCTTTCTTGTGCGGATTTCATCCTCAACGCCTTTTCTGAGCTCTTCAACCGTGTCATATTCGCCGAGGTCTTTTGCAAACTCGTCGTCAACTTCGGGAAGCTCCTTGAATTTGATTGCGTTGAGTTTGATTTTGAATACGGCATCTTTGCCGGCGAGATCTTCATGATACTCTTCAGGGAATTTGACGTTAATGTCAAATTCTTCATCTATTGAATGGCCGATAATCTGCTCTTCAAAACCGGGAATGAACTGACCTGAACCGATTGTGAGGTCAAAGCCCTCTGCTTTGCCGCCTTCAAACGCTTTGCCGTCTGTAAAGCCCTCATAATCAATGTTGGCAATGTCGCCGTCTTTAACAGGACGGTCGTCAACATCAACCATTCTGGCGTTTCTCTCGCGCATTGTTTCGATTTCTGCGTCAATCATCGCCTTGGTGACTCTGACTGTTTCTTTCTCCGCTTCAATGCCTTTATAAGCTTTGAGGGTAACCTCGGGTTTGACGGTAACTTTGAATTCAAGGTCAACGCCTTCTTCAACGTTCATTGTGATGATGTTGAAATCGTAGGGAGAATCAACAGCTTCTATGCCCGCTTCCTTGAAAGCGTCAAGAACTGTTTCTGAATAAACGGCGTCAAGAGCATCTTCATAGAAAACGTCTTTGCCGTATCTGTTTTCGATAAGGTGGCGGGGTGCCTTGCCCTTGCGGAAACCGGGAACGGCGATTTTTTCTCTCTGCTTGAGATATGCATCGTTAACCGCTTTGTCAAAGGTTTCTGCATCGACCGTTATTTCAACGGTATAGGTGTTGACATCTGTTTTGTTTGCCGCTTTTAAGCTCATTTTTATTACCTCCATTGATAAATCCGATATAGGATTATATCAAATATTTTTGATAATTTCCATAATAAAATTAATAATTATAAAAATTTATATAAATATACAAGTTTGAACATTAATTAAACAGTGTTTTGTTTAATTATGCCCCTCTTCATACACGGGAACGGGGCAGAAGCCGAGATAATCCGCCGAAACGAGGGAAAACCTGATTCCGTCGCTCTCACCGTTGAAAGCCGTCTGGTGGGAATAAGAGTGAAGATGACCGTAATAACAGCGTTTAATGTTTTCTTCGACAAGCAGATTATAGATTTCATCGCATTTCTGTAAAAGCGTAAGCGGAGGATAATGAAGAAATACGACGGGCTCAAGCCCTGTTTTTTTTGCTTCACTTATGCTTGTTTTTATTCTTCCGACCTCACGCATAAGGACTTTTTTGTCTGAATCGCTTTCAGCGTCGAAGAACCATCCTCTGCTGCCGGCTATTGCAATATTGCCCTCAATATAGGTGTTGTTGTGAAGAATATTCAATGAATTGAGTTCATTTTTTTCAAAGAATGCTTCCGCTTTTTTTCTTGTTGACCACCAGAAATCGTGGTTGCCTTTCATAAGGATTTTTCTGCCGGGAAGGGAGTTTAAAAAGCGAAAATCTTCAAGCCCTGCTTCCATATCCATACACCAGGAGACATCACCCGGAATAACCACCGTGTCGGACTCGTTCACAACGGCTCTCCAATTCTTTTCAAGGCGCGATTCGTAATCGCTCCAGCCGCTGAAAACACTCATTGTTTTGCCGGTTGAAAGCGAAAGGTGCGTGTCTGCAATTACAAAGAGAGCCATTGTGTCATCCCTTCGGTTCAGATATTGAGCATATCGAAAATTACTTTTTTCATGGAGTCACTGTCTTTTTCACAGCAGTTTGTGAATCTGACTTCTTTATTGCGGAGATTTGCAAGAGGAGCGGGGCACTCTTTGCCGGTGACTTCCGCGAGGCGCTCCACCATGTTGAATTCATCGAGCCCCTGCACCGAGCCCTCGACGGCTTCGAGAACCGCCTTGCTGAATTTGAACGGGTTTGCCGTAGATGCTATTACAGTGGGAGTCCGGTCGCCTGACTTTTCTCTGTAATCGTAATAAACCTTGACGCCAACCGCAGTGTGGGTGTCGCAGAGATAGTTCTGCTCTTTGAAAAGCTTGCCGATTGTAGCTTTTGTTTCATCATCATTGCAGCAGCCCGCCGCAAATGAAGATTTGATGTAATCAAAGGTTTCGCTGTCAACGGTGTATCTTCCCGTCTCTGAAAGCTGCTTCATCCAGTCGTTTACGCGCTTGCTGTCAGCTGCGGTGTAGAGAAGTCTTTCGAGATTTGAGGAGATGAGAATATCCATTGAAGGAGAAATAGTTGTATAGAAATCGCGGTTGCGGTCATAAGTGCCGGTTGTGAGGAAATCCGTAAGAACGGAGTTCTTGTTTGAAGCGCAGATGAGCTTGTTGACGGGAACGCCCATTTCTTTGGCATAATAGGCAGCGAGAATGTTGCCGAAATTGCCTGTGGGAACAACAAAATTCACCTTGCCGCCGAGTTCAACCTTGCCTTTGCAGAGCATATCGCAGTAAGCGGAAATATAGTAAACTACCTGAGGAACAAGTCTGCCCCAGTTGATTGAGTTGGCGGAGGAAAACGCCATTGAATTCTCTGCGAGTTTTTCGCCGACGGTTTTGTCGGTGAATATCTTTTTGACACCGTTCTGGGCGTCGTCAAAATTGCCTTCTATAGCGCAGACGCTGACATTTCTGCCCTCCTGCGTGCACATCTGAAGCTTCTGCATAGGGCTTACGCCGTCGTTTGGATAAAAGACGAGTATTCTTGTGTTTTCAACATCTTTGAAACCCTCGAGTGCCGCTTTACCGGTATCGCCTGATGTTGCAACAAGAATAACTATCTCCGTTCCTTTAGCAGTTTTGCCTGCAGAAACAGTCATAAGTCTGGGAAGAATCTGAAGCGCCATATCCTTGAAAGCGCAGGTCGGACCTTTCCAGAGTTCAAGAATATTCAGCCCGTCTTCAAGACATACTACGGGTGCTACTGCAGGGTCGGAAAAGCTGCCCGTTCCGTATGCTCCGTTGACACAGCTGTCAATTTCTTCTTCTGTAAAATCCGTAAGGAATAAAGAGAGTATGCTCTTTGCCCTGCCGATATAATCCATTTTTGAGAGCGACTCAATGTCGGAAAGCGAAAGTTTCGGAAGAGTTTCGGGAACAAAAAGACCGCCCTCTTCGGAAATACCCTTTGTGATTGCCTGAGATGCAGTCACCTTAACTGTATTTGCTCTTGTGCTGATGTAATTCATAGTATCTGTCCTTTAAAACTGTATTTATAAATGCTAAATGCATAATGGAATAATTATATCACTGTTTTAATCTTTTGTAAAATATTAATTACAAAGAATTATGCTCTGCACTGAACGCATTTTCTATGTAATTGAGCGAAACGAGCTCATAATCATCGTTGAGATAAACCTCTGCAACATCGAAACGCGGATGCAAATCGGTAAGGCCTGACGCTTTGATAAACACCTGAGCGGTTTTTTCAAGACGGTCACGCTTGTTTTCATCAACCGCTTCCATCGGGCGTAAGGTTGCCGACTCGTTGCGGGTTTTGACCTCAACAATAAGCATCTTTTCACCTTCGGCTGCAATTATATCCGCCTCGCCGAACCTGCATTTAAAATTTGAGCCGATTATGTCGCAGCCCCTGTCGCGCAGGTATCTTGCAGTGTATATTTCACCCCAGATGCCGGTTTTGTTACGTATCATATTACCACTTCATTGTTTTGAGAAAACTCGGTCTGTGATATTCCGAAACACCGAATTCCCTGATTTTTTCATAGTGAAGTTTTGTGCCGTAGCCCTTGTGCTGAGAAAAACAATACTGCGGAACAAGCTTGTCAATTTCAAGCATATACCTGTCTCTGCTGACCTTTGCGAGAATTGAAGCGGCGGAAATGCTGGCGCTTTTTGAATCGCCTTTAACAATGGTTCGCACATCGCAGTCAAGCGACGGGGCTCTGTTGCCGTCAACCAGCGCAAGGTCCGGCTTGACATTCAGGCCCTCAACCGCTCTTCGCATAGCGATAAACGTTGCGTTGAGGATATTAACCTCTTCAATTTCTTCAACGCTTGCGCTTGCGACACAGTAAGCAACTGCTTTTTCTATAATTACATCAAAAAGAGCTTCACGTTTTTTTTCGCTGAGTTTTTTTGAATCGTCAAGACCTTCTATTTCACAGCCGACGGGCAGGATGACCGCAGCGGCGTAAACCGGTCCAGCAAGAGGACCTCTGCCCGCCTCGTCAACTCCGCAAACTACGGAATAACCGTCGGCAAGCGCCTGTTTTTCAAATTCAAATGTATCCATAAGAATCTTCCTCTTATTTCAGGAATTGCCCGTCAACCACCTGTGAAACCGTTTCGGTCAGATAGTCATAACTGAAGTTAGGCGCATAATTCCTAATGCCGTGATTTGCGGCAAGTTCGGGAGTATAATCATCAAGGCAGTAAACACGGATATTGCCCATACCGTATGTGTAATGGGTAACAGTGCCTCTGAACCTGACATTTTCGATATTAACAGCGCCTGTGCTGTTATTTTTGACAACTGTGAAGTTGAGCATTCCGCCGAGCATTGTTGCCTGTTTGCGCTGAGCGGAAATAAAGTTGCCAAGTGAGTATGCGCAAAGCATTGTATGGCTGCCGTCTGTGGATGTAATATATTCCACAGGCTGAATGACGTGGGGATGGTTGCCGATTACCACATCGGCACCCCAGTCGCAGAGCTTCTGAGCCATCTGTTTTTCGGAGGCGGTCGGTTCGTGGGTATATTCTTCGCCCCAGTGTGCGTTGACTATGATGACATCCGCCATCTGTTTTGCCTGATGTATTTTTGACTCGAGAAGAGCTTCATCTTTTGCAAGAACGAGAACAACTTCGGAGTCCGCAGGAAGTTTAAGACCGTTTGTCTGCTCAGTAAAACCAAGATAGGCGATTTTTATGCCGTTAACCTCATTGACGGGTATTTTGAAATCTGCGTCATTAAGATAAGCTCCGGTTGTTATAACGCCCTTTTCTTTCCAATAATTAATGGTTGATATAAGACCGCTTTCGCCCTTGTCGAGCGAGTGGTTTGTTGCGATATTGAAAACATCGAAACCGGTGTCAATCATCTCCTGACCGAGTTCGGGAGGAGAGTTGAACATAGGATAGCTTGACACCTGGTGTTCGGTTGAAATTATCGTTTCCTGATTGAGAATTGCCACATCGGGTTCTTCGATATATTTTTTTATTTCAGCGTAATCGTATGAAAAATCGTATGAGCCGTCGTTGGTTCTTGCCTGCGCCTGCTCATACACCGTGTCGTGAATAAGATTGTCACCGACGGCAGTGAAAGTTGCTTTTGAAAGCATCTCCTGTGCGGAAAGAGTTGTTGAATCAGACGGCTCCTCACCTACAACCTCTCCGCCTTTTGAAGAAACATATCTGTCAACTTTGACTATACCGAGGGCAATCAGGTCGAAAACTATTATGATTGCAAGAATAATACCTAACTTTTTTCTCACTGTTTTCTCCTTATTCGAGCGTTATTCTGCCGAGCTTTCCGCCTCTGTATTCATCCAGAAGCATTACGGAAGCGCGTAAAGTATCTGCCTCGCCTTTGCTTATGAGCATACCCCTTTTTCGGGCTATAAGTTCAAGCAGCTCATATGGTTCAAGCTCTTCAAAGCCGGTTATTTTATAGCGTTCGGAAAGGCGGCCCGGATAATTCTCCTGCATAACTTTGAGAAGGCGCACCGCTATTTCTTCGGTGTCAAGAATTTCATCTTTGACAGAGCCGGTAAACGCAAGCTTGAAGCCGACCTCGGGGTCTTCAAATTTCGGCCAGAGGACACCCGGTGTGTCAAGGAGTTCTATGCCTGAGCCGATTGCAAACCACTGGCTTGTTGTGGTGACACCGGGTCTGTCGGCGACCTTTGCGCGGTATTTGCCAGCCATTCTGTTTATAAATGACGATTTGCCGGTATTGGGAATACCGACAACCATTACGCGCAGAGCTTTACCCTGCATGCCGCGTTCTTCATTTTGTTTTATCTTTTCGCTCAACGCCTCTTTGACGGCTGAGGGGAATTTGTCAAGCCCCCTGCCGCTGCGGCAGTCAACTGCGAGTGCAACTACGCCCTTTTGTTTTAATTCTCTGATTTTTCGGGCAGTAGCGTTTTCATCGGCCAGGTCCGCTTTGTTGAGAAGAACTATTCTGGGCTTGCGCTCAATGAGCTTATCGAGTTCGGGATTGCGGCTGCTTTCGGGAACGCGGGCGTCAACTATTTCGCAAACGCCGTCAACAAGTTTAAGATTCTCTTTTATTATTCTGCGGGTTTTTGCCATATGACCGGGAAACCACTGAACCGTTACATTATCGTTCATATAATTAAAAATCAGCTATATGCAGATTGAAATTGGGAGCCATTCTGAAAAGAACCTTGCCCATTATATAATCTGTTCTTATAAAACCTACCATATCCGAGCGGCTGTCGGTTGAGTGAAGGCGGTTGTCACCCATTACAAAAACACAGCCCTCCGGAACTGTCTGCGGGAAGTTCATGCCTTCATAAAGTGTTGTGGGGTCTGCAATATACGGCTCGTGGAGAATATTGCCGTTCACGCGGACAATGCCGTTCTCAAAATCGATTTCAACTGTCTGCCCCTCGGTGGCTATAACACGTTTTATAAGAGTTTTCTCCATGGGATTGGGCTGGCTGCATACAACAATATCACCGTATTCAACCTTTCTTGTTGTTGCGGTAATAATAAGACGGTCACCGTCCCACAGAGTCGGGTTCATTGAACTGCCGTCAACAACAACAGTTCTGAAAAGGAAGGTGAAGCAAAACGCAATGGCTATTGCCGCCATTGAAAACACCGAAACAAATTCAAAGCAGAATGTTGCTATTTTAGTCTGTGCTTTGCTGCCTTTAAACATTTTATGTTATGCCTCCTTGTTCTCTATCTTCCACTGAGATATAGGATGAAATCTGATAACAGTTTTGCCGAGAATATAGTTTTTATTGATAAAACCGATTTCGCTTGAGCGGCTGTCAAGAGAGTCGTTGCGGTTGTCACCCATTACGAAAACACAGCCTTCAGGAACGATAACCGGGAATTTCACATCATATTTCAGGTGTGTTTTTTCATTGATATACTTTTCGCTGAGTTTTTGTTTGTTGACGAAGACGTCGCCGTTCTGAAAGTCGATATAAATCATATCCCCTTCAAGTCCGATGACGCGTTTGATAATCGGAACGTTGCGTTCCCACGGCTGAGTTACAACAACTATGTCGCCTCTGTGAACGGGTCTGAACTGTATTGCGGTTACGGCGAGCCAGTCGCCGTCATTAAGAGTCGGCACCATAGATGTGCCTTCAACGCCCACTGCACGGAACACGAGGGTAAAAAGCAGAAAAACTATCAGGACTGATGTTTTCAACGAATCGACGATGTCGAACACAAGCAGAGTCAGCGCAGGGTGCTTGTCTTGTTTTTGCTCGGGTGCAGGGCTTTTATGTTCTCCGAAGGGAACATACCACTCATCAATGCGGACCATTATTTCACCACACAGTTACCGTTGAATTTTGAAAAAAGGGTGTAACATCAATTTGTTACACCCTCACTCATAATTATTTTTCTTTAACAATGAGTTCTTTAACCTTGGCTGCTTTGCCGACTCTGTCTCTCAGATAATAGAGCTTGCCTCTGCGGACGCGACCGTATCTGACAAGTTCAACCTTGACAACGTTGGGGGAATGAATGGGGAATACCCTTTCAACACCTACGCCGTAGGAAATTCTGCGGACTGTAAAGGTTTCTGAAACGCCTGAGCCGCGGCGTGCGATAACGATACCCTCGAAAACCTGGATTCTTTCTTTGTTGCCTTCACGGATTTTAACGTGAACTTTAACTGTGGAACCGATGTTAATCTCGGGTGCCTGCTCCTTGACGGAGTCCTGTGCAATCAATTTGAGTGCATCTGTTGAATTCATATTTTTTCCTCCGATTTTTTCAGATGTTCGTAACAAATTGATTGAAAGAGGAACATCAGCTTTAATGTTTTTGGCATTAACTCCCGTCATCGGTAAATGACGGTTCACAAATGCGAGAGATATATTAACACAGCGTTTTGCATTTTGCAAGACTTTTTTTGAAAAATTTCAATTTATTTTTATGGTATTATAATATTGTTTATATTTTGCTTTTTTGTTATAATATTATTAATCGTTTGTGAATTCTTCTTTTTTACCCAAAATATAATAATTACACGGTGAGAAAATGCAGAACAAGACATACGCGGCTATTGATTTAAAATCATTTTACGCCTCCGTCGAATGCGTCGAGCGGGGGCTTGACCCGCTGCGTGCAAATCTTGTTGTTGCCGACAGCTCAAGAACTGAAAAAACTATATGCCTTGCCGTTTCGCCGCCGCTTAAATCATTCGGAATACCGGGCAGAGCGCGGCTTTTTGAGGTTATTGAAAAGGTCAATGAGATAAACTCACTTCGGCGTGCGGTTGCACCGGGGCGCAAATTCACCGGGAAATCCGACGACATAAAAGCTCTTGAAAGCGACCCGTCACTTGAACTTGATTATATTGTGGCATCCCCGCAGATGGCAAAATATATGGAAATCAGCGCACATATTTTTTCGATATATATGAGATACATTTCTCCCGATGACATTCACGTTTATTCGGTTGATGAAGTATTCATGGACCTGACAAGCTATCTCAGAACCTACAAAATGACGGCGCACGAGCTTGTGATGAAGATGGTAAAGGAAGTTCTTCGTGAAACGGGAATAACCGCCACAGCCGGAATAGGCACAAACCTCTACCTTTGTAAAATCGCCATGGATATTGTAGCAAAACATATTGAGCCCGACAGTGACGGTGTGCGTATTGCCGAGCTTGACGAAATGAGCTACAGGCGGCTTCTTTGGGAACATACTCCGATAACCGATTTCTGGCGGGTAGGAAAAGGAACAGCGCGGAGCCTTGAACAATACGGAATGTTCACGATGGGCGATATTGCAAAATGCTCCGTCGGAAGCAGAAGTGCGCAGCACAACGAGGACTTGCTTTATAAGCTTTTCGGAATCAACGCAGAACTGCTGATTGACCACGCCTGGGGCCGGGAGCCCTGCACCATTGCCGACATAAAGGCATACAGACCCGAAAACAACAGTCTGAGCTCGGGGCAGGTTCTCAAATGCGGTTATTCAAACGAGAAGGCGGGTATTGTCATACGCGAAATGGCGGATGCGCTTTCACTGGAATTGTTTGACAAAGGGCTTTGCACCGACCAGATTGTTCTTGACATCAATTATGATTCCGAGAATTTATCCGATGCAAAACGAAGAAGCGAATACAAAGGCGAAATTGAAAGGGACTATTACGGAAAGCTTGTGCCGAAGGCAGCGCACGGGAGCATAAACCTCGGCAAAGGCACTTCTTCCGGAAAGATAATCGGAGATGCAACATACAAACTGTTTAGCGAAATAACGGATGAAAATCTGCTGATACGAAGAATGAACATCACCGCTAACCATGTGGTTTCAAAAAGAGAAGCGGAAAACACAGATGAATATGAACAGTTAAATCTTTTTACGGACTATGAAGCAGAGAAAAAGAAGGATGAAGAAGACAGCGCTGTTCTTGAAAAAGAGTCCAACCGTCAGCGCGCTGTGCTTGAGATAAAGAAAAAATACGGCAAAAACGCAATTCTAAGAGGCTTGAGCTACAAAGACGGAGCGACCGCAAAAGAAAGAAACAGCCAGATAGGCGGTCATAAAAAATAAGCAAAAAAGGAGGCGCAAAATGGCAGGTAAATATGATGACATAATCAATATGCCCGCTCCGGTTTCGGATTACCACGCACACATGAGTATGATAAACAGAGCTGCCCAGTTTGCGCCTTTTGCCGCACTGACGGGCTATGACGACGCAATTGACGAAACTGCAAGGCAGACCGGCAGAAAAGCCCAACTTGAAAATGAAGAGACGGACTTAATTAACCGAAAGCTCAACATTCTCACGGCAAGTCCCGTTCCCTGCCCCGAAATTGCCGTTACATATTTTGTTCCCGACGAATACAAAGACGGCGGAAAATATATTACGGTTCAGGCAAAATTCAGGAAGCTTGACGAATACGCTCTTATGCTCTTTCTCGACGACGGAACAGCCGTTCCCGTTGATGATATTTCAGACATCACGGGAGAGGTTTTCAACGTTGCCGGCGACCTGCCGTGATTAATCGTCCGGGTTACGGTAATTCTTTTATAATATTATTGACTTTTATATTGTTTTGTTTTATATTTACAATTAATCTGCACTCGCCCGGAAAAAGGGTTATTCTGTGCAAAGGAAGGGGCTGCTAATTGGAAAACAACATCATTTTCGACTTAAAAAACATTACCGTGGCTTACGGTGATAACATTGTGCTTAAAAATCTCAATCTTTCCATTCATGACCGCGAGTTTATTACTCTGCTGGGACCATCGGGATGCGGCAAGACTACTACTCTGCGCATAATCGGCGGCTTCATTGAACCGGACGAGGGTGAGGTTTTTTTTGAAGGCAAAAAAATAAACGGTGTTCCTCCTTACAGAAGGCAGGTTAACACCATTTTTCAGCGTTATGCCCTTTTCCCCCACCTCAATGTTTATGAAAATGTCGCTTTCGGTCTGCGTCTGAGACATCTGCCCGAAAAAGAAGTCAAAGAAACTGTCAGGGAGATGCTTGAGCTTGTCAATCTCAAAGGATTCGAGAAGCGCCATATCAGCTCGCTTTCCGGCGGTCAGCAGCAGCGTGTTGCAATAGCGCGCGCGCTTGCGGTAAAGCCCCGTGTGCTTCTGCTTGACGAGCCGCTCGGTGCTCTTGACCTCAAGCTGCGCAAGGATATGCAGGTTGAACTTAAAAACATTCAGCAGAGGCTGGGCATAACCTTCATATATGTTACACACGACCAGGAGGAAGCTCTGTCGATGTCTGACACAATCGTTGTTATGGACAACGGTCTTATTCAGCAGATAGGCACTCCCGAAGATATATATAACGAGCCGAGAAACGCTTTTGTTGCAGATTTCATAGGCGAAAGCAACATTGTTGACGGCATTATGCTCAAAGACCTTTACTGCCAGTTCTCGGGACAGAAATTCGAGTGTCTCGACAAGGGCTTTGCGCCCAACGAACAGGTCGATGTTGTAGTCCGCCCCGAAGACGTTGACGTTGTGCCGGTTGAAAACGGAATGCTTAAAGGAACGGTAACATCCGTTACTTTCAAGGGCGTTCACTATGAAATAATTGTTGACATCGGCGGCTTCAAATGGATGATTCAGACCACAGATTACCAGGCGGAAGGCGACCGCATAGGTCTTTACATTGAACCGGACGCAATTCATATTATGAAAAAATCGGAATACTCCGGCATGTTCGGCGACTACAGCTCATTCAGCGAAGAATATGAAGAGCTTTCAAATGCCGAAGAGCCCGAAGATGATGAAGACAACGGCGAGGAGGAAGATTTATGAACACCCGCTCCTCACTCGGTTCAAAACTTGTAGCTTCGCCGTATATTATATGGGCGGCTCTGTTTATTATTGCACCGCTGTTCTTTGTTGTTTATTATTCCTTTACAACCGCTTCGGGTGATTTTACGCTTGCAAATGTTCAGGCGCTGACTAAGTATCTGCCAACATTTCTGCGTTCAATCTGGTTCGGTATTGTAGCTACTCTGATATGCCTTGTTATCGCTTTTCCGACGGCATATATCATCTCACAGAAATCGGATAAAATCCAGCGCACTATGGTTATGCTCGTTATGCTCCCGATGTGGATGAGCTTCCTTATTAGGACATATTCCTGGATGGCGATTCTTCAGGACACGGGTATAATCAACTCGTTTCTCGCAAAGCTCGGCATTGACTCCGTTCACATGATAAACACGGGCGGAGCGGTTATTCTCGGTATGGTGTATAATTTTCTGCCGTATATGATTCTGCCGATTTATTCGGTTATGGCAAAGCTTGACTATTCAATGGTTGAAGCATGCCAGGACCTCGGCGGAAACCGTCTGACAGTTGTTCGCAAATGCATTATTCCGATGAGTGTTCCCGGCATTGTCAGCGGTGTTACCATGGTGTTTGTTCCCTCTGTCAGCACCTTCTATATTTCACAGAAGCTCGGCGGAGGCTCATTTGACCTGATAGGCGACGTAATTGAAAGACAGTTTCAGCAGTCATACAACTACAATCTCGGAGCGGCTCTCTCGCTTGTTCTTATGATACTCATTCTTATCAGTATGGCGTTTATGAACAAGTTTTCAGACGAGGGGGAAATGGTTATATGAAGGCACTCTCCCGCGTTTATATAGCGCTTGTAATGATTTTTCTTTATGCTCCGATAGCCGTGCTGTTGCTGTATTCGTTCAACTCTTCGACTAGCACAATAGTATTCAACGGCTTTTCGCTGCAATGGTATAAGGTTCTTTTTGCCGACGGAACGACGCTTCGCGCACTCTACAACACGCTTTTGCTTGCGGTCTGCTCATCGGTGACGGCAACCGTTCTCGGAACGGCCGCTTCGGTAGGCATTGAAAGATTCCGGAAAAGCGCATTCCGCGCTTCGGTTATGGCGACGACAAACATTCCGATGATGAATCCCGAAATCGTAACCGGTGTTTCGATGATGCTGCTTTTTGTTTTCATCGGCAGAATGCTTCGGATAAACTCCGTTCTCGGTTTCGGAACAATGCTTATAGCGCACGTAACGTTTAACCTTCCGTATGTTATTCTGACTGTTCTGCCCAAGCTCAGGCAGACGGACAAAAACCTGGCGGAGGCTGCCATGGACCTGGGATGCAAACCGGTTTCGGCGTTTTTCAAGGTTGTTTTTCCCGCAATCACTCCCGGAATCATCACCGGTATGATTATGGCTTTTACCCTCTCGCTTGATGACTTCATCATAAGTTATTTCACAAGCGGTCCGGGATTCCAGACTCTGCCGATAGTCATTTTTTCAATGACCAAAAAGCGTGTAAAGCCCGATATGTATGCGCTTTCCGCAATTATTTTCATAAGCATTCTCATCCTTCTGATTCTTTACAACATCGCTCAACAGAAGAGTGAAGAAAAGACAGCGAAAAAACATTAACCGTTACGGAGTGGTGAAGATGAAAAAAACTGTTTGCGCTTTGTTTGCGCTTATAATGGTGTTGCTGCCGCTCAATGTTGCTTTTGCGGCAGGTGACAGTGAAATTGAAGCCCTGAGAGGAACAACCCTCTACGTTTACAATTGGGGCGAATATATCTCGGACGGCGAAGATGGCGCCATTGACGTCAACGCCGAGTTCACAAAAAAATACGGAATAAAGGTTGTTTACGACACCTACGAGAACAACGAAACCATGTATTCAAAGCTTAAAAGCGGCGGCGTTTCATACGATATAGTTATTCCATCGGACTATATGATTGAGCGTATGATTGCCGAAAACATGCTTGAAAAAATAGACTTTGACAACATTCCGAATTTCTCCTATATTCCCGAAAAATACCGCAACCTCGACTATGACCCGACAGGTGAATATTCAATCCCCTACACCGTAAGCTATGTCGGACTTATATATAACACCAAAATGGTTGAGGAAGACCCCGTCAGCTGGACTGCATTATGGGATGAGAGATACACAAACAACATTCTTATGTTCAACAACCCCCGTGATGCTTTTGCGATAGCGCAGAGTATTCTCGGTCAGGACTACAATATGGACACGCCGGAGGGCTGGCGTATTGCGGCGGCTCTTCTGAAAGAGCAGAAAAGCGTTAACCCTGTTTATGTAAATGATGAAGTTTTTCTTAAAATGGAATCCGGTGAAGCGGCGCTTGCTCCTTATTACGTAGGCGACTATTTCTTAATGAAGGAAAACAACGATGACCTCGCGTTTGTTTACCCTAAAGAGGGTGTAAACTACTTTGTCGATGCCGCCTGCATATTGAAGGGTGCAAAAAACAAACGTGCCGCAGAGCTTTATCTCGACTTTATAAACGAGCCGGAAATAGCGCTTGCAAATGCGGAATACATTTGCTACGGCAGCCCCAACAGCGCAGTTTATGACAACCCCGATTACGAATACTACGAGGATGAACTGCTCTACCCCGAGGAGGGCGCTTTCAAGACTCAGCTTTTCACAAATCTTCCTCCCGAAATACTTGCGCTTGAAAGCACACTGTGGGATGATGTAAAAAACTATAACGCTACAGACGCGTCATACAGATCACTCTTCTTCGGTGAAAACAATGCGGTGAAAACCGAAAACGGCGAGGCGTTCACATCTGAAACAATCAAATACGGAATATGCATCGGTGTGTTCCTTCTTATTGTAATTGCTTTTGTTATTTTCAGAAGCGTGCGTAAGCGCATAAGAGAAAACTACTGATAATACAGAAACAGCGGGTATCCGTAAACAACGGACACCCGCTGAATTTTTTGTTTTTACCATTCAAGCATTTCTTCGGGGTTATTGAAAATCTGCTCAAGTCTGTTGATGAAGGGAACGAGTTTGCCGAAGTCAAGCGCTCTGTGGTCGAAGACCATTTCCATCGGCATTACAAGACCGGGAACAACTTTGTCTTCGCCATTCTCATCTGTTACAACAACAGGTGTTTTCTGAACGGAACTCATACAGAGAACAAACACCTCGGGGGGGATGAGAGCAAGCATGGTGCATCTACCGTGAATACCCCTTGTGGTTGAACCGATGTTGGAGATGCAAACAGTGCCCTGACGGATATCATCTTTTGTAAGACGGTCGGTTTCGGGTATGGAGTAATACTCCTTTTTCGCCTTGCCTTTCAATGTTACGACTTTATGCTTACCGAGCTTTGCGCCCGTAAGTCTGCGGATGACTTTGAGGATGTGGCCTTCTTTAAGCTTGCGCATTGTGTCATCAAAAGAGATTGAATACATTACCTCATCGAGATTGGTGTTGTTTATTTTTCGCGCTACGTCGGCAATGTAATCATTAAGCTCTGTCAATGATTTGCTGCCGATGTCGTGCAGGTTAATTGTCATCATCTCATCATTCGGGAGAACCCAGGTCATTGAGGCGTGGATATCCTCATACTCGGTAACATAGCCCTTGACGTGTTTTGCATCGAAATGGATGTTAGCATTAAGCTCGGGAGCGGCTTTGAGGCCTTCGGTGATTGCCTTGAGCATAAATGTGTTTACGGTGATTTTTTTTTCGAATTTGCCCGTAGCGTTGAGCTGTTTTGTCATAGCCATAAACTTCGAAACTTCAGGCTCATAGCTGTAACCGATATGCGGAACGGTCTGCCAGCTTTCGGTTGTCATATTTGCAATTATTTTTCTCTGTATGCCGAACCATGTGGTTTTAGTCGGTTTCATCTTATACTCCCCTTTTCATTTTTATGATTTAATTATAACAAATACATTTTTTACGGTAAATAAATCAAATAAACAAAAAAATTAAAGATTGCAAAAAAATATTTGTATTCTTTTTCATCGGCTACTTTTTTCTGATAGAAAAAACTGAATAATTATCAATTATTATGCATTATTTTGAAAATGTAAAAGAATTTTGACAAAGAAAAAGGCAGGATGTAAAATACATTTGATTGACTTAAAGGTGCGAAAAGTTCATCATTAACTCAGCCGATCGGCAAGGAGGCAGAAAAAAATGAATATAGGTTCAAAAATCAAAACAGCGAGAAACGAGGCGGGACTCACACAGGAGAACGCCGCAGAACTGCTCGGAGTAAGCAGGCAGACCGTTTCAAACTGGGAGAACGAAAAGTCATACCCCGACATTGTAAGCGTTATTAAAATGAGCGATATTTACAATGTCAGTCTTGACAGATTATTAAAGGAGGACGGCAATATGACCGACGGTAAGAGTTACATTGACTACCTTGATGACAGCACCAACCTTGTCAGAAGCAAAACAAAGCTTTCAAAAATTATTCTTTTAAGCGTTTATCTTTTTATATGGGCGTTATCCGAAATAGTATTCTGGTTTTTTACGCAGCCGTCAGACGCCATGGGATATTCGCTTATGTTCATCTGGATTATAATGCCGGTTACGACGTTTATAGTTTCATTGATAATCGGCAAAAACGGATTTTTCGGAAAAGTAAAATGGGTTTTGCCGGCAGTGTTCGGAATAATGTTTATGCTGGTGCCATATTCAACGTTAAGCGTGTCAAATATGACGGCGTTTCACACATTCCGCTGGCCCGATTTTCCGATGCTTCCGATAGGAGCGGCGATATCTTTTGCGGGAACGGCGCTGGGAGTTCTTATTAACAAAAAGATAACTTCAAAGAAAAACGAAGAATAATTATTCATCGCAGAGCTGCAGAAATGCAGTTCTTTTTACTTTCGTTTATATTGCATTTAAGCTCTTTTTTGGTATAATAAAAACCGAAAGAAAAACGGAGGCGGTTATTATATTATGGGTTACATTTACAAGTATGTTGCGGTAGTCGGAATTGACGGAATGGGGAATTTCAACAAAGACACGTCCACTCCGAATATGGATAGAATTTTTGAAAACGGTGCGCAGGCATTTTATGCGGTCAGTTTATCGCCGACAATAAGCGCACAAAACTGGGGCGCCATGCTTCTCGGAGCCCAGCCTGAGGTTCACGGTCTGACAAATTCAATAGTTGACCAAAATGAATATGAAAACACCGAGCTGCCTTCATTTTTTACTACGGTGCGCAAGGCGTTTCCCGATGCATTTCTTTGCTCGTGCTGCAACTGGAACCCGATAAATCACGGGATAATAGAGCACAACATAGGCGTTGAGATGCACACTGCCGGCAACGACGCTGTTCTTACTGAAATAATTGAAGAGTGCGTAAGCAGGAAGCCGAAACTTTTGTTTATTCAGTTTGATGATGTTGACGGAGCAGGTCACCATTACGGCTACGGAACGAAGGGGCATCTTGACTCAATAACAACAGCCGACGGATATGTCGGAAGAGTTTATGACGCATACAAAAAAGCAGGAATAATTGACGACACACTGTTTATTGTAATTGCGGATCACGGCGGGCACGACCACGGGCACGGCGGTTATACGGACGGCGAAAAGTTCATTTATATGGCGCTTGCGGGCAAAACCGTTATAAATGCGGATATCCCATATGCGCAGACAAAGGATATAAGCGCCATTGTTCTTCATGCGTTCGGTATTGAGGTGCCGCATTATAATATTATGGGTTATTCTTCTCAAATTCCGCTCAATGCCTTTGAAGATGCAAACGTTTCATATAACAGACCTGCCGAGATTGAAAACTACGGTATTGAAAACAAGGAAACACCTGATATTGACGGAGAAAACGGGCTGTTCTCATTTTTTGAAAAAGACGGGATAAAGCTTGCAATGTTTTTTGACAACAATATTGAAGATTCTGCCGGAAAGAGCGTTTTTGACAAAAACGGTCAGGTTAAGTATTACAGCAACGGAGTCCGCGGTTCATACGGCGAGCTCGGTTCAATCGGCAATATCACCAGTAAAGACATTTGTTTCGGAAAAAGCAGTTTTACCGTTGCGGTCTGGCTTAAAACCGACAAGGCGCTCGGAAAAACATGTTTTGTTTGCGGCACAAAGGATATGACATCCGACGGTGCGGGATTTGCGTTTGGTTTTAACAGATGTGACACGGTTTTTGTAGCAGAAACCGAAAAGCCAGGTTCGCGCATTGAAATTAATATGCCCTACCACTACGACGTTTCGAGCGGTTGGATACACGCAATTTACAGCATTGACAGAGAAAAAGGAACAGTTGACATATACCACAATTTTGAATACAAAAAGAGAGCTGAGCTTCCCGGTGATTTCAACGGTGTTTCTTTTGACTGCCTGCCCTTTACCATAGGTGACGATGCGTCCGGGAAAGCCAACGGAGAAAACAGTTTTATATTCAACCTTGACGATCTGATAATTTTCAACAAGGCGCTCAAAAAAGAAGATATAAACAGGCTTAAAGCATATTACAACATGTGAAAAATGTTCAAACCGCATCACGCTAAAGTCCGGGATGCGGTTTACTTTACTTTCTGAAAAGACATTTTATACATATTTTTTAATATGCGTTTGTAATATTTATGTAAATTGACAATGCATAGTGTGTATGATAGTATAATATATATTTATATATTAATCAGTAACATTTCTGACAAGAAAGCAGTGATTGGATGGCAGTATGCCCGAAATGCAATAAGAAGATACCTGTTTACCACATCGGTCAGCTTTGCCCGCATTGCAAGGTGAACATAAGGTTTTATGACTTTGACAAAAAGTTTTATCATGACGCTAAAAAAGCTGAGCTTTCTTTGGCTAAAATCAGCATTCTCATAGCTCACCTTAAAGCAAATTACATAGGTTCCAAACTTGCGATAATAAGGCTTTTCACAATGATTCTGCCGTTGGCAAGTCTGCTTATACCATATGCCAACGCCGAAATATCACAGCCGTTTTATGAGAAAAAGATTTCACTTTCAGCCCTCGGACTTTTCAGTGCATTTTCTGACGGAAGTCTTAATTATATTATGACAATGAAAAGCGGCGGTCCCGACAGGACAGCGTTTCTTGCCCTGTTTGCTGCTGTTGCGGGTGTTGCCGCGGTGGCGCTTATTGCTGTTTTTGTTTTGTTGCTTACAATATTGAGTATTATAAATATAAAAAGAATGCCGAAGGTTCTTTGCGCATTGAGCGTTCTCGGAATAACGGCGACAGCGACGGCTTTTGCTTTGTGCCTGAGATTCCCCAAAATTGCAGGGCAGGCAGACGGAGTCATTCTCTCGGGCAGTATCTCCTTAGGATATATTGCCTCATTTATAGCTTTCGCCGTTGTTTTTGTTGTTAACCTTCTGATTATAAAGAAGGGACTTAATGTTATCTACAAAGAAGGCGACCTTGAAAGAAAGGAAATAGCAAAAAAGGTAAAAAGCGGTGAAATCAAGCTCGACGACCTCCCCCAGCCCATTGTGGAAACAGAAGAAACCCGCCTTATTGACCGTGAGATTAAGCAGCAGCAGGAGCTTTACCATAAAAAGGAAGATGAAATAACGGGTGAAGGAGGCGACGGCGATGAAGAAGTTTGACTGGAAAAAATACATTTATAAAATCGTCGTCGTAATTCTTATTATTTTCTTTGTCGGCGGCGTAAGCATCGGAGCGGCAAATATCCTGGCAATAGAAGGCGTGCGTGAGATTTACACTCCCGACAAGCCGCTTTCGAAGCTTCCCGAGACAAATGAGGAAATAATAGCATATGCAGATGCCGTTATTGCAAAAGCGCTTAATGAAAAACCGCTGACAAATTGCAGTGAAAGCTATTCCATAGAAAAGAGCTCGGTTGAAAACAGTCTTGACAACAGCCGGCTTAATTCTGCGGCTGTTATGGCCGTTGATGAAATCGAGAACAGGGTTGAATCCGGCTATGAAGAAAAGACAGCCGGTTACGGCGAGAGTGCTGCTGCGTTTCTGAACGGCGGACTTCAGATTAATCCCGGAGACATTGAGAGCGTCGATTTCAACCGTATGTATTACAAATGCTCAATGTGCACCGACTCCGTCAATTACGAGGACTTTAATGAGAAATGCCCGAAATGCGGCAATCTGAATTCGCTTGAACTTCGATACAGCGACAATTATGAAATTACTCTTCACATAAAGCCGGACTCGGAATCGTTTAAAAACTCGGCGTTCCCTAAAACCGAAAAGCTTGAGAGCATATTCGCCGAAAGCGCCGCCAGTGTTTCTTACTACACATTCAAATATCTTGAAAAGGATATAAAGGGAGCCGATGTTTTTATTAAAGTAAACCGGCTGACCGATAAAATTGAAGCACTTCGGTTTGAAACAACTGCAGATAATACCGTCAGTCTGAATTTCAGCAACGAATACAGCGAATTAAACGATGTTTCAATAAAATACAACGCAACAGATAAAATAGAGTATTCATTTACCTGGCCGGGTCTTAAACTGAATCTGAATGAAAAAACGGTTGAACTCGGCTCTTCGGAAGTGCTTAAAGCAACCCTCACCTGCGATGACCCCGTAAAATATGACGTGACGTGGAGCTCATCAGACGAAGATATTCTGACTGTTGATGAAGAGGGATACCTCAAAACACACAAGCAATTCGGAGATGCCGTAATAACGGCAAAATTCATGTTTAACGGAGCGGAGTATTCCGACTCCTGCCTGGTTCACGTCGGTGTTCCCGCTGAAGGTGTTGACCTCAGCCGCGGCAAGCTGAAAATGAAGACGGGCGACACACAGACGCTCACAGCGGAGTTTGACCCGTCAGACACGACTAACACAAAATGCTACTGGTTTTGCAACAATGAAAAAGTTGCAAAGGTTGATGAAAGCGGAAAGGTTACGGCAACAGGCAAAGGTAAAACTACCGTTTATGTAATAACAGATGACGGAAACTACTATTCATCATGTAAAGTGGAGGTGACAGACTGATGGCTGAAGAGAGCAAAATAGCGCGCACCTTCTTCGGTGCGGAAGACAATTCCGCCGCCACCATTGACAAGGAAAAGTTAGGTCAATACAGTGACATAGCCGTCAGAATGTTCCACACGAGAGTAATTGGCGGCAAAGAACTTGTTGTGCCTGCTGTTGCTCAGTTTGCTTCAAAGGTTCTTAATGCGGTTGAAGTTTATCAGACTTTATTCTTTGTTAATGTTCTGAAAATCAACATGGTCTATGTCACCGCCATCAAGGCACTCATAGGCATTTACGATGTTCTCAATGACCCGCTGATGGGTATTGCCTATGACAGAACAAGAACACGCTGGGGCAAATCGAGGCCGTATATTCTTTTCGGCGCAATCCCCTACTTTGTAAGCGCGGCGGTTTTGTATTCTGGCGCATTGTTTTTAAAAAGCCCGTCGGGAAACGATCCGAAAAAGATAATGTTTGTTTTTATTATGCTCTTTTTAAAGGAGACGTTTTCTACCGTTTACAACATTCCGCGGAACAATATGCTTGTGCTGATGACGCCCAACCCGAAAGACAGGATTTCTGTAAACCTGCTTCAGACATATATCGGCGAGTGGGGTTCACAGCTTGTTTATGCAATATTCCTGCCTCTTATGGAATTAAACAACAAGGGATATATACAGCTCCCGGTAGCTTCCCTTTTCTCGCTGCTCGGATGGATTTCGGCATTTATCGGAATTGCGGGCAATATGGCTATGGCAATAACCTGCAAAGAAAGAGTTCTTTTGCAATCAAAGCCGGCGCCGATTGAAAAAACAATTCTGTATGTTCTGAAAAACAAATATATGCTGCGTAATTTCATAGCGGGATTTGCTACATCCTGGTGGGCTGACGGCGGATATTCCTGGGACGTTGTTACACAGCAGGAGATTTTCGGAGGTTCAATTCCCTCGTTTATCTCTTATATGCCCTACAATGTAATGGATCCGATTTCGGTGACATTTATTCCCAAATTTGCAAAGATATTCAAGAATAACAACAGAAATGAACTTATTGCTTTGAGATTCTGGGACCTGTTGTGCGTATGCGGTATGTGGCTGGGAATTCCGTTTGTTGACAGAAAGTGGGTGGTCGTTGCAATTTACGCCTTCTTCTACGGGCTGAACGGTATAAACAACGGCCCCGCAAATGTTGTTGAAGGCGAAATCGGCAGAGAAATAAGCGACTACACCGAGTATGTTACCGGCGAGCGTCCTGACGGCACAATCAATATTCTGACGAATCTGATTACAAAAATAACCGCACCGCTGAATGCCATGCTCACGATTGTTCTTTTCAAATGGTCCGGTTATGACACTACAATTGAGATGCTTCCCTGGTCGCAGGGTAACAAAAAGGTTTATCAGAAGGTATTTTTCCTTTTCAACGGAATCAATGTTCTTCCGAGAATTGTTCATGTTATTCCCTATTTCTTCTATGACCTTGTCGGTGAAAAACGCGAAAAAATGTATGTTGAGTTAAATGAAAGACGCGCTCTTATGGCAAAGAAGAGCGAAGGTATGGAAGAAGGCATTAACGAGATGATTGAAATGCTCGCCGAAGAAGAGTGAATAAAAAAACGCCCTTGAGAAAACTCAAGGGCAAATTTTTTGTTTATTATTCGAAAACTTCGGCGCAGGAAGCGAGTTCCTGAATTACGGGAATCTTCTGCGGACAGACCTTTTCGCAGGCGCCGCACTTCAGGCATTCGGACGCTTTACAGGAATTTTCGACAGCGGAATTGTAGCGCTTCTGACCTTTTTCAATCTGACCGTAAATCAGCTGTTCGTTTCTTGCGGCGAAAATGGCGGGAATGTCAATCTGTTTCGGGCAGCCTTTTTTGCAGTATTCGCAGGCAGTGCAGGGAATCTGCTTAACTTCATTGAACGCCTTTTGCGCCTCGTTGATTACGGCATATTCATCTGAATCAAGAGGTCTGAAATCTTTCATAAACGAAAGATTATCCTGCATCTGCTCAATGTTCGACATACCGGAGAGAACGGAGAGAACACCGTCAAGCGATGCGGCAAAGCGGATTGCCCATGAAGCGTAGGAAGCGTCGGGATTTGCTTTTTTGAAAATCTCCTTTACCGATTCGGGAGGGTCGGCAAGACGGCCGCCCTTAACGGGTTCCATAATTACTATCTGCTTATTGTGCTTTCTGGCGACCTCGTAGTTCTCTCTTGATCTGACTTTTGAACTCTCCCAGTCGCAGTAGTTAATCTGAAGCTGAACGAAATCGACATCCTCATGCTCTGTCAGGAGTTCATCGAGAAGCTGAGGACCGCCGTGGAACGAGAAACCGTAATGTTTGATTTTGCCTGCCCGCTTTTGCTCCCTGGCGAAGTTCCAAAGGTCGAATTTGTCATATTTCTTGAAGTTCTTTTCCATAAGCGAATGGAGAAGGTAATAATCAAAATACTCCGCTCCGGTTCTTTTGAGACTTGTGTCAAGCTGACCGCGGGCGATTTTTTCGGTAAGGGCAACACTTGCGTTGAGTTTTGACGCGATTGTGTATGTGCTGCGCTCATACCTTGAACACAACGCCTTGCGTGCTGCGTCCTCCGAACCGATATAAACATAAGCGGTGTCGAAATATGTTCCGCCGCTTTCAATAAACATATCCACCATTTTGCTTGTCTGGGCAATATCTATGCCTACTCCTTTGCGGGGAAGGCGCATAAGACCGAAACCGAGTTTCATATTATCATCCTTTCAATTTGCTTTCTTGTTTAATATTATCATAAAAGAAAAATCAATTCAATAACAAAAATCTGCGGTCTTGTAATGTGAATTATAAAATGATAAAATACATTTGAATTATTTCTTCGGAGGTATCAATATGGACGATTCATTACAGTATCATATTATGCTTGGAAAAAAAGACGGCGCAAAATATGCAATTCTGCCGGGAGACCCGGGCAGAACACAGCTGATTGCATCATTTCTCGACAATCCCGAAGAAATTGCCTTCAACAGGGAATTCCGCACATTTGCAGGTTACCTTGACGGCGAAAAAGTGCTTGTTGTTTCAACCGGCATCGGCGCCCCTTCGGCGGCTATTTGCATGGAAGAGCTTGCCAAAATCGGCGTTGATACCTTTATCAGAGTCGGCACCTGCGGAGGTATGCAGGATGATGTTCTGCCCGGTGACGTGATAATTGCCAACGGCGCAATAAGAATGGACGGCACGTCAAAGGAGTATATGCCTGTGGAATACCCTGCCGTTGCAGATTTGTTTGTTACAAAAGCTCTTGCAGATGCCGCAAAGGAACTGGATTACAGAAACCATATCGGCATTGTGCAGGCAAAAGACAGTTTTTACGGTCAGCACGCCCCTGACAGTATGGGCTGCAGTCAGGAGCTGAAAAGCAAATGGAGCGCGTGGATAAAAGGAGGCTGCCTTGCTTCCGAAATGGAGAGCAGTGCGCTGTTTGTTGTTGCGGGAGTCCGCCGTCTGCGTGCGGGCGCTGTGTTCCATTGCGTGTGGAACCAGGAAATTGCAGGCAAAGGTATGCCTCAGGAAGGAAGAACAGATGACACTACAAAGGCAATAAAAACCGCTGTTCTTGCCCTTCGCAAGCTTATAAAAGAGGACAGGGAAAATGGATAAACGCCTTATTGCGACCGATTTTGACGGAACGCTTTTTGTAAACGGAGAGGTTGCTCCGTCCGTGAGAAAGGCCATTGATTTATGGCGGGCTGACGGAAGATATTTCGGAATTGTAACGGGCAGAGGAAATGATTTTTTTGAGAAAGTCAAAGAAGAAAAGATTCCCGTTGATTTTCTGATTGTTTATACGGGTTCTGTTGTTGCCGACAGAGAAGGGAATGTTATTTATGAAAGATTCATTCCCTCCGATGTTTTTGAACAGCTTGAAAAAACATTTTCCGCTTATGATGATGTTGAATACTATTCAAACGGCGACGGCAATCCGCAACACCATTTTTACGCAACATTCGGCAGTGTTGCGAGAGCGCTTGAAGTCAAGGATGAAATTGAAGGAATATTCGGAGACAGGCTTGCGGTTTTTGTTAACGGAAGACACGTCAACATAGGAACGGCGGGCACCGGAAAGGCACAGGCGGTCAAGGTTGTTCTTGAACATTTTTCACTGCCGGAAAGCAGTGCCGCTGTTGCAGGTGATGACTACAACGACCTTGAAATGATAAAGGCGTTTGACGGCTGGGCGGTTGAAAACGGCAAGCCGGATGTTGTTGCGCAGGCGCCGCACATATGCAAGGATGTCGGCGAGCTTGCGCTTAAACTTTTAGCTGAAAATAATTAAGGGGATATTATGAATTCTTTTATTGCAAAACTCCGCATTACTCTTAATAAAATCGGGCTTGCAATCGGATCGGTTTTTTACAAAATCACGTTCGGGATGTTCCCTGCGTCTATGTTTTATATGTCGGTTAAATCAGGGCATATAAACACAGATGTCAGGGTTGTCAGTGAAGACGATGAGAGCGTTACAATAGCAAAATACAACAAATACGGGGTTATGGTCAGGGATGATTTCAAGATAATCGCAACAACCGACCTGCATCTCGGCGATGACCCGAAACTTCGCAGAAAAGCGTTGCAGATGCTTGCAAATCATATTACAAACGCAAGACCGGACCTTGTTGTTTTCACAGGCGATATAATTCTTTCAAGATTCCAGCAGGTTGACGCAATTCAGTTTGCAAAGCTTATGGAAAAAATAGGCATATTCTGGACTATATGCTACGGAAACCACGAAGCAAGGGAAGACAAGGGTTTTTTCAAGCGACTGCTTCTTGAGGGTGTCAGGACATATCCGCACTGCCTTGTAAAGAACGGTCCGGAAGAACTGTTCGGCTACGGCAACCATTACATAAACATTTTAAACGGTGAAAACTCAATTCAGCAGACGCTGTTTCTTTTTGACTCGGGCAGAGATATTCTTGACAAATACAGAGGGAGCCACGGCGTTTCTGAAAACATGCAGGGCTACGATTTTATAAAAAAAGACCAGATTGACTGGTATAAAAGCCGAATAGATATGCTCCGTGAGAAATACGGTGTTTTCAGGTCAATGGTGTTTATGCACATTCCCCTGCCCGAATACGCCGAGGCAATTGCCGGCAATGATGAAGACGGCTGGAGTTTCACCGACAATTGCAAAATTCTTTACGGCTCGGCCTATGAGAGCGTCGGCTGTTCACCGTTCAACAGCGGTATGTTTGATGCAATTCTTGAAAAAGGGAGCACGCAGGCGGTTTTCAGCGGGCACGACCACGTTAATGATTACTGTGCGCTGTATAAGGGAATATATCTTGTTTACAACCAGTGCTGCGGCTATGAAACATACGGGCTGTCGGAAAAAATTGAATGCGAGGAAAAAGACTGGCCTTTAGGCGTTACCGTAATTCTTATTCACATTGACGGCAGTTTTGACCTTGCTCAGAGGTTTAACAGTATGTATCTCAAGGAGATATATGAAAAAGCGCAGCTTGAAAAACAGCTGAAAAAGAAAAGATAATCACAAATCCGTGCTTCGGCACGGGTTTTCTTTTAACACACTGTTTAATTATTGTTAATATGTTATCTTTACTTTATTTTATAAATATGTTATATTTTAGAATTGAATAAAAATGAACCGATTGGAGGAATTGTTTTGATAGAGGTTCGCAATCTTACGCGCAAATACGGCGACTACACTGCTGTTGATTCCATAAGTTTTGACATTGAAGACGGCAGAATTTACGGTTTTCTCGGACCCAACGGCGCAGGCAAGTCAACAACGATGAATATAATCACCGGCTGTCTTGCGGCAACTTCCGGCACAGTGAGTGTCAACGGCTTTGACATTTTCGAAGAGCCGATTAAAGCAAAAAAATGCATAGGATATCTTCCGGAGATTCCCCCGCTCTACCCCGATATGACTCCGCTTGAATATCTGAAATTTGTCGGCAGTGCCAAGGGTATGAAAAAGGCGCAGCTTAATGAGGCGATTCCCGTTGTTATGGAAAAAACGGGTATTTCGGATGTTGCAGACAAGCTTATAAAGAATCTTTCAAAGGGCTACAAGCAGAGGGTCGGAATTGCACAGGCAATTCTCGGAAACCCGCAGGTGGTTATTCTTGACGAGCCGACTGTCGGACTTGACCCGAAGCAGATTGTTGAAATACGCAACCTTATAAGGGAACTCGGCGAGAACCACACGGTTATTCTCAGCAGCCACATTCTGCCTGAGGTAAGCGAAGTCTGCGATGAAATAATAATAATTTCAAACGGAGAAATTGTCGCATCTGACACTGCCGAAAACCTTATTAACAAATTCAATCCCTCGACTATAACCGAAATTATCATTAAAGGAGACGTCGAGAAAGCGGCGGAAGCAGTGGCTGAACTTGACGAAGTCAAAGAGGTGGAAATTGACGACAGCGCAACAGACGGCACTGCAAAGCTGGTTGTTACATCTGACTGCGACATCCGCGAAGCACTTGCGGAAATATTTATGCACAACGGCATTCTTGCAATTTCAATGAACCTCTCAAAAGCAAGTCTTGAAGACATCTTCCTTGAAGTGACAAGCGAAAACCTGCACATGCTCACAGGCGCGGCACCTGTAAAAAAAGATGCGCCTGCCGACAGCGGCGAGGTTGATGAAATTCAGAAAGACAATGTCAACGAATTATATGAAGAAACAAGTGAGGAGGGTGATGAATAATGGGCGCTGTGTTTAAAAAGGAACTGCGCGGATATTTCACGGGCTTTACCGGATATATCCTGCTGGCGGTTATGCTCGTTATGATGGGCATTTACACAATGATTTACTGCCTTTCATACCAATATTCCGCATTTGAATTTGTTTACGGCAACACGGTATTTGTGCTTATGCTGTTTGTTCCCATTCTCACAATGAGAATGTTTGCGGAAGAAAAGAAGCAGGGAACGGACCGTCTGCTCTATTCTCTGCCGCTTAAAATGAGCGATATTATAATCGGTAAATACCTCGCTTCACTTGTTGTTCTCGGCATACCCTGCCTGTTTGCGGGAATATATCCGCTTATTCTTTCAAAATTCGGAAATATGAATTTTAAACTCATTTATGTTACAATGCTGGGATTTTTCCTTCTCGGAGCTGCACTGACAGCGGTTTGTATGTTTATTTCACTGCTTACCGAAAACCAGATTGTAGCGGCTATTGTTTCGTTTGTTGTTCTTTTGCTCAACTACTTTATGAACAATCTGACGGGTTATGTGCCCTCTACCCTTTTTGCATCAACGGTTATTCTTGTTATTCTTGTAATAATTGTCGGACTGGTTGTATGGGCAGTTACAAAAAATGCCGTGCTTGCGGATATTGTGGCAATCGCCCTTATGCTGGCGCTAATTGTCATCCGTCTTGTCAAAGCCGAGCTTATACAGGGTATTCTTCCGAAAATTCTCAATAAAATCGAACTGTTTGAACAGTTTTTCAACATTGTTTACGGCTCACTGGAAATCTCAACCATAGTTTTGTATTTAAGCGTTATAGTGCTGTTCTGTGTTATGAGCGTTCAGGTTCTTGAAAGAAGGAGGTGGGCATAATGAGTAAAAAAACAGGCGTTAAGGATGCCTTCAGATCACGTTCATCCAAAGCGGGCGGTGTTTCACTTATTATAATTGCCGTCGTGCTTGCGATTATTATTGCCGTTAATCTCATTATTCCGAAGCTTCCTTCAAAAGTCACCTCGTTCGATTTGTCATCGGCGGGCAAGTTCTCCGTAGGCGAAATAACAAAAGGTGTCATTAACTCGCTTAATGACAACGTAAACATCTACTATGTTGTTGAGGGCGGAAACGAAGATTCGTCTGTAAAATCACTTCTGAAGAGTTATGATTCGGCAAGTTCAAAGGTCAGCACCAAAATTGTTGACCCGATTGTCAACCCCAAATTCACAGCCAAATTCACAGATGAAAAAGTTGAAAGCGGAAGCATTATTGTTGCGTGCGGCGAAAGATCCAAGGTTATTCCCGGCAACGACCTTTATGAATACTCGGTTGACTACAACACTTACCAGTATCAGCCGACAGCTTTTGCCGCCGAAAACGTTATTACAAACGGAATTACTTTCGTAACCAGCGAGAATCTGCCGAAAATCAGTTTTCTGACAGGTCACGGAGAAGCGGATCTTGACCCTTCGTTCAGCTCCGCTCTTTCAAATGCGAACTATGAAATTGATACACTCAAGCTTGCCGCTCAGGGCGGGGTGCCCGAAGGCACTGACTGCGTGGCTGTTGTTGCGCCTAAGCTTGACTTTTCAAAAGAAGATGTCAAAGCCCTTAACGATTATGTGGCAAAGGGTGGCAAAATATATATGGCATCGGACGATGTTGACCTTGAAAAATACCCGAACCTTGTTTCTTTCCTTAAAGGTTACGGTATTGAACTTGTTAAAGGAATACTTGTTGAGCTTGACACAAATTACTGCTATTCGTATAACGGAATGAGCATAAACTATATGCTTCTGCCGCACACCGACAATCACGAAATAACAAAAGATCTGACCAATTATTATGTGATGTTCCCTCAAACGCAGGGCTTCACAATAGCCGAAAACCTGCCTGAGGGCGTTAAGGTTGACCCTATTGTTTCTTCAAGTGAAAAAGCATATTCGTCAATAAACATTGAAGAAAAAACCTCTTCAGAAAAAGAAGAGGGCGACATAGAGGTTGACGGCACATTCAAGCTCGGTGCGGCGGTTTCATACAACGAGGGCAAAATAGTCTATTACTCAAACTCCAGGTTTATGGAATCGACAGTAAACCAGTCCGTTTCGGGCGCTAACTCCATATTATTTATTAAATCATTCGGCTGGCTTTGCGACACGCCTGATTCGGTAAGCATACCTTCAAAATCAGTGTCTTATGATGTTCTGACAATGCCCAGCATGACAGCGAACGTGCTTAAAACGGTTATGGTAGGCGTTGTGCCCGCTCTGCTTATTATTGCGGGAATCGCTGTTGTTATATTAAGGAAAAAGCGCTGATGAAAAAATCACTTAAACCGATACTGATTCTGCTTGTTTTGCTTGCGGCGGTTATTGCGGGTTATTTTGTAATCAGCAGAATATTCGCTCAGCCGGAAGAAAGTGAAGAGCCGGCATCTGTTACCGCTGTAAAGCTTGACGGTGATATAAAAACTCTCTCATGGAGCGTTGACGGCAAAGACGTATGCACTCTGAACAAGACAAACCGCAAATGGATTCTCGCCTCTGACAGTTCTTTCCCTCTGGGGCAGAAAACGGCAGAAGACCTTGCCGGAAAACTAAAAGTTGTTGACGCCATGAGAGTTGTTGCAGAAGAGCCGGAAAATCTTGAAGAATACGGGCTTGAATCCCCTGCCCTTAAGATTACCGCTGTTCTCGACGACAACAGTAAAGTTGTTTATTCTTTCGGCGACAAGGATATGTATTCCTCGGGCAACTACTTTGTTTCAAGCCTTGAAAAAAGCGTTTACCTTGTTGATTACAGATTTGCAGAGGAATACCCCGATGATGTTTACGGTCTTATTGACGCAGAGGAACTGCCCGGACTTGCGCAGTTTGATACGCTTGAAATAACAGGCAAAAAAGCAAAAATAACAATCACAAAATCGGGTGAGGAATATAAAGCCGCCGACGGCAGTGCAGAAAAGACCGTGTCGGATAAAAAGGCGGAGGAAATACACGTTGCGGCAGGTTCGCTCAAGTTTGACAAATGTGTAAATTACAAAGGTGAGTATGAGGGTTACGGTCTTGACAAGCCGTCATACATTTTAAAGTTTACATATTTGCTTGAAGACGGTGACAGTGATGAACAGATTGAGAACACCCTGGTGCTCAAAATCGGTTCTCAGAACGGCGACGATTATTTTGCCTGTGTTGATGACGGCGAAATGGTTTACACAATAAACGGCACCGTCATTGAGCCGCTGCTGATTGACGATATTGAATCTCTTACCCGCGAAGCTCAGACAAATGAAAATGATAACTGAGGTTTTGAAAATGAAAAAGGCAATTAGAATAACTGCGGCGGTTCTGCTTGCTGTGTCGGTTCTTCTGTTGTGCGCTTGTTCAAAAAGCAAGCCCGAAACAGACACACAAACCGAAACGGCTGTTGAGACGACGGAGACGACAACACGCCCGGAGCTTAAAGTTAATCTCGGTGTAACGAAGGCAACCGAAATCAATGAAAAAATGATGCAGCAAAGCGGAATCAGCAAGTGGGTTGACGAATGCAGAGGAATCTATGTTTCAAGAATGACGCCCGACAGCGTGCTTGATAAAACAAAATTCCGTCCCGGTGACATCATTCAGGCGATTGACGGGAAAGAAACAAACACGCTTGATGATGTTTATGATGCGCTCTCTGTCTGCAACCCGGGCGATACTGTTACGGTAAGCGTTTTCCGTCTGAATCTGTTAAACGGTGAAAATGAATATTTCGATGTTGAGGTTGTTTTCCCTTCAGATGAAGAAGAAACCGAAACAAGCGGTGAATAATTATGTCAGTAACAGTTTTATCGGGTAAAACGGCAAAAGAAATACAAAAAAACGAGTTTGATGAAATCACAGCAAAATTCAAAAAAATCTGCATTGATATTGGCACCGGAGACGGTAAAAACATTTACCGCAAAGCAAAAAACGACAAGGAAACGCTTTATATCGGTCTTGACCCTGTCAGAGACAATATGGAGGAAATTGCCGTAAAAATCGCAAAAAAGCCCGAAAAAGGCGGGCTTGACAACGCTCTGCTTGTTATTTCAACGGCTGAGAATCTGCCTGATGAGCTCTGCTCGGTTGCCGACAGAGTAACGGTGCTTTTCCCCTGGGGCGTTTTGCTTGAAGGAATAGTCAAGCCGGAAGAGAAATTTATTCTGGCGGTTAAAAAAGCGGCTAAAAGCGGTGCGGAATTTGAATTCATTACCACATACAGCGCAAACCGCGAAGAAAATATGATGGAAACGCGTGGAATGCCCGAACTGAGCATTGAGTATTTTAACGGTGAATACAAAGAAAAGCTTAAAGGATACGGTCTCACTATTAATAATATTGAACTGCTTGACAACGAGTATGTAAAAGGTTTTGATTCGAAATGGGCAAGGCGGCTTGCGTTCGGGCGCAAGCGTGACTTTTACCGTATAACGGGAATAATCGGGTGAAAGTATGGTTATACACAACATACCACCCGTATTCGATAAAAACAGTGAAATCCTTATTCTGGGGAGCTTCCCGTCCGTTAAATCACGTGAAGCGGAGTTCTTTTACGGTCATAAGCAAAACCGTTTCTGGAAAGTTACCTCCGCTGTTTTCGGGTGTAATGTTCCTGAGACGATTGATGAAAAAAAGAAGTTCTTGCTGGAAAATCGCATAGCACTCTGGGACGTAATTGCAAGGTGCGAAATTACCGGCAGTTCGGATGTTTCAATTAAAAACGCCGTTGCCAATAACCTTGACGTCATACTCGACACGGCTGAAATAAAGAATATTTTTGTAAACGGGAAAACAGCAGAAAAATACTATAACATGTATCTGCTTTATAAAACAAAAATCAACGCCGTCTGCCTGCCGTCGACATCACCTGCCAACGCAGCATACAGCGTTGAAAAACTGATTGAAAAGTGGAAAATAATTAAACAGTAACAGATTATCAAAAGAGCCGACAGTAAACTGCCGGCTCTTGGTTTTTATGAGTGAAGAGTTATCAAATCTATTGCACCTTTGGGGCACGCCTCGTGGCATTTGCCGCAGCCGATACATTTTTCATAATCAACAACGGCGCAGAAATTCTCAACCTTGACAGCCTCAAATTCACAGACCTTGACGCATTTCATACATCCGATACAGCCCGCTTTGCACTCTTTCATTGTGAGGTTGCCCTTGTCGTGATTGTTGCAGAGCACAGCCGCCTTAGTCTCATTAAGAGGCATAAGCTTGATTATACCTTTCGGACAGGTGTTTATACACATTTTGCAGGCGCGGCACTGAGCAGGGTTTATTCTTGCAACGCCGTCGCAGAGTTTAATTGCATCATAGGGGCATGCCTTGACGCAATCACCCATACCGACGCAGCCGTAAATGCAGTCTTTGGGACCGCCGAAAAGCTGTGCAGCCATCTGACAGCTCTGAACGCCCTGGTAATTCAGTTTGACGGACGCGTTGTTATTATGCCCCTGGCAGAGCACAACCGCCGCCATCGGTTTAACTTCGCCTGCCTTGAGGCCTGTTATTTCCGCTATGGCAAGAGAAGCCTCTGTGCCGCCGGGATTGCAGAGACCTGTGTTTGTTGTTTCACCCTTGGAGAGTGCAGAAGCATAACCGTCGCAGCCTGAGAAACCGCAGGCGCCGCAGTTTGCTCCCGGCAGACATTCGCGGATTTTCTCCGCCTTTTCATCAACGGGAACGGCAAAAACCTTTGACGCTATTGCAAGTGCAAGCCCGCACACTGCGCCTGTTGCGGCAAGAATTATTACAGCGATAACAATACTGTTCATACTCTACCGCCTTTCTTAACCGAATATGCCTTCGACAACGCCTGTGAAGCCCTGGAAGGATACAGAGACAAGCGATGCGGCAATCAGTGTAATCGGAAGACCTTTGAGCGCTTTGGGAATATCGCAGCCCTCAAGCTTTTCACGAACGCCGGCAAACATAACCATTGCAACCATAAATCCTGCGCCGCCGCCGACGGAATTGACCATTGACTGTGCAAATCCGTAGCCGTTGTCAACATTGAGAAGAACGACGCCGAGAACGGCACAGTTTGTAGTAATAAGCGGGAGGTATATTCCGAGCGCCTGATAGAGAGAAGGAATGAACTTTTTAAGAACAATCTCAACGAACTGAACAAGCGCCGCTATTACAAGGATGAAAACTATTGTCTGGAGATACTCAAGGTTATATTTAACCAGCAGCCCTTGATTGATGGGATAGGTGACGGCGGTTGCTATTGCCATAACGAATATAACTGCCAGCGACATACCGACTGCCGTATTGAGTTTTTTGGAAACACCAAGGAACGGGCAGATACCGAGGAATTTGCAGAGAATAAAGTTCTCTGTCAGGACAGCCGTCATAAAAATCATTGCAAGTGCTTTCATACGGCAGGTTCCTCCTTCTTGTTTTCTTTGCACGCTTCATCTTTATCAATGAGAGAGCAGCTGTGAGCCATCGGGCAGTTTGCGCAGCCCTTGAGTTCTGCCGCAGACTTGCCTTTTTTGCCTGCGAGTTTATTTGCAAGAGCCATAACAACGCCGAAGACGAAGAATCCGCCGGGTGCAAGTGTGAGAATGCCCATAGGTTGGCTCAATATGTTTTTGAAGCCGTCAAAGCCGCCTGTGTAGCCGAAGAGAACGGTGAGGGAGCTTATTCCGTCAAGGAAGGTTCCCGCCCCGAGAATCTCGCGGATTGAAGCCATAACAATAAGCGCAAAGGTAAAGCCGATTCCCATACCGAGACCGTCAAGGAAAGATGCGGCGATGGGATTTTTGCCTGCAAATGCTTCCGCCCTGCCGAGGATAATGCAGTTGACGACTATGAGGGGAAGATACACGCCGAGCGCATCATCAAGTGCGGGAACAAACGCTTTGACAAGCAGCTGAACCATTGTAACGAAAGAAGCTATAACAACAATGTAAGCGGGGATTCTGACCTTTGAGGGGATTACTTTGCGAAGGGCAGAAATAACGACGTTTGAACAAACAAGAACAAGTGTTGCGGCAATTCCCATACCGATTGCGTTTGTGACTGCAACTGATACGGCAAGAGTGGGACAGGTGCCGAGAACAAGTCTTAAAACGGGATTCTCGGCAATAATGCCTTTTGAAAATTCTTTACCAAGAGATTTCTTTTCAGCCATTACTGCTCACCTCCCCGTTATTGAGTGCCTGCCAGCAAAGAAGCGCATTGTTGACGGCATCCGTCAGACCTGTTGACGTTTTTGTGGCTCCCGATACGGCATCAACGGTGCCGCCGTTTTTGGTAAGAGCCGCAGAACCGGCAATACCGGTAAACCTGTTGAGGAAGGACTCCTGGCTCATAAGTTTGCCGCCGATGCTCGCTGTTTCTTCCTGGTCAAGAACGCTGACCCTGGTAACCTTGCCGGTTTTGTCCACGCCGACCATTAGTTTTATGTCGCCGCCGTAACCGCCTTTACCCGTTGAGGTAATTGCATAACCGGCCGTGCTCCCGTCTGATGCAAGAGCGCTGTTGTATTCAACGGTTATCCCGTTTTCAAGTGTCATTGCTTTGCCTTCACCGAAAGATGCGGCATCGGGCATAACCTCTTTCATGGCATTCTGCTGAGTTTCGTATGCTATCTGCTCTATTCTGGGAGCGGTAACTTTATTTGTAAAGCCCAGTAATACCGATGCCACAAGGCAGATTGCAAAAAGCGTTATTGTTGGAACGACAAATTCTTTAACCTTACTCATGCCTGCGCCTCCTTTGCCTTTTTCTCCTTCCTGGGAGTGCCGAAGGGCTTGGGTGTTGTAAGTTTTTCAATATGCGGAACAAGAATATTCATAATTATAATTGAGAAGGAGACGCCTTCGGGGTAGCTGCCGAATATTCTGATAAGGCAGGTTATTATGCCGCAACCGATTCCGAAAACGATTTTGCCTTTGAAGCTTATGGGGCTTGTGGCGTAATCCGTTGCCATAAAGATGGCTCCGAGAAGAAGACCGCCGCTCAGAAGCTGATAAGCAAGAGCGCAAAGGTCGCCTTTCTCCGCAATAAGCATAATGACGGCAACTGTTCCGATAAACGTGAGAGGTATTGCGGGAGAGATGACCTTACGGGCAACAAGATAGAGGCCGCCGATGAGAAGAGCAACGGCGCAGGTTTCACCGAGGCAACCGCCTCTGACACCGAGAAGCATATTAACAAGCGTAGGCATTTCGCCGTCGCTGCCCGCCATAACGGCAAGCGGTGTGGCGCCTGTGACAGCGTCAACGCCGAAATTCATTAATCCCTGACGGGGAACGGGCCAGTTTGACATAAAGGAAGCAAATGAAACAAGAAGAACTATTCTTGCGGTAATGGCAGGGTTTACAAAGTTCTGACCTATGCCGCCGAACATCTGCTTGACAACTACTATGGCGACCGCTCCGCCGAGTGCGGCAATCCAGAAAGGAATTGTTGCTGGAAGGTTAAACGCAAGGAGAATGCCGGTAACTATTGCGCTGAGATCTCCTATTGTGTTTGAGCGTTTCATTATTTTACGGGTAACATATTCGCTCAGAACACAGGAGACAACCGTAACTGCTGTGACCGCAAGTGCACGCAGACCGAATATTATAACCGAAGCTATAAGCGCGGGGCAAAGAGAGATGATGACATCAAGCATCAGTCTCACGGATGTTACCGATGAGCGCTCGTGCGGTGAGGCGCTGACGGTCAGCAATTTTTCTTCTGCGGGTTTTGTCTGAATCATTTTTTATCCGCCTCCCTTACCAAAGCTTTGGCGAGTCTCATATGCTGAACAAGCGGTTTGCCTGCGGGGCACGCATATGCGCAGGAGCCGCATTCCATGCAGACGTTTATGCCCGCCTGTTTGAGAGATTCAACATCTTTTGCCTTTGTATATCTTGTAATAAGCGTGGGCATAAGACTCATCGGGCAGACCTGTGCGCATCTGCCGCACCTTATGCAGTCGCGTTCGGGTTTTAAAACGGTATCGCCGCTTGCAAAGGCAAGTATGGCGTTGTTCTGTTTGCAGGTGGGATGATTGGTTGAAACAATCGCCTGACCCATCATCGGACCGCCGAGAATAATCTTGCAGGGGTCTTCTTTGAAGCCGCCGCAGAAATCGATTATTTCGCCGATGTTTGTGCCGACGGGGGTGCGGACATTCATCGGTTTTGCTATTGCGGAGCCGTCAACAGTCAGCGAGCGTGTTACGAGAGGTTTTCCCGTCTTCATGTAACGGGAAAGGAAGGCAACGGAGCCGACATTCATGACAACACAGCCGACATCTGCGGGAAGCTTTCCGGGCGGAACCTTTCTGCCGGTTGCGGACTGAACCATCATTTTCTCTGCGCCCTGAGGATATTTGGACTTTAAGGTCATAAGTGAGACCTTGCTGTTTTTTCCTACGCCGGTGCCTGCAACGGAGCTGAGAACCTTGAACGCTTCGGGTTTATTGTCTTCAACCGCTATTACAACATCTTTGAAGCCGAAATAACTGCTGAGAACATCTATACTCGAAAGAATATCCCATGAATTGTCAAGACATTCGCGGTAGTCAACGGTAATGTAGGGCTCGCATTCCGCAGCGTTGACAACGAGGGTGTCGATATTCTGCTCGGGCTTGAACGAGAGTTTGATAAACGACGGGAATCCCGCTCCGCCGAGACCGACAAGACCGGAAGCACGGACTGCCTTTATGAAATCCTCTTTAGAGTTGATTTCGGGTCTTTCGAGACCCTCCCACAGTCTGTTCTCGCCGTCGGATTCAATAGTGACCGCCTGTGTCATATTGCCGTTTGGCAGTTTGATGTTGCCGATTGCGCTGACTGTGCCCGAAATTGAGGCGTGAATAGGGGCGCTGACGAACTTGTCGCTGTCACCGATGAGCTGACCTATTCCGACTTTGTCGCCGACGGCAACAACAGGTGTGCAGGGTGCGCCGATATGCTGCTGCATAGGAAGAATCACCTTTTCGGGGTTGGGCATTCTGACCACTTCGCAGTCAGCCGTGTTTTTGTGGTGGCTGACGCTGACGCCTCCCCTGACCTGTTTGACCGCCTTGATTACTTTGGTTCTTTCAGAAGTCATATATTCAACTCCTTATCATTTTCTGATAAACAGATTTTTCTGTTTTTCGAGTGCGGGCATAACCGCTCTTAAGAGCAGGCCGGTTACTGCACCTGCAGCGACCGCATACAAGCCGAGAAACGGTGCATAATACATAACGGATTTTGTGCCAGTAATGAAAGCCGCCACCGTCAGCTGAGCCGCATTGTGAGCCGCCGCGCATATAACCGAAATGCCGATGAGCCCTGCTTTTTCTTTCGTGAAGCGGAGAAGCAGCCACATAACAAATGTGCTGAGTGTTCCTCCTGCTAAACTCATGGCACCTGCTGTTGCCCCTCTTGTAAGAAAGGCGAAGCCCGCTTTTATTAATGTTACTGCCATTGCCTGCCCGAGCCCGAGCGAGCCGGCGGTAAACATTGTAACTATGTTTGAAAAACCGGGTTTTGCTCCCGGAGGCATATAAGGCAGAGGCGGCAAAAGGTTCTCCAGCCAGGAGAGCGCCAGTGCCTGCGCACAGAGTATTGCGCAAAGCGCAGTTTTATATGCCGTGTTGTTTGTTCTGAGTTTTTTCATATCAATAGGTCACCGCATCAACGGATTTGTCTGCCGTTACGGTAATGACAACTTTTGCCGGCAGACAGACCGCCGTTGCGCCTTTTGAAGTGAGCTTGCCGCTTTTGACGCAGAGTTGGTTTTCGCACTGTGAATGGCTGAAATAAACTGCGCCGTTTTCTATGGTTATTTCTGTTTCGGGTGTTGTTTTTGTAATTATTGTATATGGCTTTTCAACTGAGTTGAGATTGACAGTTTCAAGCAGGTTGCCGTCAACGGTTATCTGCGCCTTCAGACCTGTTCCCGTATGGCGCATTATCATAAGAGCCGAAGCACAGACGGCGACAATAATCAACACAATAAAAACATCTGCTTTTTTTAACAATCGGGTTTTCATAATCAATCTGCCAAAGTGTAAGAATCATCTGTGAGAGTAATATGTTTTTTAATTGAATCGGTTGAGTAAATCAGTTTATCATCCGTTACGAATATTGCCTGACAGTTATATTGCTCCGCAAGCTTTTTGCCTTCTTCAATTCCGAGAACAAAGCAGGCGGTTGAAAGGGCATCGCTGAGAACACCGCTGTCTGAAACTATTGTTACACTCGCAAGACCGTTCTGAACGGGAAAACCCGTTTCGGGGTCAAGGATGTGATGATATCTCACGCCGTTAAAGTCAAAATAGCGCTCATAGGTGCCCGATGTTGAAACGAAGCCGCTGCCGGTCTGAATTGTAGCTATATAATCTGCGCTGCCTTTTTCGGGGCTTGCTATGCCGACGGTAAAATCTCCGTCACCGTAAAGCATAACGCTGCCGCCTATGCTGACAACCGCTCTTTTTGCGCCTGACATTTCGACTATATTTTTAACACTGTCGCACGCTGCGCCCTTGCCGACGGAGCCCAGGTCGATTTTTGCAGAGTTATTGAGAGATATGACGGAGCCGTCTGCCGTAATGTCTTTAAATCTGCTGCCTTTTAACGGAGAAATCTGTTCTTCGGAAGGAGGCGCTGACGCACCTTGATTGATATTCCACAAATCGACAAGACTGCCTATGCCGATATCGAGAGCACCGCCGCTTTTTTCACACACATCAAGGGCTGTGTTTATTACATCCAGAGTAATGCCGGAGACCTCGAAGGTGCCTTTTTCGTTTAGTTTGTAAATATCGGAGCTTTCAGCCGTCCGGGACAGACAGAATTTTTCAAGGGTTTCTATATTTGTGAGAACTACGTTTGCCGTTGATTCGCCTGACTCGCCTGTTATTTTTGCCGTAACATAGGTATTCATATAAAAACCGGTTGCAGTATATTCCTTTTTGCTGTTTATATAGCTTCTGACCGGCTTGAAACAGGCAGCGGCCGCCGCGGCAACAATAAGTATGACGGCGGCAATAATACTAATCTTTTTTTTGTTCATATTATCCGCCGCCTTTCTCCCCATTTTAATTTTTATTTTTATATTATAAAATAAATAGTATAGTTTTTCAATGTTTTTACAACATATTTTTTCAAAACGAATGTTAAAAAAACAGTAGTATTTTTTGTATAATATGGTATAATAAAAAAGATATACATTATCATTATAAGGAGAGCATTATGATTGAGAATTTATATATGCCCGCAAGAGTTGTTTACGGCAAAAATGCCGTGTGTGAAAATGCCGCATTATTGAAAGAGCTCGGAAAAAGCTGTCTGATTGTTACCGGTGGCAGCAGTGCTGAAAAAAGCGGCGCACTCGGAGATGCAAAGGCAGCCCTTGAAAGTATAAATACAAAATATGATGTTTTTGATAAAATCAGCGCCAATCCCCTGCTCTCCGTATGTCATGAAGCAGGAGAAGTTGCGCGGAAGATTGATGCGGATTTTATTCTCGGAATCGGCGGAGGTTCCGTTCTTGATTCCGCAAAGGCAATTGCGATTTTCGCTGCAAACCCCGGCCTTACCCCTGCGGACATTTACAAGAGAGTTTACGGGAATGCTCCGCTCAAAGTTGCGCTCATCGGCACAACGGCGGGCACAGGGAGTGAAGTTACGGGCGTGAGCGTTCTGACAAATGATGAAACAGGGCGAAAGAAAAGCATTTCAGGACCCGATTGTTATGCCGCCGTTTCGTTCTGCGATTACAGATACACGTGCTCCATGCCTTATGATATCACGGTCTCAACCGCTCTTGACGCCTTTGCGCACGCGGTTGAGGGTTATTTCACCCCAAAGGCAGTCGGGATAATTGACCTTTGGGCAGAGAAGTGCATACCCGAAATTTACAACGCTCTTTGCGTAATGTTCGAAACAAAAACCGTCCCCGATGAGAAACTCAGGGACAGTTTATATAAAGGTTCTTTATATGCAGGGCTTGTGATAAACACGTGCGGAACTGCTTTCCCTCACCCTATCGGTTATGTTCTTACGGAGAACTACGGTGTTCCTCACGGCAAGGCGTGTGCCGCATTTTTTAAAGCGTTCTTTGAAAGGGCGCAGAAATTCTCGCCTGAAAAAGCTGAAAAACTCTGTTCACTTTGCAGTGCGGAGAGTGATGAAATAATTGAAGTGATATCATCACTTGCGGATATACACATCAAGATATCTCCGGAGGAAGCAGAGAATTACTCACTTCGCTGGTCAGAGAGCGTGCCTAAAAACTTTATTTCATCCCCTGGCTCTCTCACCTGTGAAGAGGCAAAAATCATTCTTGCATCGCTTTAATTGAAGATGCATTGAATTTTAAAGACGGTGAAAGGAATGAATATCTCTCTGACCTTTACATCGTCAAATACTCCCGGTGAAATACCAATAACCTGTTTACCGTCGTGCTCCTTAGGAATATAAACCTCGACGCCGTCTCCGCTGTAGGATACAATCATTAGGCCGTCTTTTGTTTCTTTATATTCAAAGCTGTCTTCATCAGCGCTGAAGTCGGGCGCCTTTGCGCCGTAGATGATGTAGGTATCATAACCGAAATCACGGGCGTAATCATAGGCGGCGGAGTATTCGTAACAGTGAATTACCGTTTTGGGTTTTCTGCCCGAAACGGCAAAAATAACGGTCAATCCGATTACAAGCACGACGACGGCGGTTATTAAAAATTTTAATGATTTTTTCATATACAATCCGTATTCCTTTCGGGGAAGTATATAAATTCTATTACCCTTTATTGAATTTGTCAAACTAAGGTGAAAGGTTTGCAGTATGGACTACGCTTTTATCTCACGCACGGGCAGCAGGGCTGTCAATGAGGACTCCTGCAGTATAAAAGAAAACAACGGCAGTTACTGCTTTACAGTGTGTGACGGTCTCGGAGGACACGCCAAGGGCGAGGTTGCCTCAAAATGCGCCGCCGACACTTTTTCGGATGAATTTGAAAAATATGACGGCGATATTGACGTTTTTTTTGCAAAAGCTTTTGACCGTGCGGCTGAAAGATTCAGAAATCTCGCAGATGAAAGCCCCGTTCTTGAAATGATGAAAACAACGGTAGTTTCGCTTGTCATAAGCGCAGACAGCTGCTGTTGGGCGCATATAGGCGATTCCCGGCTTTACGGTTTTAAAAACGGCAAAACGGTGCTGTTAACGGATGACCACAGCGTGCCCGAAATGCTGGTAAAATCAGGGGAAATAAAGCAGAGGGAAATAAGGAATCATCCCGACAGAAACAAGCTCCTGCGTGCTTTCGGCGTTTCGGATGAAACACCCGGATACGAGATAAGCAAAGAAACGAAACTGAGTGATTTTGATGCATTTCTTTTATGCTCGGACGGTTTCTGGGAACTTATAAATGAGAGAAAAACAGCCAAATGTCTGAGACATGCGCAAAGCGCCGGACAATGGCTTGCCGAAATGACAAAACAGGTTGAACATAAAGGAAAAAGAAGAGAAACAGACAACTACACGGCAATTGCCGTAATTACCGGGAAAGGGGGCAGATAACATGAGGTGTATGGGATGTATGAAGGAGTTCAGCTCCGAAAGCGGCGTTTGCCCGCATTGCGGATATGACATCAACACGCCGCCCACGCACAGTAACCATCTTAAGCCGGGGACAATGATAGCCGGCAGATATCTCATCGGCAAGGCGCTGGGAAGCGGCGGATTCGGAATTACATACATAGCGTGGGACAGTTTAAACAGCAAAGCGGTTGCAATCAAGGAATTTCTGCCCGGAGTTTTTGCCTACCGTGTTCCCGGACAAAACTCGGTCGCCGCCTACAACAAGGACAGTGAAGAAAAATTCCGAACCGGAATCTCAAAGACGATAGAAGAGAGCAACACGCTTGCACGTTTTAACAGCGTTGACGGTGTTGTTGACGTTTACAACTGCGTTGAGGCAAACGGAACTGTTTATATTGTTATGGAATACCTTGAGGGCAAAACTCTAAAGCAGGAGCTGAAAACGCACGGAAACTACACTTTTGATGCGGCACTCAGCATTATGGCTCCGATACTCAATGCTCTTTACCAGATTCACGAAAGCGGTATTATTCACCGTGATATTTCGCCCGACAACATCTTTCTTTGCAATGACGGAACCGTCCGCCTTATTGACTTCGGTGCGGCACGTATGGCGCTTAACGATGACCGCAAGAGCCTTTCGGTTATTCTCAAGCGCGGATATGCACCGAAGGAACAGTATTTCACAAACGCCAAACAGGGGCCGTGGACTGACGTTTACGCAACCGCGGCAACATTTTACCGTATGCTGACGGGGATTGTGCCGCAGGAAAGTCTTGAAAGAGAAACGCAGGATGCACTTATTCCGCCTTCGGAGCTGGGAGTTGAACTGCCGGACTATGCCGAGCACGCTATTCTGAGAGCACTCAATGTCGATTCGGCATTAAGAACAAAAAACACTGATGATTTTTACAGGCAGCTCACCGACCCGGACTATGATTTTACGGTTGACTCCCCTGCCACATATTCAGATTTTAAACCCGTGCAAAATGACGAAGAACAATCCGCCGCCGGTAACACTCTGCAGAAAAAAAAGAGGAGCAAAAAACCTTTTATAGCGATATTGATTATTGCCGCCCTGCTTGTTCTCGGAATTGCCGGCGCGGTCATGTATATTTTCAGAGATTCAAAGGTGCTTGATAACGGCACTTGCGGTGAGAACCTCACGTGGGAACTCAATGCAGGCGGAACGCTCAGGGTTGACGGACACGGAATTATGGACGACTACGACAATTACTCCGATACGCCGTGGTTCGGTGACCGGGATAAAATAAAGATTGTTGAAATCGGCGATGATGTAAACAGCATCGGAAGCCGTGCGTTTTACGGCTGCAAATCACTGGCAAAGGTAGCCTTCGGTTCAGCCGTTAAATCGGTCGGCTCATACGCATTTTACGGGTGTTCCACCCTCGAGAACAGCATTCTGCCGGATTCGGTTACATCTCTGGGCTCATATTCATTTGCTCACTGCAATGCGCTCGAATATCTGCACGTGCCTGCAAGCGTTACACATTTCGGGGTTTCGGTTGTTGACTCTGCCAAGGCGTATATATGCAGTGAATCGAAGAAATGCGACGCTGCCGCCTACGCCGAAAATGCCGCAATACTCTTCCGTGAATGCGGCTCCACTCACGAGGAGGGCGCAGAAGCTCCCGTTACGGTAAGCAACATTTTCAATCTTGATGATGAGAGCACAACTGTAATAAAGGACGCTGTCGCAAGCGGATTCTGCAGTGCAACAGCCAACTGGACATTGACGGAGAACGGTGAACTCATTATAAACGGCACGGGCAGAATGGACGGATGGCTGCTTGATGAAAAAACGGGCACCTGGGTTGCAGGCAACATGCCCGAGTGGGCGCCTTATGCAGACCAGATTAAAATGATAACGGTTGAAGACGGCATTACCGATATAGGCAACAGCGCATTTGCCGGTTTCAAATCGCTTGAAAGCATTACTCTGCCCGAAAGTGTGAACGCAATCGGAAGCAATGCGTTTATCGGCTGTTCTTCTCTCAAATCGATTCATTTGCCCGAAAAGGTCAGAATAATCGGCGACGGAGCATTCAAGGACTGCACTCAGCTGAGAAACGCAAACCTCACCTGCTCGGTGACGGACATCGGTCAATATACGTTTAAGGGCTGTTCCGTTCTGAACATTGTGACTCTGCCGCAGAATCTTAAAACAATCGGCGACTACGCTTTTGCCGACTGCCCGCTTCTCACTCAGATAGTTCTGCCTGCGGGCGTGACGACTCTTGGCGAATACACATTTATGAACTGCACCAACATAAGAGCACTGACGCTTTCCTACGGAATAACAGCCATACCGAAGGGCGCATTTGCCGGATGCGGGTTTACCGCATTTGACATTCCCTCAAGCGTTACGGCTATCGGCGAATACGCTTTCAGCGGCTGTAAGTATCTGACGAGCATAAACATTCCCAATTCCGTTACGGTTGTAGGTCAGGGAGCGTTCGGCGGATGTTCCGCCCTGACGGGCGTGATTCTGCCCTCATCTGTTGTTTCGGTAGGTTCTTATGCATTCTCGGGCTGCTCCTCACTGCAGTATGTTCATATTCCTTCAAGCGTTTCGACAATCGGTTCAAACATAATTGAAAACACGCCTGCGAGAATCTGCGGTGATTCGCTTCTCTCCACGGCAAGCTCTTACTCCGCAAGGAACGGCTACTCGTTCAGGCGTTGCGGCAATCAGCACTGATAAACAAAAACAATCACAAAAAGACCTGCAGAGCGTTATGCTTTGCAGGTCTTAAATTTTGTGTGTTAAATGCTTTTCTGATATACAAGGATAAAAATTGTTGAATCCTTTTCGGAAAATGAAACGCTTACCTCCGCTCCGCTGTCGCTGTATGCGTTATAGAACATAGGATCGCTGCCGTCGTCAACATTATGAACGTAACCGGCTTTTTTGCAGAGTTCAACATATTCGGTGAACTGCTGCTCCGTCGCTTTTGCGTTTATGTAATAATCATGGCTGCTTTCTTCATAATGCTCTTCGATTATCTCACCGAATTCATATTCCGGCAGGATGTATTTGAGATTAAGCGCCTCCTGCGATTCAACTCCGGTTGCGCATTCAGCTGCAGTGGGAATTGCTTTCTCCGGTGAAGTGAGGGGAACGGTTTTTTCGGTTTTGCCGCAGGAGCATACGGCAAGAGCCAGCAGTAAAGATAAAAACAGTATTGAAAGCTTTTTCACGTTTTCACCTCTCAGACGGTAACGCCGAAAAGTTCGCAGGCGTTACGTCGGGTTATATCAATTATTGTCTGTGCATCGGTATTGCGGACTTCGGCAAGCTTTTCGGCGGTAAAGGGAATAAAAGCGGACGAATTGCGCTCCCCTCTGTGAGGAACAGGAGTCATATAGGGGCAATCGGTTTCAATAAGCAGTCTGTCATCGGGAACCATTGCCGCAACCTCGCAGGGCTTTTTGGCATTTTTAAAGGTAACCGCTCCGCCGAGACCTATATACATACCGATTTTCAAAATCTCCTTTGCCATTTCGGCACTGCCCGAAAAGCAGTGAACCACGCCCTTCGGTTTGTGCTTTTTAAGAAGATTCATTGTGTCTTCATGTGCCTCTCTGTCGTGTATAACAACGGGCATACCGAGTTCATTTGCCAGTATCAGCTGTTTTTCAAACACCTCAAGCTGGATGTCGCGGGGTGAAAAATCATAATGATAATCAAGACCTATTTCACCGACGGCAACACATTTTTCTTTAATAAGATAATTTTTCAGAATTTCAACAAAGTTTGCAGGTGCTTCTTTTGCCTCGTGCGGATGAACGCCGCAGGCGGCATAAATGAAGCTGAAGTTCTCCGCCAGAGAGAGCGATGACTCTGAAGTGCCGAGATCGCTCGCACAGTTGATAACACCTGCTATTCCTTTTCCGGGCAGAGATTCAAGGAGAACTCTTCTGTCTTCATCGAAGGCGCTGTCATCATAGTGAGCGTGGCTGTCGAAAATTCCGTTTATCATCGGACTTTTGAGCCGGCGGGAACGCCGTCAACAAAGATAACCCTGACATCATCTTCGGAGGCGTCTGCGGCTAAAATCATACCGTTGCTCTCTACGCCGCAGAGGACTGCGGGCTTGAGATTGGAAACAACAATGACGCTTTTGCCGGTAAGTTCTTCCGGCTTATACCATTTGGCGATACCGGACGCAACCGTTCTCAGAGTGCCGGTGCCGTCGTCAAGAGTGAGCTTTAACAGTTTTTTGGCTTTGGGAATGGGCTCGCAGGCGGTAACCTTTGCGACGCGCAGGTCAACCTTTGCAAAATCATCAATGCCGATTTTTGCTATGCCTTCGATTTCTGCCTTTAAGGGGCTGACGTTTTCCGCCTTTTTCTTTTCAAGCTCGGCAAGTTCCTTTTCGATATCAATTCTCGGGAAAATGATTTCGCCCTTGCAGACCTTATAGGTTGCCTCTTTGCCGAATACCTTACTCTCATCCCAGCCGAAATCTGCAGAAACGCCTATCTGTTTGCGGATTTCCGGTGATGTGAGAGGCATAAAGGGAGCTATGAGAACGGAGACTATGCGGATTGACTCGCAGAGATTATACATAACCTCGGCAAGACGCGCCTTTTTGCTCTCATCCTTGATGAGGAGCCAGGGCTGTGTTTCATCAATGTATTTGTTTGTTCTTGACACAAATTTCCAGATGTCTGCAAGTGCGACGGAGAAGTTGAGGGCGTCAAGAGATTTTTCTGCCTTTTCGACTGTTTCGGCGGCAAGCGCTTTGAGGTCGGAGTCAAACTCCCCTGCCTCTCTTTCAGCGGGAATTTCGCCGTCAAAATATTTGACAATCATGGCGACCGTGCGTGAAACGAGGTTGCCGAGGTCGTTTGCGAGGTCTGAATTAATGCGGTTTATGAGATTCTCGTTTGAAAATTCGCCGTCGGAGCCGAAAGCGATTTCGCGAAGAAGATAGTAACGCAGTGCGTCAACGCCGTATCTGTCGGCGAGGAAAACGGGATCGACAACATTGCCCTTGGACTTGCTCATTTTGCCGTCTTTGAGAAGAACCCAGCCGTGACCGTAAACCTTTTCGGGCAGGGGCTCGTCAATGCTCATAAGAAATGCGGGCCAGTAAATCGTGTGGAATCTTATGATATCCTTGCCGATAAGCTGAACGTCGGCAGGCCAGAATTTTTTGTAGAGAGAGTCATCTTCACTGCCGTAGCCGAGAGCGGTGATATAGTTGGTGAGAGCATCAAGCCAGACGTAAATGACGTGCTCCTCGTTAATAGGAACGGGGATGCCCCATTTGAACGATGAACGGGAAACGCACAAGTCCTGAAGACCGGGTTTGATGAAGTTATTTATCATTTCATTTTTTCTGCTCTCGGGTTCTATGAAGCCGGGATGGCTGTTGTAGTAATCGACAAGTCTGTCGGCGTAGTTTGAAAGCTTGAAGAAATACGCCTCTTCCCTTGCTTTGGCAACAGGTCTGCCGCAGTCGGGGCACTTACCGTCAACAGCCTGAGTTTCGGTCCAGAAAGACTCGCAGGGTTTGCAGTAAAGGCCTTCATAATAGCCCTTATAGATGTCGCCCTTGTCATACATCTTTTTGAAGATTTTCTGAACCGCCTTTTCGTGGTAGCCGTCTGTTGTGCGGATGAACTTGTCATAGCTTATATTCATAAGCTTCCACAAGCTTTTTATGCCGTCAACTATTTTGTCAACATACTCCTTGGGGGTGACGCCTGCCGCCTTTGCGATATCTTCAATTTTCTGACCGTGCTCGTCTGTGCCGGTGAGAAAAAAAACATCAAAGCCGCGGAGTCTTTTGTAACGCGCCGCCGTGTCGGCTGCTACGGTTGAATAAGTGTGACCTATATGAAGCTTGTCGGAAGGATAATAAATGGGTGTTGTGATGTAAAATGTTTTTTTATCCATATTTTGCCTCCGTGGGATTAAACATAATAAAATAATTATAA
>JAEEGL015613013.1_pt1 | contig 61086 bp, 45 predicted proteins | sample 9134231 | NCBI WGS metagenome assembly JAEEGL01 (sample SAMN16246548, study PRJNA631951) | gut metagenome | biome: gut microbiome; feature: rumen; material: fiber-attached | host: Bos | place: Iran: Karaj | collected 2018-10
GACTTGTAGCCATAGTCAATTATATCATTTCTTTTTCAGTCTGTTGATACAATTTCATCCTCAAGTCCTTGTTCTATATGAGAGACTCTTGAAACTTACACATCTAGATTAAAAGAACTCGAGGACATCACAAATAGCTTTAAGGGTGTTGATCACTCCTTTGCTATTCAGGCTGGTAGAGAAGTCAGAGTAATGGTTGTTCCTGAGCAGGTTACAGATGAGGATATGGTAATTATGGCTCGTGAAATTGCCAAGAAGATCGAGGACGAGATGGAATATCCCGGACAGATCAAGGTCAATATCATCAGAGAGAGCAGAGCGACAGATTACGCTAAGTAATTATCTTTTCTTAAATGAGACTAATGAGAAAGAGGCTATCCGAATGGATAGCTTCTTTTTTTATGCCTGAAAATAGAATATACTATAAAATATAGAACTATGCACATTATTCAGTTTATAAGCTTTATGAAAAGGGTGCTTTGATGAAAGTAATCTGTGAGACTGTTAAACAATCGCATCTAAATAGATTTGCAGGATTTATTACTGAAGAAGTATTTCTTTTGGCTAAAAGGAAGGATGCAGTAACCCTTGGAGCAAGTATTGAAGATGATGGGAAAGTTATTCCTGTTGGCATTATCCAGTATTTACGAAGTGATTTGGCTAAAGAAAGTGCCGAGATTATCTGGCTTTACGTTGATGAGGAGTACAGACGAAAAGGCATTGGATCTAAGCTCATTGAAACAGTTACTGAGGATATTTCCAAAAGCCATATAAATAAACTGGATATCAGGTTATATGAATACAAGCTATATGATTGTAGCATCCGTGATATAGCTTCTTTTTTTGAGAGGAAAGGCTTTAAAAACAGAGAATCAAAGGAGGAAATATATTTCTTTGATGGTAAAAATGTTTTTCAGGAACAGGACTTAATGAGAACCGGTGAAAGTCTTTCTAAAGCTGTAATTTCTTTTTCAAAATTAACTCCTGACATGCTGGCCCAGGTTGCTGATGGCCTGTCTTCAAAAGCCCATGATGCATCTAAAGAACTGTTGCTTAGAGCTGATAAAAGCTTAAGCTTCTTATATGAAAAAGGAACGTCACATTCAGGCGCATTGATAACAGAAAAAAGCGGGGAAACATATTATGTCCGGAGCTTTTTTGCTGATAATTCTGATATCGCAAAGGAACTTGAAGAGGCTTTCTTGCTGGGACTGGACAGGAAGATGCAGTATTCTGATAAGCTGGTTATTAAACAGGAGTCGGATACAAGAACGTTCCTTGAAAAGATCCTTCCTGCAAAATATCTGCAACAGGAAATCCTTATGACATATTCTCATTGATGATCAAATAAATGATTGTAACTGTTTTCTTCTTTTCGTAGATGAAAGGAGACAATATGACAGGCGGAGCAGGTTCAAAGAAAATACAAAAAACCTCTAAAACATTTCTGGAAGAGGCACAAAAAGCCATTTTAGATCAGAAAACCAGTGATCTCATGGAATGGGTATCTGATAGCAGAAGTGACTTTGGCTATCAGGCTGACAGTGAAGGTGAGGAATTTGACGAGAAGTCCTCTTTAGAAAGAAGGAATAAAAGAAAGAAGAGGATCAGGAAAGTTCTTGCGTCAAAGGAATGTCCCATAAGCGAGAAACATGCTGTTTCTGATGAACTTGAAGATGAGCTTTCAGAAGAAGCAGATTTTAAAAATGAGTCAACGTCCTTATTGGCTGAGGATTATGCTCCGGACGGAGAAACAGAGTTTGAGGGGCCAAGGGAGCACCATGCCTTTTTGGGTCGTGATATAGCTGTGAATTATGAGAGGCAGGAATCCGATTCAAACAACTGTTTTTGTATTTCTGCTGCGGCTCTTATCAACCAGCATATTTGCAAAAAGGACAAAAATGCTTCACCGGTAATTGATCAGTATGCTGTAAGGGCTTATGTCCCTGAATTTATGGACAGGGAGGAATTTGCAGCTTCTGAGCTTTTTGCCCAAAAGGCCAGTAAAAAACTTGCAAAAAGTAAGACCTATGACCCCAGTGAGGGTGGCGATTCATACAGAGCTGATGTTAAGGATGTCCTTGAATATACCGGATTTAAGAAATATACAGAATCAGAGATAGACCAGATTGCAAAGGTTAAAGGGAAAGAAGAAAAAGATGTTGTGCCCGGCACAGAAGATAAGAGAACCAAAGGTAATATAGTTGGCCTTGGAGATCTGTTTCTGAGGCTTGATAGTAATGCCTGCTTCAATCACATGAGATTTTCCATAGACCCTAAATTTTCTGAGGCGAAGATCAGGAAGATGCAGGATGCTTTTCTGAATGCTGTACATGAGGCTATTTCAAAGGGAGAAGCAGTCAGCATTTATCAGCCATTCCACTACAGGACTATAGTCGGGGTAAATGGATCAACCATATTATATCTGGATTCTTTGATGTATGATGGCAAACAGATACTTCCCATGGATATATCTGACTTACTAAACCGTCATACGGAAGTTACCGAGATTTCATGGATTTCGGATAAAGAATCTCCAGAGAAAATGACGGGAAAGTTTGGCGGACTAAAGCATGAAAAAGGTAAGTATGAACGTCAGGTGACTGATGATATCGGTGATGAGCTTGCTCTTGAATATGAGACAGTTGTTCCTCTCAAAGAGGGAGTAAGGGTTACTAAAACAAAAGCTGAGAAAGAGCGTGACGGAATAGATCCTTCAGTTTCCGGCTTCATAGACAGAATGCTTTATATTCCAAAGACTGACAAGACTACGCAGATTGATGTCGGAAAACTCAGACTGGCTGCGGATGAAAACCCTATGGTCAGTGCACAGAAGCTGGATGCTCAGATGCAGGCAAATGCTTCGGTAAAAAGCTCGCTGGATATGATCGCTGCTTACAGCCAGAGAACCAATGCTGCGATAGCAGAGATTGAACAGGCTAAAGCAAAAAAGCAAAAACCAAAGGAAAAGAAAACAGAAAAGAAGGAAGTAAAGAAAGAAGCTGCAGGCAGTTCAGATGAGAGCATGCTTAACATCGCTGAAAGTCTTGATACCAGTAAGCACACTATATATTCATTGGATGAAGATGCTAATGGTCAGATGAGTGTGGCGGTCTTTAACATGCCATCATATTTTCAGGATAGCTGGTTAAGCTTTGAAAACACTGACAGAAAAGGTCGCTCCAAGGAATTTTGCGAACTGCAGGATGTATTAAACAGCAGTGACAGACTGTTCATAACCATCAGAAGCGGAAGATTTGAATTAAACGAAGAAAATTACAGCCAGTATCTTCGGCTATACCAGGCAGTATCGGCATATACAGCAAGCCATGTTAATTCATGGACAACAGCCAGCAAAAAGAGATACGAGGATGCCTATAAATTGAGGCAGGCCCTTGACATAATCTCTGAAAAGATTCTTTTTCCTGAAGAAGGAACCGGATACGTCCAGGAGATTGTACAGTATTCCTCAAAAGAAAAAGATTATGCAGCAAAGAATGTTGGAAGGCTTCTTAAGTATTACAGAAAGTACTGCTCCCGTGTTGATGAGGATCTTATAGCTTCGGATGAAGAAAAGATAAGGAGAAAATGGGATGCTCTTAAGACCTGTGAAAGGGACATCCTTATCTATCTTGATGTAAAGAAACAGGAATCCGAAACAAAGAACAAGCCTCTTAGCGAAGAAGATGCATTTTTGAAACAGGAATATAATTCCCTGAAAATGCAGATGATGCTAAGAGATCATGCAAAGGGAAAACATCTTGAAGGTGTATTTGCCAATGAAGAGGCAAAGAGACTAAGAAAGCACAGTCAGCAGGAATTTGGCGTAGAGGTAAAAGAAGAGGAGGATAAGGACTATTCATTAAATCAGGATGAGGGACTTACAACTTCGCAGATTTCTGCTATTTCCAAGATTGATACCTGGATTATCAGAAATTTCAGAAATGGCGGATATATGGCCCTGGCAGGAGTGGTATCTGACAGGACGGATATAGTATCAAAGCTTATGGCTATGAGCCGCAGAAAAAGACTATATATCTATCATCTTATTGAAACCAGGGAAAGGCTTGAGCCTTCTGCGGACGGTTTTGTAAGGTCACAGACGCTATATGAACCTGATCTGAAAGCGTTTAAGGACAAAATGATAGCCAGCAAGCTGAAATTCTATAAGCGCTTTTCAGGTGGCTATATTTATTGGAATAAGCTTACTGAAGCCATGGGGATTGCTGACAGAGCTCAGCCTATGCTAAGTAATGCCCACAGACTTCTGATCCAGGGAAATGTCCAGGCTCCAAATGTAGATGAAACAAAGCTTCCGCCAGCCCAAAGGCAGAAAGTAGCCCTTGAAAAGCTCCTTGCAACTTCTCTTGATACAATGAAGCTCATTAAGCAAAATCAGGACAAGCGGACCGATGCGCAGACAAAAGCTGCCAATGAGCAGAAGATAGCATCAAACAGAGCTGCGGCCTATGCGATAATGCAGGAAGTCTCAGCCTATACACAAGAGGTTCAAAAGAAAAAGGCAAAGAGTGTTTCAATGGAGGCAGATAAAAAGGCCTATACCCAGGATCTTGCAAACGACACTGCCCAAATAACCACAATTGCAGTAAACACAGCCCTGGACGAAAATGTTGGCAGTATCTTTAAAGTGAATGCTGATGCTGTAAAAGAAATCAGCGGCTATTTTACAGGTTCTACAAGCTCCCTTACTGCTCTTGGGGCTCTGGCAGGAAGTCTCTTTACATTCCTGTCACTAAAAAATGATCACAAGAGTATGACCTGGTTTGATTTTATTGCGACAGGGAGCAGCCTCATCAGTGGCCTTGCCAAGACAGGAAAAGCTATTACCGGGGCTGTGGTGGGCTTTGGATACAGTTCTGCTGAAGCTCTGGCGATCACGTCCTCTACAGCAGCCGTTGTTCTTGCAGGAGTTGAAACCGGAATAGCTGTTGTTAAAACAGCTTCCTACTGCAGAAACGGCTATTACAGATGCAAGGCATCAAAGCTTGCAGCCCGGCATACAGATCAGGACAAGTTCAGAGATGGAATGCTGGCACTTAATGACAGACTTGCTGTAAGGCAGAGGGCCGGCGCAGCGACTTCAGTTGTGAATGCGACTCTTACTACCACAGCAGCGGTTCTAATCATGAGTTCTGTGGTAACTATGGGAATTGGTGCATTGGCTGGATTGATAACTCTTGGAATATCTACTGCATTAAAGTGTGCAGATTCGGATTATAAGAGGCAGATGAAGATGGCGCTATTTGATAATTTCTTTAAAACAGATGAACAGACAGCCCTGGCTAAAGCTAACTGGGAGAGAAAGCATTCCGGAAAGACCATGACAGATGAGCAGGTTTCCCGGCTTAAGGAACAGGTTAGAAGGCGCATATCCGCAGACCTTGGATTCTACTCACCAAATCATGCAGCCGTAGCAGTTGCTGAAAGCTACGCACAATATCTATTGGATAACGCCCATAGTGGAGGTCAGAAGTCAGATATGGCGATAGCCATGATAAAGGGGCTGGGACTGCATTACACCTTTGACCCCCTCCATCCGATGGATGCTGTTCCTCAAAAATCTGACATCATAAAGAAGCTTACAACTTAGAAAGGAGCACAGGTATGAACATAAAAGAACTTGCAGAGATAAGGCATAATATTCTCGCTGAAGTAGAAGAAGACTTTGTAGAAGAACTGGTTCCGGCAAAGCTGTCTGAAAAGGATGAGAACGATGTTGAGGTTCTTGGAGTGATACTCAGCGGAGCTGATGAAATCCCGGATTCCACCGGAGAATTCTTTTTCCTTCCAAGCAATAAGGATGATGAGATACAGTACTTTGTAAATCTTATCACACTGGTGGAAAGCATTCCTGAGGATAAGATAGGAGAGCTTTGTGCATCTGTTGCAGCTCTTAACACCTATGTTCTTTCAGGTGGTTTTGCTATAGATTTTGGGGCAGGAAGTCTTGTATATAAGCTTGTGATCCCAATGTCTATAGATGCTGACAAGGAGTTTGTAGCAGACAATGTGGACCTTTCCATGGGACTTACACTTCAGGCAGTATCAGAGTACGGATATCTGCTTATAGAAGTTTGCGACGGAAAGAGAACAGCAAAGAGTATTATAGATCTGTTTGTAGGTCAGACGGAGTGATCATATGACGAATGCAGCTAATCTTGAAAAAGAAAACCGTGAGCTTAAGGCTAAGATAGAGGCGCTGTCTAAGGCCAATGAAAGGCTCGAAGGCGAGCTGTCCATGGCGGTTAAGCTCAAGTACCACATGATGCCAAATGTCTATCCTGCTTTTCCGGATGTGGCTGACTTTGATATCTTTGCTGATTCTATCCAGATAAAGCAGGTTGGCGGCGACTTTTACGACTTCTTCAGAATAGATACCGACCATATCGGTATTGTTATTGCAGATGTATTTGATGGAGGCGCGGCCTCTGCTCTTTACATGGTGGCATTTAAGCTCTACCTCACAAGTCAGCTGTCCCTTGATAATTCACTTGCTGAGCAGATAGAAACCGTAAATGATCAGCTTTGCTGGAAAAATGAGGACGATCTGTGCCTTTCTGCCTGGTATGGGATTTATGAGATCTCTACAGGGAAACTGACCTGCGTAAATGCCGGGCATGAGAGAGCTCTTTTATGCAGGGACAATAGGCTTTATCTCATTGAAAATGAAAAGATTTCCTACCTTCTTGGGGTTATAGATGGAATGAAGTATGAGAGCTATGAGATAAATCTCCTGCCCGGGGATAAGCTTATACTCTATACCGACGGCGTGGTTAACAGCAGTGACAGCCAGGGAGTAAGGTTTGGACGAAATAGACTAAAAGCTGCCTGTGATAAGACCTTTGGATTGTCCTGTGAAGAGACAGTGGCATTACTGGAAAGTGATTTTTCCAGGTTCATTGATAAAGGCAGCCTTTGCGAGGATGCATCATTCCTCTGCCTCTCAAGGAAAGGGGGCGAAAGAGGATGAAATACTACAAAACTTCTGTCTCCGAAAACATAGAATTTATAAGAGATGAAAAAGACAACTCTCTTGCTATGGATTTTTCTGTAAATCCGCCTCGTATCCTTTTTGCAGATAATAATGAGGAGCTTTTAAAAGCTGCGGAATCCCTTGCAGGCAGTAGAGGAAGAAAAGAAATTGTTTATGATTGTTCCTCTTTTAATGACCTTACCCTGGATTTATTAAATAAGGCCGGGTACGAATTGTCTAAAAGGCAGAGCATATTATCTGTGAATATTGAGGAGCTCTTTTCATCCCAGGCTGTAAAAAAGTCACTAGGCATTTCCTTTCCTGATGTAGTGTGGATTCCCTTCAGAGATCTTTTGCTTTATCAGTTGGAGGAGCTGGTGGAGGAATTCGAAAAGGCAAAGATCCCTTTGAAAAAAGAGGATATTGAGCGCTTTGATGACGACCTTAGCGGTATTGTATACGATAAAAACGGCTCTGTCAGGGCGTTTGTGCTGGTCAGCTTATCTGGTCCTGATCTATTATTTGAGTGTCTCCACGGAATAGGCGGAAACGATCCGAAGTTTATCATGTCTGCTCTTCAGGGATTTGCTAAAGAGATAACCTACAACGACCTGCTTGGTATTTATGACAGGATAATCATGCTGGAGATGAATGGTACTGTCAGGCCACTTATAAAGAGGCTTCTTGATAACACCTATGAGCTTAGTGAGCCGGGGTATATAATCTGTGCTAAAAAGAGCCTGCCAGAGAAACAGGCAAAGGCAGAGTTTCAGGATGGCGGATCCGTAAGAGTTGCCAAAAATCTCATTTCGGAAAAACTCTCTGAAACCTATTACCAGAGCAATATCAACTGGAAGGTTGAGTGGGAGCTGTAAAGACTTCATAACATTTTGCAGTGAGGCTTATGAGACGAGACGATAACAAAAAAATCAGATTAACTCTTATAACCAGGGTATCTTTGATATTTACGATATCCCTTATTTTGGCGAGCATTGTTGCGGCTATTATCAGCAGCATATCTCTCTATAGAGGAACGGTCATGGAGAGCAGCGATGTGGCAAGAACTGCTCTGGTCAGTGCACAGGAGCTTGTAAGAGAAGTTGATCCGTTTTTTAATTTTGAGTATGATCAAAAGCTGCAAAAAGAGCTTCATCAGAGCTTTAGAAGGATCTGTTCCAGAACGCAATTAAGATATATGTATTTATACACCATTGATGAAGACCAGGTTGTCCACTACGTTATATGCGCCGCTGATGCAGATGAAGATGACAGACTGATGAATGAGCTTCGTGGATATGGCACCAGTAATTCCAGGGCTTTACTGGATTCAGAAAAGAACGCTCTTAATGGGAATTTAGATGGCGGAAGTGAATATGTATCCAACGAATTTGGAAGCGTATATATGTGGATCATGCCTGTAACAGATGATGATGGTGATTTAAAGGCATTTTTGGGCGCGGACTACAGCATTGACCATTTGGTTGAGCTGGCAAAGGAAAATGCTTATCTCTATTGCGCAGGAACCATATTTGCAATGATCTTAAGTCTTATCATTGCATCAAGACTAATTAAACATTCTACCATCATGCCCATCAAACAGCTGTCAGACCAGATGACCCTTTTTGCAAAAAATAAGGAACTTGTACCCATAGGGCGTAATACCTATTTTGAGGATGAGATAACCGATATTGAGAGCTCTTTTTCAGAGATGGTAAAAGAGATATCGGATTATACTGAAAATATCGAGGCCCTTACAAGAGACAAAGTCCAAAACCAGACCCAGATGGAAATCGCAAGGAATATCCAGTGCGGCGTAGTTCCACAAAATAAGGAACTATTGAAGGACCTGATCTCTGCCTTTGGCTTTTCACATCCCGCAAAGGAAGTTGGAGGCGATTTCTATGAAATGTTTGAGCTTGACGATGACAGGCTCTGCATCCTTATCGGAGATGTGTCCGGAAAAGGTATAACTGCAGCTCTTTTCATGATGATGATAAAAAGCGCTATCAGAGAAAAGATCAGGTCCGGGCGAGAGGTTGCTGATGCACTGAATGAAGTTAACTGCGATGTATGCGCTTCAAATCCTGAGTTTATGTTTGCCACAGTTTTTGCTGCGATTTATGACAGAAAAAACGCAGTTCTTTCCTATGCAAACGCAGGGCACAATCCTCCGATTCTGATAAAGGATGACCCAGCAGAGCTTGAGGTAGAACCGGGTATAGCAATTGGAATGTTTGAAGATATAGTGATCAATCCTTATGAGCTAAAGCTTGAAAACGGAGAGGGAATACTTCTTTATACAGACGGGATAACGGAGTCAATAAACAAGGATTCAGAGCAGTTTGGTGTGGACAGGCTTAAGGCAGAGGTAAAAAGAAGCTATGGAAATAAATCTTCTGTTGCAGCGAAGGACTTTGTTATGGAGGTTTCTGATGCTGTTAAAGTATTTACCGGTGACCTTGAGCAGTTTGATGATATGACCATGGTGGCACTGGTTGTCTCTAAAGATGAGGAAAAAGAGATATATGAAACATCTCTTTTACCGGAGCTTTCTGAGTTTGGAAAGATTAAAGATAAACTTTTAAATACCTTCATTAGCATAGACAAAGCAAAAAAGGCGGCACTGGCCTGTGAGGAAGCCTTTGTGAATATTGTGAGCTATTCCGGCGCAGACAGGATCAGCTTTACATTATCCAGAGATCAGGGATTTGTTGTTGTATCCTACTGTGATAATGGAAAAGAATTTGATCCCACCGGCTATGGAAATGAAGTAAAGGAATTTGAAGAGCTTGACAGCGGTGGAATGGGTATTTTCCTTATCAGGGATAATTCCGATGAGCTGCACTACGACAGGAAAGATGATAAGAATATTCTGACACTTAAGTTTAAAAATACAGATCCGGAGGAAAACTAATGAATATTTCAAAGAGTATATCGGGAAATGAGGCGATGCTTAAACTTGAAGGGTGGCTTGACACTCAGGCGGCCATAGAGCTTGCAGAGGTTTTAGAAACTATTGGACCAGAGGTGGATACCATGATCTTTGATATGTCAGATCTGGAGTACATTTCTTCATCAGGAGTCAGACAGATAGTTTCTGTACATAAAAAATTAAACGGAAGGCTGACATTAAAGGGCGTTAATGATAATATACTTGATGTCTTTAAAGCTATAGGAATTGATAAAAAGATCAGGATAGAGAACGAATGAGTACACTTCCATGCGAGTTTCTTCTGAGGATGCAAAAGCTCTTTTCAGAAGATGAATATAATGAATTTATTACAGCATTTGACACTGAGGAGGAGAGATATCACGCCCTAAGGGTCAATACAAACAAGTGCGACGATGTGCAGGGAATGCTAAGAGGTCTTTTAAAGACTTCAGAAAATGCAGACTGTGAGGATTTATCATCCAAGGTTTCCTGGGAAGAGAAGGGCTATTACTATAGTGAGAGTATGGCTCCCGGCAAACATCCTTATCATGAGGCGGGACTTTACTACATACAGGAACCAAGCGCCATGGCACCGGTACATTTTCTTGATCCGAAACCGGGAGAGCGGATTTTGGATCTGTGTGCAGCTCCCGGCGGTAAATCAACCCAGATTGCTGATGCCCTTAAGGGACAGGGGCTTCTTGTTACCAATGAGATAAACAGGGACAGAGCAAAGATACTATCTCTAAACATCGAGAGGATGGGCATTCGTAATGCTATGGTCCTTTCTGAGGATTCAGGGCATCTATCTGAAGTGTTTGAGGGTTATTTTGACAAGATACTTGTGGATGCTCCATGCTCCGGGGAGGGAATGTTCAGGAAAAATGAGATTGCTCTGTCTGAGTGGAGTCCTGACAATGTTAGACTTTGCGCAGAAAGGCAAAAAGAGATCCTTGGTAACGCGGCAAAAATGCTTCTGCCGGGAGGAAGGCTTGTGTATTCCACCTGTACATTTGCCCCTATGGAGAATGAAGAGACCATCTACAGCTTCCTTGGCGAGCATGAGGATTTTCATATTGAAAAAGCTGATCTTTGCGGCGGAATGGAAGAGGGAAGACCTGCGTGGATCAGTAAAGACACCGGGATAATAAGTAAAGAAGAGCTTAAGGCTTCAGTAAGATTATGGCCTCACAAGGTAAAGGGTGAGGGCCATTTTTTGTGCGTACTGAAACGAGACGGTGTGTCGGATAAAGAGGCAGCCGGTAAATACGTTCCCGGTGGGAGGTTTATCAGGGCGAAAAAAGATATGGTGGATCCTTTCCTTAATTTTGCAAAGGATACGTTCCATAATGGTAGTCTTGGGATAGATGGAGACTACCTTGCCTTTGGAGACCAGCTCTATTTATCTCCCTGCGATATGCCAAATCCAAAGGGACTTAAGGTGCTTCGTCCGGGACTTCACCTTGGAGCAGTCATAAAGGGCAGATTTGAGCCCTCCCATGCGCTGGCTCTTACTCTTTCAAAAGATGATTGTACAATGAGTTTTGAATTACACTCAGATTCTGCAGAAATAAGGCAGTATCTGAATGGTCAGACACTTCGCTTATCCTCGCTGCAGGATAGTGACAGCGGGACAAAGAAGCTTTCTGATAAAAAGGGATGGTGTCTTATGACAACTGACGGTTACAGCATAGGATGGGCCAAGCTGACAGGGGGAATGCTTAAAAACCACTATCCAAAGGGCCTTAGAATAAATTACTAGTCAGGACTAAACATGAAAAAACTACTTATATATTTAAAGGATTATAAAAAAGAGACAATACTTGGACCGCTGTTTAAGCTGCTGGAGGCTTCATTTGAGCTTCTGGTTCCGCTGGTTATCGCATCCATGATAGATAAGGGAATTACGGCTGGAGATAAGCAGCACATCATCAGAATGTGCCTTGTGCTTATTCTTCTTTGCATTGTTGGTTTTATTTCTGCGGTGACTGCCCAGTTTTTTGCAGCAAAAGCTGCTGCCGGTTTTGCCAAAAAGGTTAAGAGGGCTCTGTTTGATAACATTCAAAAGCTTTCCTACACAGACATTGACAGAGTCGGAACTTCTGCAATGATCACCAGGATGACTTCAGACATAAATCAGGTACAGCAGGGGGTCAATCTCACCATAAGGCTGCTCCTTCGGTCGCCCTTTGTAGTCCTTGGCGCCATGGTCATGGCATTTACCATAAGTGTGAGCCAGGCACTTATTTTTCTTGTTACAATAATTCTTCTTTCTCTGGTTGTTGGGATAATAATGAAATGGAGCATCCCACGGTATGGACAAATACAGTCCGGCCTTGACGGACTTCTTTCCCTGACAAGAGAGAATCATACAGGTGTGAGAGTCATTCGTGCGTTTTCCCTTGAACAGGAGGAGAAAGATAAGTTTGACAGTAAGAACGAAGCTCTAAAGAGGCTGCAGAATTTCGTTGGAAGTATCACAGCCCTGATGAATCCTGTTACCTACGCCATTCTCAATCTGGCTGTTGCATTTCTTATCTACAGGGGAGCAATACTTGTTGATGGAGGCTCTTTGACCAGAGGACAGGTTGTAGCTCTATATAACTACATGTCACAGATTCTGGTTGAGCTCATTAAGTTTGCAAATCTCATCATCACAGTAACAAGAGCCATTGCCTCCGGAAACAGGGTTCAGGATATGCTTGAGCTCAAGTCCTCTATGGAGGATGGTACAGTAACTGACTTTGAAAAGACAGATGACCACATCGTATTTAACGGCGTATCCATGAGATATCAGGGTGACAGTGAAGATTCTCTGGAAAATCTGACTATTTCTGTAAAGCGCGGTGAGAGGATTGGAGTTATTGGTGGTACCGGAAGCGGTAAAAGTACCCTTATAAATCTGATCCCCAGATTTTATGATGTAAGAGAAGGCGAAGTACTTATCGATGGTAGAAACGTTAAAGATTATAAGCTGTGTGCCCTCAGGGAGAGGATTGGTATCGTTCCCCAGAAGGCGGTTCTTTTTCATGGAACCATAAGAGACAACATCAGATGGGGAAAGAACGACGCTACTGACGAGGAAATCTTCGAAGCTCTTTCCATAGCTCAGGCAAAAGAGATTGTTGAGGGCAAGAAAAAGGGCCTTGACGAGGAGGTTGCCCAGGGAGGTAAAAACTTCTCGGGAGGACAAAAGCAAAGGCTTACCATTGCAAGAGCTCTTGTCAGAAAGCCTGAGATACTTATTCTGGATGACAGCGCCTCGGCTCTTGATTACCTTACAGACAAAAAGCTCCGGGAAGCTATCGCTGCAATGGATAATCCTCCAACCACATTTATCGTTTCCCAAAGGGCATCATCTGTTCTTACCTGTGATCGAATTATTGTTCTTGATGAGGGCACAGTTGCCGGAATCGGAACAAATGACGAGCTCCTTGAAAGTTGTGAGACCTACAGGGAAATATATGATTCACAGTACAAGAAGGAGGGTGCGGTATGAAAAAGAATACGCTAAAAAAAGTCCTCCGATATGCTTCAAAATATCATTTTCTGATCATCTGCTCCATGGCCCTTGCTATGCTGACAGCTCTATTGTCCCTTTACGTGCCTATCCTTGCAGGTAATGCCATAGACTGCATCGTGGGTAAGGGTAATGTTGATTTTGAAAGAGTTTTTGGCATCCTTTTAAGGATCGTCATTTCCGTTGTTGTTATCTCTTTTGCCCAGTGGAACATGAACCGCATCAACAACAGGATAACCTTTAATGTGGTCAGGGATGTTAGAAGAGATGCCTTTAACAGGATGCAGGTTCTGCCTCTGTCATATCTTGACAAAAAGCAGACAGGAGATATTGTTTCAAGGATAATTGCAGACGTTGACCTGTTTGCCGATGGTCTGTTAATGGGCTTTACCCAGCTCTTTACCGGTGTGGTCACCATAGCTGGAACCCTTGTGTTTATGTTTTACCTGAACTGGACAATAGCTATAGTGGTTGTTGTACTGACACCACTTTCCTTGTTCCTTGCAAGGTTCATTGCCACCAGGAGCTTTAAGCTGTTTAAAGAGCAGAGCACTGCCAGGTCCGATCAGACATCCTTTGTGGATGAAATGGTGGGGAATCTGTCTGTGGTAAAGGCCTTTGCCCATGAGGATGAGAATCTGGAGTTCTTTGATAAGGTCAATGACAGGCTTGAGGAGACCAGCGTTAAAGCTACCTTTATCTCCTCACTGACAAATCCGGGTACAAGGTTTATCAATAACATTGTTTACGCGGCAGTTGCCCTGTTTGGATCATTTGCCTGCCTGGCAGGGGGCATGACAGTTGGCGGACTTACGATTTTCCTTAGCTATGCCAATCAGTACACAAAGCCCTTTAATGAGATTTCCGGAGTCATCACTGAGCTTCAGAATGCTCTTGCCTGCGCGGAGAGAGTATTTGAGATGATAGATGAAGAGGCTGAGAGCAGGGAACCTGAGTATAAGGATTTATCTTTTGCTGCAGAGGGAAATGTAAATATTGAAGATGTTTCTTTTTCCTATGACAAGAATAGGAGCCTTATCGAAAATTTAAACCTCGATATTAAAAAGGGACAGCGAGTTGCAATTGTAGGTCCTACAGGCTCCGGAAAGACTACGCTCATCAACCTTCTTATGCGGTTTTATGATGTTGATACAGGCTCGATAAGTGTTGATGGTCACGATATCAGGATCCTTAAGAGGAAAGATCTTAGAAATAGTTTTGGAATGGTGCTTCAGGAGACCTGGCTAAGGGGCGGAACTATAAAGGATAACATCACCCTTGGAAGAGAGGGATTTACTGATGAGCAGATAATTGAGGCTGCTAAGGCGGCCCATTCCCACAGCTTTATAAAAAGGCTCCCGGAAGGGTATAACACTGTGATATCGGAAAATGGAGGCAATCTCTCCCAGGGACAAAAGCAGCTTCTTTGTATCACAAGAGTTATGCTTGATATTCCGCCGATGCTTATTCTTGATGAGGCTACATCCTCAATTGATACCAGAACGGAGATAAGGATACAGAAGGCGTTTAATAAAATGATGCAGGGCAGGACCAGCTTTATTGTAGCCCACAGGCTCTCAACTATAAGGGAGGCTGACGTTATCCTTGTTATGAAGGATGGGCATATCTTGGAGCAGGGAAGCCATAAGGAGCTTCTTGATAAGAAAGGTTTTTATAACGAACTGTATAACTCACAGTTTGCGTGATAAAATAATTAGAAGCTCCTTGATACTTGCGTGTAAGAGTGGTACACTTCTGCCAATACGTTTGGAGGATTATTAATGAACAATATTGAAGATGTAAGGCCGGTTTTTATAACAGGTCATAAGAATCCCGACACAGATTCCATCTGCGCTGCGATCACTTATGCCAACCTTAAGAACAAGGTCTTTGGGGGAAATTATATAGCCTGCAGGGCGGGACACTTAAACGAGGAGACCCAGTTTGTTTTGTCTCATTTTAATGTTCCTGTTCCTGCTTATATCAAAGATGTCAGGACTCAGGTAAGAGACATGGAGATCAGAAGACTTGACGGTGTTTCTGATGGCCTTTCTCTTAAGAAGGCCTGGGCTAAGATGAGGGATGCTGATGTAGTTACCCTCTGTGCCACAGAAGGTGATAAGCTTACAGGAATTGTTACTACCAACGATATCGTTGAAACTTATATGGATGTCATCGATCCCCACATCCTTTCACAGGCAGGAACATCATACAGAAATATAGTTGAGACGCTTGATGGCGAGCTCATTGTCGGAGACATCGAAGATAGCCTTAGCAAGGGTAAGGTTGTTATTGCTGCAGCAAGTCCGGAGATGATGGAAAATGTCATCGAAGACCAAGATGTTGTAATACTTGGTAACAGATATGAGACACAGCTGTGTGCAATAGAGCTTGGAGCTTCCTGCATTATAGTGTGTGAAGGTGCTGAAGTTACAAGAACCATCAAGGCTCAGGCACAGGAGCATGGAACAAAGATCATAACAACTCCTCATGATACCTTCGTTGTGGCTAGGCTCATCAACCAGAGTATGCCAATCAACCACATCATGAAAAAAGAAAATCTGGCTACCTTTTACATGGATGACTTCATTGAAGATATCCAGGAGGTAATGGCTTCCATGAGGCACAGATATTTCCCTGTGCTTGATAAAAACGATAACTACATTGGTATGATCAGCCGAAGGAATTTCCTTGGTGCTCATAAGAAACAGCTTATTTTAGTTGATCACAATGAGAAAAATCAGGCAGTAAACGGAGCTGATGCAGCAGACATCTTAGAGATCGTAGACCATCACAGACTTCGCACCATTGAGACCTCAGGCCCTGTTTTCTTCAGAAATCAGCCTCTTGGCTCAACCTGTACCATCATCTATCTGATGTACAGGGAGTATGGAGTTGAGATCGATCCTACAACAGCAGGACTTCTTCTGGCAGCTATTTTGTCTGATACACTGATGTTCAGATCACCTACCTGTACCAAGGTGGACAGGGATGCAGGTGAAGATCTTGCAAGGATCGCCGGTATCAACTATGAGGAATTTGCAAAAGAGATGTTCCATGCAGGATCCAATCTCAGCGGTAAGAGCGCTGTTGAGATCCTTCATCAGGACTTCAAGAAGTTTACAGTTGATGACATGACCATAGGTATTGGCCAGATCAATTCCATGAGTTCAGAAGAGCTTATTGAGATCAAGAATAAGATAGAGCCTGAGCTTAAGGCAGTAACAGGAAGCGACGGCCTTGATATGCTTTTCTTCATGCTGACAAACATAATTGATGAATCATCAGAGATTGTCTTTTCAGGAAGCAAGGCTCTGCACACCATCAATAGCGCATTCGGTCTTTCAGCTGAGGGAGACAGCGTTATCCTTCCGGGAGTTGTATCCAGAAAGAAGCAGCTTCTTCCTTCAATTGTTGAGGCCATGCAACAATAAAAAATACAAGGTATTGGGGGATACTAAGTATGGAAGAACTAAGAAAGCTGTTACTTCACGAAGTGGTTTCGCTCTACGGGCCGCTTCAGGGGCAGGGGATTGGAGCCATAATCATTCCTGCTTTTATAGGCGATTTTAAAAAGGTCCTGGATGGCTCAGGTTACACTGATGATATTTCAGAGGAGTACATGACTGAGGACAAAAAGATCCATCTTATCCTTGAGGGCAGGAAGAGCCTGGGGGCAAGGGGACCAAAGCTTGAGATCACAGGTGCAGTTGTTAATGACAAGAGACTGCATCTGACAGAGGAACACTGTTATGTCTGAGAGACTGTCTAGAACAGAGATCTTAATTGGAACACAGGCACTTGAGCGACTCAAAAGCTCAAGGGTTTGTGTTTTTGGCGTAGGCGGAGTTGGCGGGTATGTTGTGGAAGCTCTTGCCAGGTCCGGAGTTGGAGCTATTGACGTTGTAGATAACGACCAGATCGCTGTAAGCAACTTAAACCGGCAGATCATTGCCCTTGAGAGTACCATAGGAAGAGATAAGGTTGAAGTTATACGGGAGCGTATCCACGACATAAATCCAGATATCAAAGTGGTAACCCACAAGTGCTTTTATCTTCCGGAGACAGCTTCGCAGTTTGATTTTACAAGCTTTGACTATGTGGTAGATGCCATAGACACAGTGACAGCCAAGATAGATATCATCTTAAAATGTACTGAACTTGGTGTTCCTGTTATCAGCTCCATGGGAACCGGGAACAAGCTTGACCCCACCCAAATAGATGTTACCGATATTTACAAGACGGATGTTGATCCCCTTGCAAAGGTAATGAGACGGGAGCTGAAAAAGAGAGGGATAAAAAAGCTTAAGGTTGTCTACTCAAAAGAAAAGCCAATAGCGCCGCAGGTTGATCCTGAACTCATAAAGGATGGAAACAGGCCTGCTCCCGGGAGCAGCGCATTTGTGCCGCCTGTTGCAGGACTTGTTATAGCGGGCGAAGTAATAAAAGATCTGATCAGGGAAAAATGAGCCGATAAGAGAATCCATAGGGAATTTTGTTCTTGAATAAGAAAAGGCTCTGTGATAAACTAAAAAAGCTGTGGATGACCACAGCTTTTAACTTCTATAGAATGCCGGCATGTCGGAATGGCAGACGATGCAGACTCAAAATCTGTTGTGGGTAACCACGTGTGGGTTCAAGTCCCACTGCCGGCACTTTGCTCTAAGTCAGGTGGCTTAGAGCTTTTTTATTGCTCCAAATTGTCCTTTGCAAGATACCAGGCAAGGACGTGCTGGGACTGAAGAAAATCTCCGCCAAATATCTTTTTCTTGAGCTCATCCTCTGTAAGGAGGATTACATTAAGAAACTCAGTGTCATCAAGGTGCTGGGTGGATTTTTTTACACATCCTGTTGCTGCATAAATGTGAACGTAGTTGGATGCCAGAGTTGCGTTGGCAGGAACAGTAAGAAGGTGTCTTATGTTTTCTGCCACATATCCTGTTTCCTCAATGAGCTCTCTTTTGGCAGCATCTAAGGCTTCTTCTTCGGCAGCTATTGTATTATCTTTTGTGATGTAGGGCACATCGCTCTTTTCCAGGAATTCAATGCCACCTGCGGGGAATTCTGTTGTTATCTTATCTATTCCGTGTCTGTACTGCTTTACACAGATGTATCTGCCTTCTGTATCTGTTGCCACAACGATCACAAAGCTGTGTTTTGAAAAATTATAGACCGGGCCGATCTCTTTATTATCCGGAAGTCTGTATATGTTTCTCCTAAAATCAATCCATGGATCCTGGATAATATGTTCTTCTTTAACCAGTTCCCAGTTAAGGTTATCTGACATAAATAGCGTTGCTCCTTGTTTTCCATATTAACAAAATGAATTGTATAGGATATTTAGTAAAAAGAAAAGCCAAAAAGTGTTATTATATAGATATATACTAAATTCTGATAAAAGATAGGTGGCATAATATGAAGCTTATTTCTGTTAACAAGCTTGAGCCGGGGCTGGTTGTCTCCGAAAATATCTATACCTTAGATGACAGGCTGGTACTGCCTAAGGGGACTGTCCTTGATGAAAAGGACATAGAAAGGATCAAGGCTCATTCCCTCTACAATATCTTTGTAGAGGAGCAAAAGAAACCGGTTCCCGAAAAGGCTGAGCAGCGAAAGGGCGGCACAGAACCTTCCTGGTCCGAAAAGCTAAAAAACACCGAGCAGTTCATCAGATTTAAACAGCATATTGAGGACAATGCGGAAAAGCTTGAGGAATCCTTCAGACTTATTGCCAATGATTCCATGCCTCTTGACATTGATAAGCTCACAGAGCCTGTATACCATCTTTTTGTTGAGGCCGGTGGAACGGCAGGAGTATTTGATATGCTCCACAACTTAAGGGACAACAGTGATGAGGTCTATATGCACAGCCTCAATGTTTCCCTCATTTCCAACACCATAGCCACCTGGATGAGGCTTCCGGAGGAGAAGATACAGCTTGCCACAGCTGCAGGACTTCTTCACGATATTGGTAAGGTACTGATGCCTCCGGAGCTTCTTGGTAAGAATAAGCAGCTTACCGATTATGAGCAAAAGATCATGAACCAGCACGTTACCAAGGGGTATGGCCTTATCAAAGATAAGGATATCGATACCCATATTAAGAATGCTGTTATCATGCATCACGAGAGAAGAGACGGATCTGGCTTCCCTTTCCATCTAAAGAATGATCAGATAGATGAGATCGCATCCATCGTTTCTGTTGCTGATGTCTATGATTCTCTTACTTCAAGCAAAAATTACAGACAGGCGATCTGCCCGTTCTATGTAATACAGCAGTTTGAAAATGAAGGTCTTGATAAGTATGATCCCAACACAATACTTACGTTCCTGAGCAATATAATCAATACATTTATTGCCAACAGAGTAATGTTAAGTAATGGTCAGACCGGAGAAATAATCTTTATTAATCCCGATCATCTTGCCAAGCCCGTTGTTAAGTGCGGGGATAAGTTTGTTGACCTTGCAAAGAACAAGGGGCTCTCTATAGTTTCCCTGGTTTGATGCAACTTGCACAAAAACAGGAAACGAAAATTGTATAAAGCGTTTCTTGTTTAATAAATCCCTCTCTGATACTATAAATTCATGGAAACCATTTATAGGAAACAAGTTTCCAATTCGTTAAATAGCCGGTAACCAGGCAGAATGGAGTATTATGATAGACAGATCCAAGGTGATTTTCGGCAATGTGATCAGTGACAGCGATTACAGAAAAGCTGTTAAATCCAAGAAGAAGTTCATTAAAAAGTATGGTGATGATTCATCAGTTGATTACAAAGTCAGAGTATCTGACAACGAGGTTATAGGTCCTCTTCTTGGTGTAAAGAACATTGATGTTACTGCAACAATTCCTGAAAATCAGGGGGAGATGGATACAGATAAGGGAATAATTGTCGGTAACATCAGAATGGGATTTGGCCATTACCGTATCTCAATGGCCATGGCTTCTTATGCCAGACACCTTGGGTATACTCCGTACTGGATGGATCTTAATTCCTTCAAAGAGACCACCTGTACTAAGGTGATAGGAGCGCAGAATGACCTGTACTCACTTGGTTCAAGGCTTTCAAGATTCTACCTGTTCAATAAATTTGTTTGGGAGCCCACTAACTATGAGGGCTTCAGAGCTCTTGCCTACAATTCTTCAGATCAGAAGAATGCAGAGCTGATGGCTCCTGTTTACAGGAATGTTCCCAAGGATATTCCCGTAATTGCAACCCACGTTTGGCCCGCTCAGGCAGCTATCCATGCCGGAATGAAGTATGTGGTAAATGCCATTCCCGATAACTGGCCAATGGCACTTCATCTTTCCGAAGGATCCGTTCATACTATCCAGTGCAAGAACGCATACATGGGATATCGTATCTTAAACGGAATGGACAAGAAGAATGTCTGCAAGCCAATGCCCAGAGAATCCCTGGTCTATACAGGACATTACATAGACTACGAGCTGGTTGAGAATATAGAGAAGGACTGTCAGGCTCGTGTTAACAGGAAAAAGAGTGCCCGTCCAATGAGATTTCTTTTGACCATCGGCGGAGCCGGTGCACAGAAGGAAATCTTTGCAGAGATCATAAAGCATCTGATTCCATTCATCAAAAAGGGACAGGCTGCCCTCTATGTAAATGTGGGTGACTACAGAAATGTATGGGATGAGCTTATGAAGGAAATTCCTGAAATGAAGGAGCTTTCCACAGAGCACATGGACAACTGGGAGGATACACAAGAGTTTGCTGATACAGCACTTTCTGAAAATGTAGATGTTACAGGTATCCACGGCTTTTATCACGCAGATATCTTTAAAGCGGTTTACACAACAAACCTCCTTATGAGGAGCTGCGATGTCCTTGTTACCAAGCCTAGTGAGCTGGCATTTTATCCTGTTCCAAAGCTCTTTATCAAGAGAGTTGGAAAGCATGAGATGTGGGGAGCAATCCACTCAGCTGAGATCGGCGATGGAACCCTGGAGTGCAGAGACATTCCACACACACTTCAGATGATCGATCAGTTCCTTGAAACAGAGCTTTTGCTTGAAATGTGTGAGAGCATAGTAGAGAATAAAAAAGCCGGAATTTATGACGGCGCGAAAAAAGTAGTTGAGCTTGCAGTCAAGCTCAGGGAGGCATGAAGATAATGGAGAACCAAAAACAGCTTAAACCGATCACAAACGGACTTTTGTGGATATTTGCAATAGGCCAGTTCGGATGGAGCCTTCTTTCAGGAGTAGTTTCAAACTGGATGGTATATTATTATACAGGAAGCCCGGATGCTCAGAATGCTAATACAGGTATCTTTGCAGGATTTATAACACAGGAGCCTATCCTGTTTAAACTTACACTTTTTGGTCTTGTTCTTGCAGCCGGTAGAATATTTGATGCTATCACAGATCCTCTTATTGCCGGCTGGTCAGACAGGTCAAACTACAAGGGCGGCAGAAGAATTCCTTTCATGAGAGCGATGGCAATTCCTTTTGCACTTTGTACGATAGCTCTTTTTGCAGTTCCTCAGACACAGAACCAGGGACTGAATGATTTTGCGCTTTTCGTGCTGCTTATGGTATTCTATCTGTTCATGACGATGTTCTGCACACCATATAATGCGTTGATTGCAGAGCTTGGTGATACACAGCAGCACAGGATCAACGTTTCAACTTATATTTCCTTCACCTTCATCGTTGGACAGAGTATCTCTTTCCTTCTTCCAAACGTGGCAGGTGCCCTTCAGGGATCATTTGGACAGGCAGGATCCATCAGGATCGCTGTTGCTATCATGTCAACTATTGCATGTATCGCCATGCTGTTCCCTGCTTTCTACATCAAGGAGAGAGACTATATTGAGTCAAAACCAAGCAAGACAAGACCTTTCAGATCGCTTATTAACACTTTCTCAAACAGACAGTTCAGACGCTTTGTTTACAGTGATGTGATCTACTTCTTTGCGCTGACTCTTTTCCAGACAGGACTTCCTTTTTATGAGACCAAGCTCATGGAGATTCCTGATACAATGACATTTACCCTGACAGCAACTATGACAGCTATCAGCGTTTGCCTTTACCCTGTAGTAAATATCCTTGCAAAGAAGATTGGTAAAAAGAGCCTCATCATTACAGGTTTCTTTACCTACTGCATTGTATTTGCGATTACTTCAATCTGCGGAGTTGGTGTTCACTGGGGATTTATTGTGGCAGTGACTGCTGCAGTTCCAATGGCTATCCTTGGAATCCTTCCTCAGGCCTGTGTTGCAGACGTTGCTGAGGTTACAAGACTTGAGACAGGAGAGGACAGATCCGGAATGTTCTTTGCGGCTCGTACCTTTGCTTTCAAGATGGGACAGGCTCTTGCTCTTGTGACATTTACTTCACTTACAGTAGTCAAGACACAGCAGAGCTACAGAACTACAGCTGTTGTAGCTCTTGTTACCTGCCTTGTGGGAGCAATATTATTCTTTGCGTACAGTGAGAAGACATTGCTTGCCAAAATCGAAGAGCTTAAGGGAAAAGAGTAATTTATTCCTTTGATTTATTCATCATCATTACCCTTCCAATGAGTACCGTAGTACATACTGCGGTACTTTTTTGGTGTCATATTGGTCTCTTCCCTAAAGAGCTTGATAAAGTGGCTCTGGGAGGAGAAAGACAGATAGGAGGATATCTCCACCAGTGAAAAATCGCTGAACCGAAGAAGGTTCTTTGCTTTGTCTATTTTTACTTTTCTGATGTAGTCGCTGGCTGTCATATTCATCTCGCTCTTAAACAGTCTTGATATATAACTTGGGGAATTGCCACAGGCATTAGCAAGATCCTCAATGGTTATCCTCTCTTTTATGTGGGCATAGATGTAGTTGATGCACTCGGAAATTGGACGGGAAAGGGCGGAATTTTGCCTTAAAACATTCATCCTCTTTGTGTAGTCCATAACCATCTTGTTGTGCCATTCTTCTATCTCTTTTTCGGAAAAGAGATAATCCAGCTTTTGGATGTAGTAGTCGCTAAGGCGAAATGACAATTCCATTTCCATTCCGTTTTCTGTACATATCCTTGATACTAAAGCAGCTGTGACTATAAAGTGATATTTCAGGTTTACAACCGGATCCCTTGATAGGACACCTACGCCCTCTGTTTCAAGGAAACGGTGCTGTCTGCAGTTTTCTTCGATTGCTTCTGTCTCTCCTGAAGCGACCTGTCTGTAAAACATAAGCTCATCGTTCTGGCTTCTGTGTATCATATCTTTATCAAGATTAAATAGCTTTTCCATGAGAATTACCTTTTTATTTGTTTGTTTATCCAGGTTACTATAGCACATAATAACATATTCATGAAGTGAAAATTAAAAATATATCATGAATATGATATTATTTCATGAGTTTTGATATAGATATCTTTTAAAAAGTTCTAATATCACAACTATGTTATAAATCTTAGTTAAAGGGTAAGGAGAAGCGTATGAAAAAGTTTAGACTTAGAAGTGCAAGTAAAACTCTTGGCGCTGTGCTTTCCACGGTACTTGTGGTGACAGCTGTGCCTGTAACAAGCTTTGCGGCACCGGATACAGAAAGCGTATCAGATGACTATGAGCTTGTCTGGGAAGAGAACTTTGATGGGGAGGGCCTTAATACCGATGACTGGAATGTTGAACAGCATGAGCCGGGATGGGTTAACGCTGAGCTTCAGAGGTATACAGCTCTTGATGAGGGTAACATTGTTGTAGACGGTGGAGTACTTTCAATAAAACCTCAATACACTAAAGAGGAGGTCTCAGAGGAAAATGCTGCAGAGGATAGTGAGGCACAGGTAAAAGAGACTGTCGTTTCTTTTGACTTTGAGTATTCAGGAGAGACTAAGGATACCACTACACTTCAGATAAATTTTGGAGTTATAGGGGATGGCTATCAGGAAACTTCAACAGCTGCTAAGGTTGAGATATCTTCTGTATCCTTTGTGGATGATACTGATTCTGAGAATCCTGTTGTTATAGCAGGAAGTTTTTCGGATGCTGAGGGCTGGTTTGGCGGTGCGCAGGGAGATGGCGCAGGCTCTGTATCTTATGAAGATGGCAAAGCAATTATAGAGATAACCAATCCGGGTTCTGAAAACTGGCATTTCCAGATACAGAAGGCCGGATTTACATTGGAAGATGGCCACAAATATAAATTCGAGATGGTTGCATCATCAAATGTGGACAGGGCAGTTGAACTAAGTGTCCTTGACAACACAAGCTGGAATTGGCACGGCGGAACAAAGGCCCTTATCGAAGGAAGCGGCGCTGTAGCTGGTGGTGCTTCAGGTTCAGGAAAGAGTGAGATCACATCCGGAAGGATCACAACCCAGGGCAAGCACGACTTTACCTATGGAAGATTCGAGGCAAGGGCTAAGGTTCCAGCAGGTCAGGGATATCTTCCTGCATTCTGGCTCATGGCATCTGACGAGGGTCTCTATGGCCAGTGGCCAAGATGCGGCGAGATCGATATCATGGAGGTAAAGGGCCAGGATATCGGTACAAGCTTTCACACAATCCACTACGGATACAGCTCAGGCACAGGTCACAAGGAAAACCAGGGAAGCAACAGCTTTTCAGATGGCAATCTTGCTGATGAGTACCATGTTTACAGAGTAGACTGGGATCCCGGTATTATAACCTGGTACGTGGATGATGAAGAGGTTTACTCCACAAGTGACTGGTATACAGGAACTGATGATGACAATCAGGTTACTTATCCCGCTCCTTTTGATCAGGATTTCTATATCATCTTAAATCTGGCAGTAGGCGGAAGCTGGGTTGGATATCCTGATGATGAAGTATATGAGCAGATGAATGATCAGTCCTATGATATTGATTATGTAAAGGTTTATCAGAGATCTGCAGAGGCTTATGAGAAGCTTGAAAGCGAATGCAAAAAGCCGGATGCTCCACAGGTAACATTCAGGGAAGCTGATGAGAGCGGAAACTATGTAATAAATGGTGATTTTGGAAGAGAAATCGGAATTGACGGAAAAGCAGATGCAGACGATAATAACTGGAAATTCCACCTTGAGAGCGATGGAAAGGGTTCTGAATACGTCCTTTCAGATAAAGGTATAACAGTAACTCAGAGCACTATTGGATCCCAGAATTACAGTGTTCAGCTCAAGCAGGGCAATATCCCTATGTACAAGGGCTGGGAATATGAGCTTACCTTTGATGCAGTTGCCAAAGAGGAAAGAGATATTGTAGTTGACGTAGAAGGTCCTGACAAGGGATGGATCAGATACCTTAATGATACAACAGTTAAGGTTGGAACCACAAAGCAGAGCTATTCATATACTTTCACAATGAATGAAAAGACTGATCCCAACGGATGCCTTGAGTTTAACTTTGGCAAGCTTGGATCTACTGCAGCTGTTACAATTTCCAATGTAAGGCTTACTCACAAGTCCGGTGAGACTGCTGTTGATGATGGTGCAAAAGAAATCAGACCTGACGGCAATTACATCTACAACGGCGGCTTTGATCAGGGTGAAAAGAGACTTGGCTACTGGGAGTTTAGTGACGAGGATTCACAGTATATTTCTGTAACTAACAGCAAGAACACAAGAGAGCTTAAGGTTGTTGTTCCGGAAAACAGGACAGTGACCATTGGCCAGAGCAAACTTGCACCTTTAGTAAAGGGCGAGTATGAGCTTTCCTTCAAGGCTGGAAGAGAAGGTGGGGCTGCTGACGCGGTTACATTTGAAGTATCAGGAAAGACATATAAGCCTGAGCTTACAGATGCTGATCAGTCATATGCTAAAAAGTTCTACTTCGATACTGATAATGACAGGGCAGGTTCTTATGTAAAGCTTACATTTGATAAGCCCGGAACATATTATGTTGATGATGTATTCCTTTGCGAGTCAGCGCTTATTAAGAATGGATCATTTAATGCAGGACTTGCAGGCTTTTCACCTTACATCTATGACACAGTAAAAGCAAACTATGTAATTGACAGCATGAACGGCAATGATAACGCCTTTGCCATAACCATTGAAGACACAATGGCTGATGATGCAGGCAATTCATGGTATGTTCAGCTCAACCAGGACGGCGTGACCCTTGAAGAGGGCAAGTCCTACAGACTTTCCTTCAGGGCCAAATCCTCTATTGCCAGAAAGATTTCCTATGCTATGCAGGAATTTGAGGGCAACTGGACCAACTACAGCGGCACGGGAGCTGTTGATATCGATAATGAGTGGAAGACCTTTACCGCAGATTTCAAGATGAACTATTCAACCGATACAGCAACAAGATTCAATATCACCATGGGATCTGTAGAGGGAATAAGGATCACGGAAAAGCACGATGTATTTATTGATGATATCAGTCTTATTGAAATTGATGAGGCGGGTTCTCAGACTGAGGAACCATCTGATCCTGATCAGCCGGGAGAAGATGAACCTTCTGATCCGCAGCCCGGAACAGAACCGGGAACAGACGAGCCTGCTGATCCTGATCAGCCCGGTACAACAGACCCGGATCAGCCAGGTGTAGAGCCAGGAACAGAGGATCCCGGAAATCAGCCCGGAGTTGAACCTGGAACTGATAACCCAACTGATGAGCCTGCTGTAGAGCCTGATAAGCCTACTGAGCCTGAAAAGCCAAGCTACAATCCAAGCCCTATAATCAAAATTATTGAGCCGGTAGTAAAGGTGGTTGTAAAAGTGGTTAAGACAGTGGTAAGTTTCTTAAAGAGACTGTTCTGGTAATGTAAATATAAGCTTTCCGGCAAGGTGTTATGCAGCCTTTGCCGGAAAGCTTTTTCGTTGTAATGAAAAGGATTTTGTAGTATTCTATATGTTGTAGAATTAGATGCAAAATGACTAAATTTAGATACAACATATTGAAGAAAACAGGCTATGATAAACTGTGACGAGGCGCAAAAGTTAATCCCGGAATTTTTGGATGATGATCTGGATAATCAGGAACTGGCTGAGTTTCTTGGGCATATAGACGCATGCCCCGAGTGCAAGGAGGAGCTCACAATACAGTTCCTTGTTAAGGTGGGTATGCAAAGGCTCGAGGATGGCAACACCTTTAATCTTAGCAGAGAGCTGGATATTCTTCTTTCCGAATCCAAAAAGAAGCTTTCTGCCAGGAGATACCTTGTGCTCCTTAGCTTTAGCCTTGAGATAGCCGTGGCAGCTATGCTGGCAGTTTGTCTTTTGCTTCTCATAGCACTTTGATCCGGGGGATTTATGTCAGATAAAAAATTACTAATTGATGGAAACACACTTATACGGAACGCCTTTTATTCGATCCCGGATTTTACGGATGAAGAGGGCAATCATATCAGCGGGATCTATGGCGCTTTTTACAGGATAAAAGACCTGATCGCAGCGTCAGAGTGCGATACAGTTGAGATTTCTTTTGACCTGGAGACAGATTCTTTTACGGAAGCGGTAATGTGGCAGATCAGCAGGGCAAAAGAGCTGTTTGATGCCGCTGGATTTAACGGCGCTTTGCCTATCAGTGATGAGTTTAAGGCTTTTGTAGATGGGATTTTATCTTCCCTTTCACCCTCAGGACAAGTTAAGGAGATGCCAAAATTCAGGCATAACCTGACTGTTACATCTGATCTAGGTGAAGTGGAGGATATTTTTAACAGGGCTCTAAGTAGTGATTCTGTTTCCTATTATTTTGCAGTACACAAGGGAGATGGAAGCGTCTGTGCAAGGAAGGCTTTGGGGCTTTCTATATGCTTTAGCCAGGAGATGGTCTATTACATTCCGGTGGTCAATTTTATTACTGCTGACTATCTTGGGAAAAAGCTTTCAGAGCTTAGCGCTAAGGTATCCCTTATAACCTTCGATATAAAGGAGAGCTTTTATTATTTCACACCCTCTGAAATAAGTGGCAGGGTAAATGGCTACGAAGATGATAATGCATATGAGATTTCTCCAAGATGCTTTGATGCACTTATAGGCGCATATCTGGTCAATCCCCTTAAGAACGATTACGAGATATGGGATATCAGCCAGGAATACCTTGGAATAACACTTCCCAAAAAGAGCGATGTATTTGGCAAGACATCTCTTCTGGAAGCTGATGAGAATGCTATAGCTGATTACATGGGAAAAGTAGCTTATGTATGCTATGCTGCAGCACCTCTTATCAGGAAGAAAATTGCAAAATCCGGAATGGAAAGGCTCTTTTACAATATTGAGATGCCTCTTTCCTACATCCTGTTCTCTATGGAAAAAGAGGGCATCATAGCCAAAAAGGATGCACTAAAAGAATACGGTGATAAGCTCAGTATCCGCATAGAAGAACTTGAAAAAACCATTTATGCTGCTGCAGGCTGTGAGTTTAATATCAATTCTCCCAAGCAGCTTGGAGAGATACTTTTTGAAAAGCTGGGACTTCCTGCAGAAAAAAAGACCAAGTCCGGCTATTCTACAGCAGCTGATGTTTTGGAAAAGCTTGCTCCTGATCATAAGATTGTTGCAGATGTTCTGGAGTACAGAGGTCTTGCCAAGCTTAAGTCCACTTATGCTGACGGTCTTGCTGCTTTTATTGAGGAGGATGGCAGGATCCACACCAGCTTTAATCAGACCATAACCGCAACGGGAAGGATCAGTTCAACTGAGCCTAACCTTCAGAATATTCCCATGAGGACAGAGCTTGGAAGACTTATCAGAAAAGTTTTTGTTCCAAGGGAGGGATGCGTCTTTGCAGATGCAGACTATTCCCAGATAGAACTCAGGATCCTGGCCCATATGTCTGAGGATCAGGGGCTTATAAGCGCTTACCACGAGGGTGACGATATCCACAGGATAACGGCCTCCAAGGTATTCCACGTTCCCTTTGAGGAGGTTACGCCGCTTCAGAGGCGCAATGCCAAGGCAGTAAATTTTGGTATAGTCTATGGCATGAGCAGCTTCGGTCTTTCCCAGGATCTGTCAATCTCGGTTTCAGAAGCCAGGGATTACATGGCCAAGTACTTTGATACTTATCCGGGAGTTAAGACTTATCAGGACAGATCCATACAGGAGGCTAAAAACAAGGGTTACAGCGAAACTTTATTTGGCCGAAGAAGGCCCATTCCCGAGCTTAAGGCAGGCAATTTCAACCTAAGACAGTTTGGGGAGAGAGTTGCGATGAATGCTCCTATTCAGGGAACAGCGGCTGATATCATGAAGATTGCCATGATAAATGTCTATTTCAGGATTAAGAGAGAAAACCTTGAATCCAGGCTTATCCTTCAGATCCACGATGAGCTTGTTATAGAGACTTTTAGCAATGAACAGGACAAGGTTAAGGATATTCTTGTTACGGAGATGGAAAGGGCTGCAGATCTTGCGGTTCCGCTTGAAGTAGACTGTCATACGGGAAGTGACTGGTATGAAGCAAAGTAAGCTTATAGCCGGCAGGACCAACATAATAGGAATTACCGGTGGGGTTGGAGCAGGAAAGAGCACTGTTTTGTCTTATATTGCAGATAATTATAATGCAAAAGTAATCTATTCGGACCAGGTTGCCAATGATATCAAAAAGAAGGGGTATCCGGCTTATGATGAGCTTGTGGACCTTCTTGGGCAGGGAATACTTGGAGATGATGGGGAGATAGACAAGGGCAAAATGGCGGAGGCTATTTTTGCAGACAAAACTCTTCTTGATAAGGTCAATAATGTTTTGCATCCTGCAGTAAATACCTTTATTATTAATATTATAGAGGATGAAAGAAATAAAAATGAGCTGGATTTCGTTATTGTTGAAGCAGCTCTTTTGATAGAAAACGGGTACAAGGATATTGTGGATGAGCTTTGGTACGTCTATGCAGATGAGGCTGCAAGGAGGGCAAGACTCAAGGCTTCAAGGGGCTATAGCGATGATAAGATCACCAATATCCTTAAGGGGCAGCTTAGCGACCATGAATTCAGACAAAACTGCGATTTTGTTATTGATAACAGCACCTGTGAAGGTGATGCTTTCAAACAGATAGATAATAAACTTGGGGAGTGGAGAAAAGATGGCAAGTTTAGAACAGCAGGATCAGAAGGTAGTATACGGACTTGATATTGGTACCAGAAGTGTTGTTGGAACTGTGGGGTACATGAATGACAACCAGTTCAATGTCATAGCTCAGGCCATTGAAAAGCATGAGACCAGAGCAATGCTTGATGGACAGATCCATGACATCGGCAAGGTAGGTGCCACTATCAGAAAGGTGACAGACAGGCTGGAGCAGCAGACTGACATTCATTTGACCGATGTATGTATAGCTGCCGCTGGTCGTGTTCTTCGCACAGTGCGCACTACATATGACTATGAATATCCCGACGGACATGAGATCACTGATGAGGATATTTACAACCTGGATTCAGGAGCAGTGGAGAAGGCCTATCAGGAGTTTTTGGCTGCCAATACATCTGACCTGAAGTTCTATCTGGTTGGTTATTCCGTAATGCATTATTATCTGGATGGCTATCAGATCGCCAACCTTGAGGGACACAATGCAGGTAAGGTCAGTGTTGAGCTTATTGCCACATTCCTTCCTGATGACTGCGTTGACGGACTTTACAAGGCCTGTGAGAGGGCTGGCCTTAAGGTTGCCAATCTTACACTGGAGCCTATTGCAGCTATGATGGTTGCAATTCCTGACAGATTCAGGATGCTGAACCTGGCCCTGGTTGATGTTGGCGCCGGTACATCAGATATCTGTATCACTGATGATGGAACAATTACTGCTTATGGAATGCTTCCAATAGCAGGAGATGATATCACAGAGATCATAGCACAGCACTGTCTTGTAGACTTTAATACAGCTGATGAGATCAAGATTTCGGCAAGTCATGAGGAGAAGGTTGAATACACCGATATCATGGGTCTTACCAAGGTTATAACAGCTAAAGAGATAGCCAAGATTGTTAAGCCCAAGGTTGATGAAATGGCCCAGAGAGCTACAGCTGAGATCAAAAAGCTCAACGGCGACAAGCCTGTAAGTGCTGTATTTGTTGTTGGCGGCGGCGGATGTGTTCCTGGATACACCAAGTCCATTGCCAAGGAGATGGATATTCCTGAAGAGCGTGTTGCCTTAAGGGGCGAAGAGGTAATGAAGGATATCACCTTCCTTAACAATGATGGTATTGAGAGGGATTCACTTCTTGTTACTCCTCTTGGTATCTGTATCAGCTACTATCAGGAAGCCAACAACTTTATCTTTGTCTCCTTTAATGGAGTACAGACCAAGATCTACGACAACGGCAAACTTCAGATCGTGGATGCTGCCATGCAGGCTGCATTCCCCAATGAGGATCTGTTCCCTAAGAGGGGGGAAGAGCTCAGATATACAGTAAACGGCAAGGAGAGGGCATCAAGGGGTGAGCCAGGTGAGGCTGCAGTTATCCAGCTTAACGGTAAGCCTGCTGACATCCACTCCAAGATCCATGCCAATGATATCATTGAGGTTAAGCCTTCAACAGCCGGAGCTCCCGGAAAGATGTCTGTTGAGAGCATCCCTGAGTTCAAGACCAGGTTTAACGTGGTGGTAAACGGCAAAAACGTTGAGGCTTCAAAATATGCCACTGTTAACGGAGAGGCTCAGAGCGGCTACTATGACATTAAGGCAGGAGATGACGTCAAGATCCTGGATTATAATACCGCAGCCCAGATTGCAGAGCTCATGGACATCAAGATCACAGAGGATACAGTGATCATAGTAAACAATGAGCGCGGAGACCTTGGAACTCCCGTCTATGAGAACTTCAAAATCGACTTCAAGGATCAGGAAGAAGTCATCATGGACTACTACAAGGATTTCCCTAATGCTGATGCAGAGGCTATCCGTCAGTCCAACCAGGCTACCTTTGACAATATTGATATGGAGAGACATCTTCATCAGGATAAGAATGGTCAGCTTTCATTTGATGATCTTCCTGATGACGATGGAACCTATGTTAAGTCAGGCTCTGATGCAGGCGATGCCAGCGAGGTTAAGAATATCCTTGCCCATGATCTTCACGTAATAGTCAACAATGAAGCTATTACACTTCATGGTAAGGCAGACTATATCTTTGTTGATATTTTTGATGCCATTGACTTTGACCTTTCCAAGCCAAACGGCAGAGCGATTGTCACCACCTTAAACGGTTCCACACCGGACTACATGCAGCCAATACATGAGGGTGACAAGATAGAAGTATATTGGAAATAAGTTTTTTGGGAGAATTTAAATTTGCGTTTTACAACAATTGCCAGCGGAAGCAGCGGCAACTGCACTTATGTGGGTTCTGACAACACTCATATTCTTGTGGATGCTGGTGTAAGTAAAAAGAGAATAGAGGAGGGGCTTTCACAGCTTGACCTGGGGCTTTCCGATATCAGTGCCATTTTCGTAACTCACGAGCACACTGATCATATAGCTGCCATCAGGACTATTCTCAAGAAATTTGATATTCCTGTCTATGCTACGGCAGGAACAATAACAGGTATCAGAAATACTGACAAAAAAGGTGAGATGACCGGGGCGGAATTTATTACTGTCCGTGCGGATGAGGCAGTTACTGTGGGGGATATGATAATTGACCCCATGACCATTTCCCATGATGCTTTGGAACCCTGCGGATACAGGGTGTATTGCGGGGATAAAAAGATTGGTATCGCCACTGACCTTGGATGCTACAGCGATTATACCGTAAAGTGCCTTACAGGATGTGACGCACTTTTGCTTGAAGCCAATCATGATGTCAGAATGCTTCAGACAGGTCCTTATCCATATGTACTTAAATCAAGGATTCTTGGTGACAAGGGACATCTGTCCAACGACAAGAGCGGTGAGCTTTTATGTAAGCTCCTTAGTGACAAGATCAAAGGTGTTTTCCTTGGGCATCTGTCAAAGGAAAACAATATGCCTGAGCTGGCTTATGAAACAGTCAGAGTTGAGATAGATATGTCCAGCATCCCTTATTGTTCCAATGATTTTCCTATCATGGTGGCTGAGAGAAGCTCTCTTTCACCAGTATTAGAGCTTTGATGTTTTAAACTATGCCAGCCCCGGAGTCCGGGGCTGTTTCGCATATATAGATGTATAAGAGGAGAATAATAGTTATGAAAAAGAAATTATCCATCATTATGGTCGTTACACTGGCCGTGTCTACAGCTCTTTTTGGCTGCGGAAAGAAAACAGCGGAGGATTCCTCTGCTTCATCAGACACTGCTAAGGAGAGCAATTTGTTTGAAACTACTGAAGAATCTTCACAGTCATCCTCTGAGCTTTCGGAAGGGGCGAAGATAACTGTAATTACCCACCACCTTTCCTGCCGGCAGGATGGAAAGGAGCTTGCAAGTGGTATCTATCCGGAGATCCTCCTTGAAGAGGGCTACGGCGCTGATTATCCTCAGCTTAAGAGGTTTCTTGAGAGATATAACGAAGATCTGAAAAATCAGATAACTGAGTCAACGACGCAGTATGGTGGATGGGCTCTGGAAGAAACATTTTATGATGATCCGGATTTTTCATCGGAGCTTAACGTTACAGTAGTAAGGGCTGATGACAGACTCTTTACTATGTTGTTTTCTTATTTTGACTGGGCAGGAGGTGCTCATCCAAGTCACGGGGTATATTCTGTAAATGTAGATCCCGTAACAGGAACTGAGCTCACACTTAATGAGATTCTTGCTGATTCCTCAAGGCTTTCAGAGGGTATCAGAACCAGTCTTGAAAAAGAGTATCCCGGAATAATGGAAGAAGTTGACAGCTTCTATTTCCAGGATGAGGATGATGACCCGGATCAGTTTGTAAACAAGTTAAAAGAGAATACCTACACCTTTACAGTTACAGATAAGGGACTTCAGATTTTCTTTTCACCTTATGAGATCGCATCCTATGCTGCAGGTGAGATGGATGTAACCCTTTCATATGATGAATATCCGGAGCTGGTTCAGAAGGCTTATGTGATGAAAGAGGCCAGGGATATGGATAAGGTTGTCAGCCTGGTAGACGATACTGACAATGTCTCTATTCTTGAGCCTACATCAGAAACAGAGGATATAGCACAGGAACAGTATGTAGATAACCCGTCATGGAATTACTACCTGTCCGATGCAGCAAGTCCAAAAGCCGGGAAACATATTTCCCTGACCAAGTTAACTGAGAAAAAGACAGACTGGCTTGATACCTGGGATTGGTGCAACAGAAATGGTTTTGAGCAGGCAAACTTAAACCATGAGGATGATTTCTTCTATTACTCTCCATACTATCCGGTTGAGTATGATTATATGTACAACGGTCTTTATATCTATGATAAAGACATGACTGAAATGCTCTACAATTTCAACCTGCTTAAAATATGCAACGGCCCTGATGATGAGGCGGGAGTGCTTCCTGGTGCCACAGAGTATATAAGATATGCGTTAGTTTATGATGGAAAGCTGTATGTAGAAGTGGCTCACAGCGGATATGCCTCAGAAGAGCCCAAAACCGGTTATATGCTGGCTATTGACCTTGCAACCTCCAAGGTTTTATTTAGAAGTGAGCCTCTTGTGGCAAATTCCAACAACTTTAAGATTGTGGATGACACCATAATATGCGGCTATGGATTTACTGCAGAGCCAGATTATATCTATCTTCTTGACAGATTCACCGGTGAAAAGGTAGAGACCATTCCTATTAACTCTGCAGCAGATCAATTTGAAATAGTAGGTGACACTTTGTATGTTGCCACATATAATACTGAATATACATTTAAGATTGAGAAATAATCAATCTATTTCAGGAGGAGCTATGAACAAGACTATCATCACAGTAGTAGGAAAAGACACAGTAGGCATTATCGCCAAGGTTTGTACTTACCTTGCAGAGAGCAGCATCAACATTCTTGATATCTCACAGACTATAGTAAGTGGGTATTTCAACATGATGATGATCGTTGACATGGCCGGTACTGACAAGGATTTTAACGCAGTTGCAGATGAACTTGAGGCTCTTGGACAGGGCATCGGCGTAGTTATTAAGTGTCAGAGAGAAGAAATCTTCGACTCCATGCACAGGATCTGAGGAGGTTTCGAAAAATGATAAATATTTCAGAAGTAGTAGAAACCAATGAGATGATCGAAAAGGAGAACCTTGATGTCCGCACCATTACCATGGGCATCAGTCTTTTGGACTGTATAGACAGTGATCTCGATAAGCTCTGTGACAATATCTACAACAAGATATATTCAAGCGCAAAAGAGCTTGTTGCTACCGGAGATCAGATCTCAAGGGAATTTGGTATTCCCATCGTAAATAAGAGGATATCAGTTACACCAATAGCACTTGTTGGAGGAGCAGCCTGCAAATCTCCTGCGGATTTTGCAAAGATAGCACAGACTCTTGATAAGGTGGCCAAGGCAGTGGGGGTTAACTTTATTGGAGGTTATTCAGCCCTTGTAAGCAAGGGGATGACCCAGGCTGATAAGCTTCTTATAGAGTCTGTTCCACAGGCCCTTTCTTCAACTGATGTTGTATGTTCATCAATTAATGTAGGTTCCACCAAGACCGGAATCAATATGGATGCGGTACGTCTTATGGGAACCATAGTAAAAAAGACAGCTGAGGCTACTAAGGATAAGGATTCTCTGGGCTGTGCCAAGCTTGTGATATTCTGCAATGCTCCTGATGATAACCCGTTTATGGCAGGAGCTTTCCACGGCGTTACTGAGGCAGATAAGATCATTAATGTTGGTGTCAGCGGACCGGGAGTTGTAAAGACAGCCCTTGAAAAAGTACGAGGAGAGAACTTCGAGGTTCTTTGCGAAACCATCAAGAAGACAGCATTTAAGGTTACAAGAGTTGGTCAGCTGGTGGCACAGGAAGCTTCAAAGAGGCTTGGGGTTCCCTTTGGAATCATCGATCTGTCTCTTGCTCCCACACCTGCAATCGGAGATTCTGTTGCGGATATCCTCCATGAGATAGGCGTTGAGCATGCAGGTGCTCCCGGAACAACTGCAGCCCTGGCTCTTTTAAATGATCAGGTCAAGAAGGGTGGAGTAATGGCTTCTTCCTATGTAGGAGGCCTGTCCGGAGCATTTATCCCTGTTAGTGAGGATCAGGGCATGATCAATGCAGTGGAAGCAGGAGCTCTTACTCTTGAAAAGCTTGAGGCCATGACCTGCGTTTGTTCCGTGGGACTTGATATGATAGCAATCCCCGGAGATACCAAAGATACAACAATTGCAGGAATCATTGCTGACGAGATGGCTATTGGTATGATAAACCAGAAGACCACGGCTGTTCGTCTCATCCCTGTTATAGGAAAAGGTGTCGGAGAAACTGTTGAGTTTGGAGGACTTCTTGGATATGCGCCTATCATGCCTGTAAACAGCTTCTCCTGCGATGAATTTGTAAACAGAGGTGGCAGGATTCCTGCCCCTGTTCACAGCTTTAAAAACTGATACATTTATACTTGAAATAATTAAACAGGACCATGTATAAGGGTGTATTTCGCTTGTTTTAAATAAACTTGCGGGATGCACCCTTTTTTTGAAATAACTGTAAACAGACTCTAAAGAGTATTAATCATGGATGAAATAAATCATAAAGACAAAAATATTTGTTGCAATAACTAAAAATTATGATTATAGTAGGTAATGGTAAAAAGAGTTAGTGTGGATTAGTAGGGAAATATATGAAGAATAAATTGATCAACAAAAATGTGATAAAGGCTCTGGCAATCGGACTTAGTGCCGGCATGGCTTTTGAGCCTCTAACAGTTCTGGCTCATGATTCAAATGAAAATGGAGCTTTGGATGCTCCTGATGAGATAACACAGGAGCAGAGTAATGAGAATGACGAAGCTTTTGTTACTCCTATGAATCAGGAGGCTTCAACTTCCATATCACAGGCACAGGATGCAGTTTCTGAAGCAGCAGATCTTGTTCCTGCACTTTCAAATGTCTCAGAGACCTTAAGCGGCATCGCAGCATCGGTTAACGAGCTTGATAACAAGAATTCTGAGGCTACAAAGGCAGTAGATGATTACAATGCCGAAGCTACACAGGATGATATAGACAATGCAGACAGGTATGCCCGTGCTGCTCAGGATGAAGCAAGTGACGCAGCAGAGGCAGTTGTTGCTATTATTGAAAATACTGCAGAGCAGTCACCTTTAGATGCTGTTGAAGAAGCAAAGGTTCAGGTGGATAAGGCTGAAACCGCTGTTAATACCGCAAAGACCTGGGCTGATGCTGCTGAGAAGGAGTATCTTGATGCTCTTAATGCCTATGATGCAGCTGAGGAAAAGGTTAAGGATGCCCAGGAGAAGCTAAACAGCATCTTAGAGGGCAGTGAAAGTGCTGATGCTGAGGCTGCTACCGTTGCTGCAAAGACAGCACTTGATGAGGCTATAGCAGAATTTGATTCTTTGCAGTCCCAGCTTGATGAGGCACAGGCAGCAAAGGATAAGGCTGATGAAGCTCTTTTAGCTAAGGAGGAAGCTGCCAGGCTGGCACAGAGCGATTATGAGTCAAAGGCTGAAATTGCTAGCCGTAAACAGGTTGACGCTGAACTTGCAAAAGAAAATTACGACAGATATATAACTGAGTACCAGAATGCAGTTGCTGCAATTGGCGTATGTGAGGAGAACCTTGATAGAGCTAAGACTAGCTATGCTAAGGCAGTAGAGACAAGGGATTCTTTAAAGTCAGAAAAAGATGAAGCCGGGATAGCTTATAACAAAGCAAAATCTAAAGCGGATGAGGCTTACAGCTCCTATGAAAAGGAAGCTAAGGAAGCTTCTAAAGCATTGGATGAATCCCTTGAAGCTCTGGATGCTTATGAAAAGGCTGTAAAGTTAAGGGGCCTGGATTCAGAGGAAGCACTAAAGGCCCTTGAAATGTACAATGCTGCAAAGGATAAGGCAGATAAGCAGCAGGAGAAGGTTAATGAGCTTTCACAGATTGCAAGGAAGGCGCTGGAAGAAGCTCAGGCAAAGGCCCAGGTTCAGGCTCAGAAGCAAAGTGAATATAACAGCGCAGCAAATGCTGCTAAAGAAAAAGAGTCTGTTTTAAATACAAAGAAGCAGGAACTTGTTACTGCCAAGGAAGCAAAGGAAGTTGCAAAGTCACAGCTTGATCAGGCTGTTTTGGACATGGATGGATTTAAGAGTGATCTGTCTGATGCACAGCAGGAGCTTTCAGACGCACAGCCTCTTGTGCAGGATGCTTCAGAAAAGCTTTCTGTTTATGAACAAAAGCAGGAAATTGCAAAAGAAAAGAGCGGTTCTCTTGCAGGGCTTGAGCAGGCAGTTAAGGAGGCTGAAAAGGCTCAGAGTGCAGCTGACCTTGTTAAATCACTGGCTGAGAAGGCACTTTCAGAAGCTCGCAGCAAATATAAGGGATTTGAGAAGATTGAAAGTACAATGTCTTCAATCTCTTCCGAGTGGAATAAGAATCACCATTCATTAAGCAGCAACACAGCTACATCGGATAATCTTGTAAGATACTATGTAATGCAGACTCATCCGGATATCGATCCTAATGACATTGAATTTAAGAACGATACAACTCATTTAGACTGGAGAGAGAACTCCATTACTGCTATTAACAAAAAGACCGGTGAAGTTATTGGCTACTATAACTTTGAAACACTTGATAAAAACGGAAACCACGTTTCCGGTGTAAATGTTTTTGGCATTGGCTCTGTTTATGAGAGAGATACCTATGAGCTCAAGGTTGTGGAGAAATCATCAAGACTCTCAACTGAGACAGACAATAAAGTCATCACTATGCAGGACTTTATTGCGGGCGAATCACAGTATCAGAAGGATACTGCAGCTGCAAAGCAGGCGGTTTCTGATGCGGAAGTTGCAGTGGTTACAGCTGCTGATGAACTATCTAAAGCCCAGGCGGCTGTAGCACAGTACAGGCAGGACAATGAGATAGCTTATGCTAAGGCAAAGGAAGCTGAAGGAGAAGCAAATGTTGCTCTTTCAAATTACAATCAGGCCAGGACCTTAGCTGATGAAGCAACCGGAGCTGCCCAGAGTAAGATTGATGCAGCCAATACAAATATTGAAAATCAGCAGAACGTGATCAATGCAGCTGATGCGAAGCTGACAGAAAAATCCGGAGCTGTTGAACTGGCACAAAACGCTGTATCAGAGTATATGACAATATATGATGATGCAGTAGCGCTTGCTTCTTCTACTAAGGAGGCTCTTGCCCTTGCTGATGCTGAAAAAGAAAATGCGAAAAAAGCAGTAGATGAAGCTAACAAGAAGGTAGAAAGTGCCAATGAGCAGCTTTCAGAGCTTTCGAATATAGCACAGACATTGCTTTCACAAAAAGAGAGTGCTCAGGAAAAGGCGAAGGCTTCAGCACAGCTTGCAGCTGATAAAAAGACAGCATATGACAATCTTGTAATTAAGTATGGCCAGGAGTCCAAGGAAGCACAGCTGGCTCTTACCGAGTATCAGTCTGTAAAAGCTGCTCAGGATGAGGCTCAGTCTATATTTACTAAGGCGGATGCTTTATATTCCAAAGCAATGAATGAAGCCTTAGCTATGGAGCTTGCGGTTCAACGTGCAAATACTGATCTTGATTCTGCTAAGGTAACCTACGGAGATACCATTTCCAGATATGCTGCTGAGAAAGCAAACTATGAAAAGGCACAGCAGGAGCTGGAGACAGCTAATTCCAATGTGAAGTCTGCAACCACACTTCTTGCTGCTGCAAAAGAAGAGCTTTCTGCAGCAACAAATGCTCAAAATGACGCCAGGGCAACACTGCAGAACCTTACCAAAGCTCGGGATGATGCCAAGGTAAAGTATGAAAAGGTTAAGACAGCCTATGAAAAGGTTGTTGAGATGACAAGCGCTCTTAAGAGCTTAAAGAGCCAGAGCAGTGCCAGCAAGGAAGCCGTTACAGTTCTTGAAGGTTATTACAATGCAGCTCTTCAAAGTTATAACAGTGCACTTGAATCTCTTTTCCAGGCTAACACACAGCTTGATGAGGCACAGGAAAGAGCTGCCAAGGCGCTTGAGGATCTAAACAAAGGAACGGAAACAAAGGCTCCTTCTTCAAAGGACGACTCCTATGTGACTAAAGAGCAGGTTATTGAGGCACCTGTTGTTACAACTATTGTGGATTCTTTTGAAAACAGTATTTCCATGGAAGCTATGTATGGAGCAGGTGATTATTATATACCGGAAGCAGTTGTTACAGCTGAATCAACTGCACAGATTTCTGAAACTGCGCAGGTTGAAACCACTTCTGTCGTCGTGGCTGAAAATGAAGTAAGTGTTGATGCAATAAATGATATTGGCGGTCAGGAAGATAGTAATGATGGTTTTAAGGATATAAAGACAGTTGTCATTGAAGATGGTAAAACAGCACTTTCTTCCTCTATACCTGAAGAAGAAAAAATGGGATTTTCATGGCTGTGGTTCATGGCTCTATCCATATTCTCCGGTATGTCTGTTGAAGAGCTTTACCAAAAGAAGAGAGAAAGAGAAGAAACAGTGAACAAGCAGTAAAATGTCAGGCAACTGTATTTTATACAATATATTGTATGACTTGTGGTCAAAAAACAAAATATGGTGTATACTATCCTCTGTAGGATTATTCCTGCAGAGGATGTTTTTTTGAGGGGAAAAACGTATGGAAAAAGAACAGGGTGGCAACAGCTTTATGCTGAAGATCTGCGCATTCATTGTAGATAAGCGCAATCTTTTCTTTCTTATTTATGCAATACTTTGCATATTTTCTGTGATCTCACGGAACTGGGTAAGTGTTGAAAATGAATTGGCCCAGTATCTTCCCGGCACTTCAGAAACAAGACAGGGACTGGATCTTATGAATGAACAGTTTAAGACCTATGGTTCTGTTAAGGTGATGGTTGCCAATGTTTCCTATGATCAGGCTCTTAAGATAAAAAGTGATCTGGAAAAAATGGATGGTATTTTTTCCGTTGAAGTTGATGATACAAAGGATCATTATAACAACGGATCAGCTCTTTTCAATATAACCTTTAATTATGATGAAAAAGAGGAAGAGTGCCTTGTTCTTTTGGATCAGGTAAAAGAATTCTTTACTCCATATGATTCATATCTTTCAACCACGCTTGGTGATACCCAGTCCGAGCTTATCAATAAAGAGATGGGTGTTATCTCTATAATTGTTGTAATTGTGGTAGTTGCAGTCCTTCTTCTGACTTCCCAGGCCTACGCTGAGGTTCCGGTGCTGCTCCTTACCTTTGGCTCTGCAGCTCTTGTACAGATGGGAACCAACTTCCTTCTTGGGACTATCTCTTTTGTATCGGATTCTGTCACAATCGTACTCCAGCTAGCTCTTTCCGTGGATTATGCTGTCATATTCCTAAACAGGTATAAGGAGGAACATGCAGAGCTTCCTTATCGTGAAGCCTGCATAGTGGCTCTTTCAAAATCAATTCCCGAGATCTCGGGCAGTTCCCTTACCACCATCGGCGGTCTTGTTGCCATGCTGTTCATGCAGTTTGGAATCGGTTCTGATATGGGTATAGTTCTGATAAAGGCGATACTTCTTAGCCTTCTGTCAGTATTCCTTCTCATGCCCGGTATCATCATGCTGTTTGCTCCTCTTATGGAAAAGACTCAGCACAAGAATTTCATTCCACAGATTCCATTTGTGGGTAAGTTTGCTTACGCCTCAAGATATATTATTGCTCCCGCTTTTGTGGTGCTCATCATTTTTGCCAACAGGATTTCTTCAAGGACTCCTTATGTTTATGGCTATTCCCAGATCACGCCGCCCCTTATCAATGAGGTGCAGGCTGCTCAGAATATGCAGGATGAGAATTTCAGTTCCAAAAATATGGTCGCACTGGTTTTTCCTTCTGGGGATTATGACAAAGAGAAGCGCCTTATAGATGACCTGCTTGCCCGTGATGAAGTTGCTTCAATTACCGGTCTTGCAAACACAGAGGCTTTAAATGGCTATACCCTTACTGAGAAGCTTTCTCCCAGGCAGTTTTCCGAGCTTTTGAATATCGATTATGAGGTGGCGGAGCTTGTATATGCGGCCTATGCTGTCAACGACGAGGACTATGCCAAGGCTGTAAACGGTCTGGCTAATTATAAGGTTCCTCTTATCAGCATGTTCATGTTTGTCTATCAGGAGGTTGAGGATGGCTATGTTACTTTAAGCGATGACCTGATGAAAAAGCTTGAGGATGCCAACAGGATGATGACCTTTGCCAAGGAGCAGCTTCAGGGAGAGGACTACTCCAGGATCCTTGTGTACTTAAATCTTCCCCAGGAGTCTGATGAGACCTTTGATTTCATTTCTGAGATGCACAAGATAACCGAGAAATACTACGAGGAAGATAAGATATATGTGGTTGGTGAGTCTGTAAGCCAATTGGATCTTAAGAAGTGCTTTTCAAGAGATAATACAGTTACCAGCGTTATTTCAATACTTGCGGTTTTGGTGGTTCTGCTTTTTACCTTTAAATCTGCGGGTATGCCTGTACTGCTTATTGCAGTTATTCAGGGCTGTATCTGGATCAATTTCTCTTTCCCGGCTGTAATGCACGACAATCTCTTTTTCCTTGGATACCTTATTGTAAGCTCTATCCAGATGGGTGCCAACATCGACTATGCCATTGTTATTGCAGGACGCTACACCGAGCTTAGAGGAACCATGGGTAAAAGAGATGCCATCATTGATACCATGAACCTTTCTTTTCCTACAATCATAACCTCAGGTACCATGCTTGCTGTGGCGGGCACACTTATTGGCAAGATGACTTCCGACTGCGCAATTTATGGCATTGGAAAGTGCCTTGGCCGCGGTACTATTATCTCCATTTTCGTAACAATGTTTGTGCTCCCTCAGATACTGCTTGTTGGAGATAAGATCATCGAACTAACCGCCTTTGTTATGAACATGCCTCTTCAGACCAGACAGCACTCCGGATCCATGCGAATTGACGGTGTGGTAAGAGGCCATATTGACGGTACTGTAAACGGTGTTGTTCATGCCGTAGTTAAGGGCAATGTCAGCGCATATATTGAGAATGGCGATGTGACTATGCTTGATGATAATAATGATCAGGTTAAGGAGGAGACAGTATCATGAAAAAGAGATTACTAGCCCTTCTGGCTGCTGCCTTACTTATTTGCACAAGTACACCGGTCACGGTTTTTGCTGAAAAAGAACAAGCGCAGGATAAGGATGATGCATCTTCACCAAGATCTGAGGTTGAGCTGTTAACTACAGCAACTCAGAATGATCTTATAGAAGAAGCAAGTGATGTTGATGCTGATATTAAGGATGAGATAGCAACTCTGATCCCTGAAACAATGGAGGACATCTACATTAACAATGTTGATGATTTCCTGGAATTTGTAGAGAACTGCAGGCTTGATACCTGGTCTGTAAATAAGAGAGTGATCCTTAATGAGGATATTTCGCTGTTAAGGACAGATTTTGATTATGTGCCTACCTTTGGCGGAATATTTGATGGACAGGACCACACTATATCTGAGTATAACCTCACAGATGGATTATCCCACGTGGGATTATTTGCAGAGATCCAAAAGACGGGAATTGTCTGTAACCTGAACGTATCCGGTTCTATCATTCCTTCCGGCGAGCAGATAAGGATCGGCGGACTTTGCGGTGAAAACTTCGGATATATTAAAAACTGTTCCTTTAAGGGGGTTATTTCCTCCAATGATTATGTTGGCGGTATCACCTCTTATAATCATGTTACCGGAATAATAGAGGATTGCAGCGCCAGCGGATACATTAAGGGAATCCACTTTGTGGGAGCTGTTGCCGGAATGAACGAAGGAGATATTAATCGCTGCCGCAACGAAGCTATGGTAAACACCACCAATGTGGATACTCAGATTACTATTGATTCCATGACCGGCCTTAACAAGATGATCAATCTTATTAAGAATGTCGGAAGCACCAAGGAGGAAGCCAATGCCGATACCACAGCTACAGATGTTGGCGGCATTGCGGGACATTCCCTTGGTATTATTTCAAGGTGCCTCAACATGGGAGATGTGGGCTATGAACACGTTGGCTATAACATTGGAGGAATAGTTGGAAGACAGTCCGGATATGTGGTTAACTGTACCAACAATGGCAAGATCCTTGGAAGAAAGGATGTTGGCGGTATTGTCGGACAGGCTGAGCCATACATCACTGTTGACCTTGGCTCTGATATTGCATATCAGCTTACTGAGGCCATAAATCAGCTGCATGATACTGTGACCGCAACCCTTAAAGATACTAAGAACCAGTCTGATGTCATTTCTAACAGACTTTCTACCATTCAGCAATATACAGCTGCTGCCATTGAGGACGTGCGTTATCTGGCTGATGGGACTGTGGACTTTGCAAATGGAGTTTCAGGGGCTACCTCAGAGGCTTTTTCCAGGGTGGATTATATTCTCGAGGAGTCATCTAAAAATGATGGCGTTCTTGACCAGGTTTCTTATGCGACAAATGATTTTAAGAAATCTTCAGATAACTTTAAGAACACTTTAAAAGATATTGATGTTGATAAGTACCTCAGCGATGAAAAGAAACAGTCGTATCATCAGGCCCAGGAGGCACTTGAGGGGGCGACACAGACGTATTCCGAGCTGTGTGTAAGAAGCTACCGCGCCTATTACAACCTTTATATTCTTGATCACATGTCAGATGCTGCATTTACTTCTACGGGTGACCTTGAATACTGGGGCAGTAATGGAAAGCTGACATACAGCCATCCGACAGAGACACAGCTTACTACAGATTTGGGTAATGATCTGGATACCTATGGACTAAGACAGGAGGGAACATGGAAGCATGTCACTGATGACAAGTCTTTTCCCGTGACAAATAAGGATGATCTTCCAAGATACGAGGAAGATAAAAAACTAAGTGAAGATGCCGCAAGCTATGCTTTGTCACGCTCTGATACTTTTGCAACGAATAACTACAATAGTGGTTCCGGTAATGGCTATGCCGCTGATGTGGCAGAATACTCGCTGATCATTGCAAATGCTGTATATGATGCTCTTCCCGAAATGTCCGATGCGGCAAGGGCTGATGCCCTGAAAACGATGGACAATCTTGAATCTGCAGCCGATCATCTTTCAACTGCAGGCAAGCAGACCAAAAGCATTGTTAGAAATATAGCTGACAGGGACAATATATCTTTTCCACAGCTCAGCTCAGAGTACAAGGCACATACCGCAAGTCTGGCCACTAACATGGCTGGTATGAATGACAACTTCGGATCTCTAAATCACGAGATCAACAATGCCACAGGAATAATAGTTGATGACCTGCAGCTCATCAATGATCAGTTCAACAATATTATGATGCTCTATGCAGATGCTGTTGACGGTGTTCTGGAGATGGACTATACAGCTGCATTTTCGGATGTTTCTCTTGAAGCGGCATCCACCTGTACCGACGCAACAGTGGAAGGCTGTCAGAATTTCGGAAAGGTAGAGGCAGATATTGATACTGCAGGAATAGCCGGCACAATGGCTATTGAGTACGACTATGATAAAGAGAGCGATCTTACCGGTATCAAGGATTCAAAACTGAATTCTTCATATATAACAAAGTGTGTCCTTAGAAATAATAAAAACTATGGTGATGCTGTAAGCGAAAAGAATTATGCTGCCGGAGTCTGCGGTCTTCAGGAGATGGGAACCATTCTTGGCTGCAGTAACTATTCAAATATTGAATCTTCTTCGGGAGATTATGTAGGCGGCGTTACAGGAGCATCCTATTCCTATATAGTCAGCTCTTTTTCCAAGGGAATACTAAAAGGAGCCAATTATGTCGGCGGTATTTCAGGAAATGGTAATAATATCAGGAACTGCCTTGCACTGGTTGACATAGATGGCGCTGAGAGCAGGTATGGAGCTGTTGCCGGTAATATTGGAGAAAATGGGGAAGTAAGAAATAACTTCTTTGTAAGTGACACCCTTGCAGGTATAGACAAAGTAAGCTATTCCAGGAAAGCTGAGCCTGTTTCATATAAGAAGGCCATAAGCGGCAATCTCTTTGAGGCAGAAAAGGCTGAGTCTGCTGAAGATGCGGACAAGAAAAAGAAAGAGTCCGAGGGTGAAAAACAAAGAGCAGTCCAGCTTGATAATGTCACATATTCAGATGTTCCAAGTGACTTTAAGAAACTCATGGTTACTTTTGTGGTTGAAGATGAGGATCTGGCAGGAGGCTCTGAGGTTGTTGCCAGAATAAATAAAGATTATGGCGATGACATAAGCTCTTGTGATTATCCGGGGCTTAAGAACAAAGAGGGCTTTTATGCCTCATGGGATGTTCCGGAGCTTAAAAATATCACAACTGACAAGGTGGTAACAGCTACCTACAAGAGATACAGAACAACGCTGGCAGAGGATGATGTTTCTGATGAATTATATCAGTCTGAGATCCTGGTTGATGGATTGTTTAAAGAGGATGATGTTCTTAAGGTTGAAAGAACCATCAATTTTGACATTGATGATCTTGAGTCCCTCTCTGAGTATGAGGTTATGGATGTTACGATTCCTGATGACGGACGGAAGGTTCATCAGATCAGATTCAAACCCATCAATATTGTATCCATAGCCATGGACTTTCTCGGAAGCTACCTTCGTGGAGATTACACCCTTTATCAGGTAAAGGACGGGGAGAGGATACGTCTGACGCCTACAGGCAGCATGGGACAGTATGCAACCTATGAAATTGAGGGGAACAATTTTACTTTGTCGCTGGACTATGCCGAGGCAAAAGGAGCAGCAAACAGAATATTGGTTATCGCCATTGTCATTATAGTTGCACTAATTGTTGCTCTTATAGTGGTAATAGTCCTGATCAGGAAGAACGGAAAACATGCGCCTAAGCTGGTGAAGAAGCTTATACGTAAGATGTCTGCAAAGATTGAGAGCAAGGAGCAGATATTCTATGATGATTCTCGGGAAGAGACTAAAACTGATGCTGCAGCTGAAGTGGAAACAGATACTGAGACAGATTCAGAAGTAGAGAAAGAGTCTGATTCTGAAATACAGACAGATCCAGAATCAAAAAATGACGATTAATGTGTGAAATGAGGAAGGCTATCATTGCAATAGCTGTCCTCATTTCATATAATGGAAAGGAAGTTTTTTCAGGGGAGCAAGTGTATGAAGGAATTACTTACTGAGCTTTTAATGGAAGACAAGACCCTTATCCATGTGCCATTTGGTAATGGCTTCTTTGATATCTACAATTCTGTTGTAGTTACATGGATTTTTATGGCTATTGTCATTGTTCTTATTCTTTTCCTCACCCGTGATCTGAAAGTACATAATATCTCAAGAAGGCAGGCAGCACTTGAATCTGCAGTTATGTTCCTGCGAAGCGCAGTTTCAGGAATGCTGGGAGAGGAAGCGGCCGGATATACTGACTATATAGTTACGGTGCTTTTCTTTATCGGTCTTTCCAACATGGTGGGGCTTTTTGGCTTCACGCCTCCTACTATGGACCTTAATGTTACTATAGCGCTTTCTGTTATGAGTATTGTTCTTGTTGAAGCTGCAGGTATTGTCAAAAAGGGCCCCAGGAAGTGGCTTAAAGGTTTTGCTGAGCCCATGGCAGTTGTAGCGCCTATGAATGTTCTTGAACTGGTTATCAGACCACTTTCACTGTGCATGCGACTATTTGGTAATATCCTTGGCGCTACTGTTATCATGGAACTTCTAAAGCATGTGGTGCCTGTAATTTTGCCTGCTGCTTTATCTTTATACTTTGATCTTTTTGACGGTGCCATTCAGGCATACGTTTTTTGCTTTTTAACATCACTTTATATAAAAGAAGCTGTGGAATAATCAATACTTTTAAGGAGGTTTTCATTTATGAGTTTAACAGCACTGGGAGCAGCTATTGCTGCATTTACGGGAATCGGAGCAGGTATCGGTATCAGTATTGCGACAGCCAAGGCAACAGATGCGGTTGCAAGACAGCCGGAAGCAGATGGCAAGATCATGAAGCTGCTTCTTCTTGGATGTGCCCTTGCAGAGGCAACAGCTATTTATGGTTTCGTTATTGCTATTATGATCATTCTTTTCTCATAAAGACATAAAAAGGGGTTAATCGTGTTAAATATAAGCGTAGTTAATATTGTATGTACAATATTGAATCTTCTTATTCTTTACTTTGTTTTCAAGAAGTTTCTTTTTGGAAGGCTCGATGAGATCCTTCGTGCCCGCCAGGAAGAAGTGGATGAGGCTACAAAAGCTGCTGATAAGGCTATTGAAGAGGCCAAGGCCAGCAAAAGGGAATACGAAGAGAAGATTTCTTTTGCGGAAGAAGAAAAAGAACAGATCCTTGCGGACATCAAGAAGCAGGGCTATGAAGAGTATGAAAAGATTGTGGGCGATGCCAGAAAGAAGGGCGAGCAGATCATCACTGAGGCTAGGCACAATGCCGAGGTTGAGGCCTACAGGACAAGAGACAAGTACGCTGCTGATATCAAGGATATGGTAATTGATGCTGCTTCCAGAATTGCTGCTACCAAGCATAGCAGTGAGGATGACAGCAACCTTTACGACAAATTTATCAATGAGGCGGTAGAGGCAAAGAATGGATAAAAAACTAAAGGCTCTTTTGCGATATGCTGCCACAGCTCCCACGCCGGATCAGCTTGAAAAGATAAGGAAGATACTTGCTGACAAGCTTGAAGCTGAGGATATTGAGATTGAATGCGTCCTGGATGAATCTGTTCAGGGCGGATTTATAGTATCCTGCGAAAACTTCGAGTATGACTGGAGCGACTTAGGAAGAGCAAGACAGCTTCGCGCACAGCTCAATGAAATCAGGACCAAGCAATCTAATCTGGAGACAGATCAGATAATTTCCATGCTAAAAGAAAAGGTGGAAGATTTTGAGCTTTCTGCCAAGGACAGGGAAGTGGGATCTGTTATCTGGGTCGGAGATGGAATTGCCAACATTGAAGGTATTGACCATGCCTTTTACGGGGAGATCATCGAATTTGAAGACGGAACCAAGGGTATGGTCCAGGATATCAGGGATGATCATATCGGCTGTATCCTGTTTGGCAATGACAGCGGAATAAGGCAGGGCTGCAGGGCAGTCAGAACCTATAAAGAAGCCGGCATACCTGTTGGGGATGCCTTTATCGGTAGGGTAGTTGATGCTCTTGGCGCTCCCCTTGATGGCCTGGGGGATATAAAGGCTACAGGCTTTAGCCCTGTGGAGAGGCCGGCACCGGGCATTATTGAGAGACAGTCTGTCAATGAACCCATGGAAACAGGTATATTGTCTATTGATACCATGTTCCCTATTGGACGTGGCCAGAGGGAGCTTATTATCGGAGACAGGCAGACAGGTAAGACATCTATTGCCATTGATACCATCATCAATCAGAATGGCAAGGATGTAGTCTGCATTTATGTTGCCATAGGACAGAAGGCGTCCACTGTTGCCAAGCTCTATCAGACACTGAAAAAGACCGGGGCCATGAAGTATTCCATTATTGTCAGCTCCACTGCATCTGATATGGCACCTCTTCAGTATATTGCACCTTATTCAGGAACTGCTCTTGGAGAGTACTTTATGAGACAGGGCAAGGATGTTCTGATCGTCTATGATGATCTTAGTAAGCATGCTGTAGCTTACAGAGCATTGTCCCTCTTACTTGAGAGATCTCCGGGAAGAGAGGCTTACCCGGGAGATGTTTTCTATCTCCATTCAAGGCTTCTTGAGAGATCCAGCAAGCTCTCTTCAGAGCTTGGAGGCGGATCAATGACGGCGCTTCCTATTATTGAGACTCAGGCAGGTGATGTTTCTGCATATATTCCTACCAATGTTATCTCCATTACAGATGGTCAGATTTTCCTGGAGAGCGACCTTTTCTTTGAGGGAATGAGACCTGCGGTAAATGTTGGACTTTCTGTTTCCCGTGTGGGCTCTGCTGCCCAGACTAAAGCCATGAAGAAGGCTGCAGGAAGCATAAGGGTTGACCTTGCACAGTACAGAGAAATGGCGGTATTTACTCAGTTTTCATCAGATCTTGATGACACCACCAAGAGTCAGCTCAACCATGGAAGTATACTTATGGAACTCTTAAAACAGCCCCTTGAGCATCCTCTTGCTATGCATCAGCAGGTAATAATACTTGTGGTCGTTGGTGCAGGAAGAATGGATAGGATACCGGTTAAGAATATTAAGGCATATAAGGCTAAGCTTCTAAGATTCTTTGAGACGGAGCACAGTGATCTTTGCGAAGAGCTTGAGAGAAGCGGCGAACTTCCGGATCAGCTCAAAAAGAGGATCCTTGATCTTGCTGATGAGTTCAATGAAGCAGAAGGTGTAAAATTTGGCTAATATCAAAGAAATCAGAGACAGAATAGACAGTGTTGGGGACACAATGAAGATAACCAATGCCATGTACCTGATCTCATCTACCAAGCTACGAAAGGCCAGGAAGATGCTTTCGGATACAGAGCCTTTCTTTTTCTCTACCAAGGCCATGATAGAGCGGGTGGTTTCACACCTTCCTGAGGGGACAAGGAACATCTTTCTTGAGACAAGAAAGGATATTCCTGAGAGCGAGAGAAAAAGAGGCTATATCATTTTTACCGATGATAAGGGACTGGCAGGCGCTTACAACCACAATGTACTAAAACTTGCAGAGGAGCACATTCACGGAGATGGTGACAAATGGAAGCTCTTTGTAATTGGTGAACTTGGAAGGTATCACTTTGCCTCCAGGAACATGGCTATTGAGGAGTCATTTATGTTCACTTCTCAGAACCCAACGCTCCACAGGGCCAGGAAGATTTCTGCTGAGATCCTGGAATATTACTACGAGCGCAAGATCGATGAGTTCTATGTGATCTATACCACAATGAGAGGTGCTACCTGTGAGGCCAGGTTTGAGAAGCTTCTTCCCCTTGATTTTATTGAAGAGATCAGGAAAGAGGCTCCACCCCCGGGAATAATGCTGGAGGAGTTTCTTATGGAGCCAAGTCCGTCTGCTATTTTGGATAACATTGTTCCTAACTATGTGACAGGGTTTATATACGGCGCGTTGGTTGAGGCATTCTGCAGTGTTCAGAACTCAAGAATGCAGGCCATGGATAATGCCAACAAGAATGCTGAAAAGATGATAGCCGAGCTTAAAAAGAGCTACAACAGGCAGAGGCAGGCTCAGATAACCCAGGAGATAACCGAGGTTGTCAGCGGAGCAAAAGCTCTAAAGAGAAGTAAAGAGGCCAAGCTAAAAAAGAGTAGAGGATAGCAAATTGGAAAATGGCAAGATATTACAGGTCATGGGACCTGTTGTAGACGTAAAATTTGAAGATGGTGATCTTCCTTACATAAGTGATGCCCTTGAGGTATATCCAAGAGGTCATAAACGTGTTATGGAAGTGGCACAGCATATAGGTGAAGACACAGTAAGATGTATCATGCTGTCACACTCGGAGGGGCTTGCCAAGGATATGGAGGTTATAAGGGCAGGAGGACCAATAAGTGTTCCTGTGGGACCTGAAGTTCTTGGAAGACTTTTTAACGTGCTTGGTGAACCTATTGACCGCAAGGGGGATGTGGTATCCAAGGACAGATGGCAGATCCACAGAGATGCCCCAAGTCTCGTTGATCAGAGTCCTGTTGTGGAGGTCTTAGAGACCGGCATCAAGGTAATAGATCTTTTGGCACCATATGCAAAGGGCGGAAAGATTGGACTTTTTGGCGGCGCCGGTGTAGGTAAGACCGTGCTTATCCAGGAGCTTATACAGAACATCGCCACTGAACATGGTGGTTATTCAATATTTACAGGTGTAGGAGAGAGGTCCAGAGAAGGCAATGACCTTTATACAGAGATGTCGGAATCCGGTGTTATTGAAAAGACTGCGCTGGTATTCGGGCAGATGAACGAGCCGCCGGGAGCAAGAATGAGAGTTGCGGAGAGCGGCCTTACTATGGCAGAATATTTCAGGGATGTGGAACATCAGGATGTTCTTTTGTTCATTGATAACATTTTCAGGTTTGTTCAGGCCGGTTCTGAGGTTTCATCACTTCTTGGACGTATGCCTTCTGCAGTTGGCTATCAGCCGACTCTTGCAACGGACCTTGGTATGCTCCAGGAGAGGATCACTTCCACAAGATATGGTTCGGTAACTAGTGTGCAGGCTGTATATGTTCCTGCTGATGACCTGACAGATCCTGCTCCGGCAACTACTTTTGCACACCTTGATGCCACAACGGTTCTTTCCCGTAAGATCGTTGAACAGGGTATTTATCCTGCCGTAGATCCGCTGGAATCATCCAGTCGTATTCTGGAAGAGGACATTGTTGGAAGAGACCATTACGAGACTGCCATGAGGGTTCAGGAGATCCTTCAGAAGTACAAAGAGCTCCAGGATATTATTGCCATTCTTGGTATGGAAGAACTCTCAGATGAGGATAAGACCACAGTTCACAGAGCCCGTAAGATCCAAAGATTTTTGTCACAGCCATTCCATGTGGCTGAGCAGTTTACAGGTATTCCGGGCAAGTTTGTTCCTTTGTCAGAGACAGTCAAGGGTTTTAAAGCCATTGTAAACGGAGAGATGGATCACTATCCGGAGGCGGCATTTTTCAATGTTGGAACCATTGATGAAGTTATTGAAAAGGCTAAGCAGATCGAGGCTTGATAGATGAGTGAAATAGTTTCTAAAACCTTTCACCTGCAGGTGATTTCTGTAAATGGTATATTTTATGATGATCAGGCCATTGAGATAATTGTTCCTTGTGATGATGGTGAACTTGCTATACTTGCAGGTCATGAAGAGATGATCCTTGCCATTTATGAAGGCATCATCAAGATCAAGACCCCAAAGGGTGATTGGAAGATCGGAGTAGTGAGTATTGGTTCTGTCCAGGTAACGGTTGATAACAGATGCATTGTCCTTGTTAATACCGTGGAGAGACCTGAAGATATCGATAAGCGCAGGGCTCAGGAAGCCTACGAGTTTGCAATGGAACATCTTATGCAGAAGCAGTCCATCAAAGAGTTTAAGAAGTCCCAGGCAGGGCTTGCCAGAGCTCTTACAAGACTTAAGGCTGCATCAAAATATCAAGATTAATAGAAAAGATGGTGGAATGATTTGTATTTAAAAAGTAAATGTTTTAAGCATATAAACTTAATTATTACCACGGCTCTTTTGACAGCTTCTATTGTGGGCTGCGGAAAAAAGACAAGCCCTGAGCTGGAAGCATACAAGGAGAGCATGACTTTGTTTTATGATAAGCTCACAGAGTATGACAACTCTATAAATGCCATTGATCCGGATTCTGATACTGCAGGCGATGAACTTTTGGTGGTCCTTGATCAGATGAATGAAACCTATAAGACCATGGCAGGCGTGGAGATACCGGAAGAGTTTTCAGGAATATCCGATATTGCTGTTGAAGCCGCAGATTATATGGAGAAGGCCAATGAGTTTTATCATCAGGCCTATGATGGAGATTTTGACAGCGACAGTGAGATGCTTGCTGCCCAGTACTACCAGAGGGCCAATGACAGAGTTCTTATTATGCTCCAGGTTCTTCACGGGGAGGTTCCTGAGGGCGAAGGTATAACGGTAGAAACCGAGAGTACCTATGAGATTTCAACAATTGATGAGGGAGAGGGCACTGACTCTGAATGATCAGTTCTTCTTCTTTTATGAGGAGTATTAGTTGGAAAAATCCGGGGATAATAGATTTATATACGCAGCTAAGTTCATAGCCTGCCTTTTTGTTATTACGATCCATGCCAGGATTCCTGGCGTTTTTGGTGACTTTATTTTTTCTACGGCACGTTTTGCTGTGCCTTTTTTCTTTGCTGTTTCAGGCAGATTTCTATTGTACAACAGGGGTGAAGGGGCCATCACGTCAGTTCCTGAGATCAGGGCAAGAGTAAGCCATGCGCTAAAGAAGCTTCTTAGTGTAACGGTGGTAGTTTACCTTATTCATCTTGTTTTTTCTTTTTGTTTTCATATGCTTAAAGGTTATACTGTGGCGGAATATCTTTCCTCCAAATATAACCTCTTTGAGACCAGGACATTTTTCCTTTTTAATTCAGGAAGGTATATTTATGACGGCTCATATGTGTTCGATCACATGTGGTATCTGTTTGCTCTTATCTATGTTTATCTGCTTATCTATATTTTTGCACCGGTTCTTCGCAAGTGGGCAAAAGGTCTTGCTGTAATCCTTTTGATCTTTTTGTTTTTTGGAGAGCTGCTCCAGACTTATTATCCTGTGAAGGTCTTTGGAATAGGGATCTCAACCTGGTATGTTATGAGAAACTGGCTCTTTGTTGGTATACCCTTTGTTATGATAGGCATTTTGTTCAATGACTATGCCTACGCTAAAAGCAATATGAGTAGGATGAAGCTTCCCGCTGTTCTTATGATAGTTTTTGGTGTGATCTTAAGTTACCTTGAGTATTATGTACTCATAGATCCTAAGGATGTTTATTTTGGCTCAGTTCTCATGGTTATTGGACTTCTCTTTTTGTCAGAATGCACTTCCTATAAGGGAAGGATATTGTATACTCTTGGGAAAAGAGCTTCTTCAAATATTTACTTTTATCATGTTCTTATAATTGCAGTAATAGACATAGCTTCGCAAAAGGGGATAATTCCCGTGCCTGCTATGGGAATAAAGACAGTTCTTGTTATGGTGATATGCTTTATGTTATTTTGCATTTATCCGCTGATAATGGATGGAAAGAGGAATTGTGAATAGATCGCAGTTTATTGATTTTTGCAAAGATAAAATAGTTTTTCTTGATGGAGCTACCGGCAGTAATCTTATGAAAGCAGGAATGCCGGCAGGAGTGTGCCCCGAGAAATGGATACTTGAGCACAGGCAGGTAATGGCTGATCTTCAGAGAAGCTATGTGGAAGTCGGCTCTGATATTATTTATGCACCTACATTTACAGGGAACAGGATAAAGCTTTCTGACTATGGCCTTGAGGGAGATATAGTTTCCATAAATACCGAGCTTGTTAAGCTCTCTAAGGAGGCTGCGGCAGGGAAGGCACTTGTGGCTGGAGATATAACAATGACCGGCAGGCAGCTTAAGCCGATAGGAGATCTGGATTTTGAGGAGCTTATTGATGTTTACAAACAGCAGATCAGGATCCTTGTTGATGCAGGGTGTGACCTTCTGGTAGTTGAGACCATGATGAGCCTTCAGGAATGCAGGGCTGCACTAATAGCTGCAAAAGAAGTCTCTGACATAGCAGCTATCGTGACTTTGACTTTTGAGCCTGACGGCAGGACCCTGTTTGGATCAGATCCGTTATCTGCTGCTATCACACTTGAGGCTCTTGGTGCTGCTGCAATCGGAGCAAACTGCTCTACAGGCCCTGACAGGATGGAAGATATAATTGGGCTAATGGCTTCTGTCACAAGTATTCCTGTTATTGCCAAGCCAAATGCCGGACTTCCAAGCGTTGATGCCCAGGGCAATACCGGTTATGACATGAACGCAGCTGTTTTTACCAGTGAGATGAAGAGACTGATTGACAAGGGCGCATCTATTATAGGCGGCTGCTGTGGCACAGACCCTGAGTTTATCAGGCTGATACATGAGGTATATTCTGATGTTGTCCCTTCGGCCATAAGGGATGGTGAAGGCAATCCTATTCCAAGAAAGATATGTGGCAGAAGATACCTTTCATCAGACAGAAAGGCACTTTCCTTTGATCTTGACGGACTATTCATGATTGTTGGAGAGAGGATCAATCCCACCGGAAAAAAGAAACTTCAGGCCCAGCTCCGTGAGGGAAGCCTTGACCTTGTATCCGAGTTTGCTGAGAATCAGGAGCAGGAAGGAGCATCTATTCTTGATATTAATGTTGGTATGAGTGGCATTGATGAAAAAGAGATGATGCTTACCGTTCTTAATGAAGTTGGCAGCATTACTTCGCTGCCCCTTTGTATTGACACGTCAAGTCCTGAAGTTATGGAGGCTGCTTTAAGGATCTATCCCGGAAGGGCGCTTATGAATTCCATATCTCTGGAAAAGGGAAAGGCCGAAAAGTTCCTTCCTCTGGCCAAAAAGTATGGGGCGATGTTTGTTCTTTTGCCCCTTAGTAAAGAAGGACTTCCAAAGGATCTTGATGAAAAGATCAGCAATATAAATGAACTCTATGAGATGGCGCTAAATGAAGGACTCAATAAAGATGATATCGTGGTGGACGGCCTTGTGGCAACTGTTGGAGCTGACCCTAAGGCCGCGCTAAATACACTGGATACCATTTCTTATTGTCACGATAATGGGTTTGCCACTATCTGCGGACTTTCCAATATATCTTTTGGCTTGCCTGAGAGAATGAACGTAAATACCGCATTTCTGACCATGGCAATAGAAAAGGGCCTTACAATGGCTATAGCAAACCCTTCACAGGAGATGCTGGTAAATGCCGCATTTGCTTCAGATCTTCTTCGCAACAAGGAGGGAGCTGACGCAAGATATATTGAGAGGATGGCAAGGTATGCCGATGACACATTAAGATCGCCGCAGCCAAAAGAAAGTAATATCGCCCCTACTTCTGGTGATGATTTCCTTGCTATAATAAAACAGGACGTGCTTAAAGGCTCCAAGAGATCAATTGAAAAGGATACGCAAAAAGCAATTGATAACGGGATTGAACCCAAGGCTATTCTTGACGAGGCGCTTATGCCTGCCATTAATGAAGTGGGAGACTACTTTGATAAGGGCAAGTACTTCCTTCCTCAGCTTATTTCCGGAGCTGAGGCCATGAAGCTTTCTATTGCAATACTTGAACCGCTTCTTCAAAAGGACAAGGATGATTCACAGGTACTTCCTACTGTGGTAATAGCAACTGTTCATGGAGATATTCACGACATTGGGAAAAACCTTGTGGCTTTGATGCTCAAGAATTACGGCTTTAATGTCATTGATCTTGGCAAGGATGTTCCAAAGGAGATGATTGTAAAGGCTGCAAAAGAAAACGATGCCAGTGTTATTGCACTTTCCGCACTTATGACAACAACCATGAAGGAAATGAAAAATGTGGTTGAGTATGCAAGGAAAGAGGGCATTACAGCCAAGATAATCATTGGCGGAGCGGTTGTTACTGAGGATTTTGCAACGGAGATCGGTGCGGACGGCTACTCAGCTGATGCCGCAGATGCAGTAAGATTAGTGAAAAAACTTATTCTTGGATAATTACGATAATGACTTTGGAGGATGAGATATGATCGGAGCAGAGGCTATTGTAAAATGCCTTGAAAAAGAGAATACAGAAGTGATCTTTGGTTACTCGGGAGTGGCGATAGATCCGTTCTGGAACAGTATTCTTTCTACCAAGATCAAGACTGTTCTTATCAGGACTGAGCAGAATGCTGCCCATTGTGCCAGCGGATATGCAAGGATCAGCGGTAAAGTTGGAGTGTGCGCAGTAACTTCAGGCCCCGGTGCTACAAATCTCATTACAGGAATTGCTACAGCTTATGCAGACAGCATACCAATGATCGCAATCACAGGCCAGGTCAATTCTGACATGATAGGCAGCGATGTTTTTCAGGAGGCTGATATAACCGGAGCTGTAGAGTCATTTGTTAAATACAGTTACCTGATAAGGGATGTTGACGATATCCCCAAGGTCTTTAAAGAGGCCTTTTTCATAGCAAACACAGGAAGAAAGGGGCCGGTTCTTATTGATATTCCCTTTGATATTCAGCTTGCAGAGATGACTACAAAATTCGTATATCCCGAGACAATATCAATGAGATCCTATAAGCCCACGGTCAAGGGCAATATTGTCCAGATAAAAAAGGTCATCAAAGAAGTTGAAAGGGCAAAAAGGCCCATTATCTGCGTGGGCGGAGGTGTGCACTTAAGTGGTGCAATTCATGAGCTTGTTAAGTTTGCTGAACTTAATGACGTCCCTGTTGTTTCTACCATGATGGGAATAGGCGTTATGCCATCTGAGCATCCATTATACTTTGGAATGGTGGGAAATAATGGACAGCCTTATGCCAACAGAGCTATGAATGAATCGGACCTGCTTTTGATGGTTGGCGCCAGAGTTGCGGACAGAGCCGTAAACAGACCAGATCTTATTACTGAGAATAAGGTCATGGTTCATATTGATGTGGATCCTGCGGAGATCGGAAAAAATGTAGGACCTACAATTCCGCTTGTTGGTGATATCAAGCATATTTTTACTGACTTTTTGGAGCAGGATGATCATGCTGATGATCACAGGCAATGGATTGAACTTTTAAAGCAGTATAAGGAGGAAATGGGGTCAGACAGGGTTCCGGATTATTCCATCGAGGCCTATGTTGAGCCCAAGGATTTTATTTCAAGACTCTCAAGAGGAATGAAGGATGATGCAATCTATGTGGCTGATGTTGGACAGAATCAGATCTGGTCCTGTGCATATCACATAGTCAAAAATGGAAGATTCCTTACTTCAGGCGGAATGGGCACAATGGGATATTCAATCCCTGCTGCAATGGGAGCCAAGCTTGCTGATCACACCAAGCAGGTGGTAGCAGTTATTGGAGATGGTGCTTTCCAGATGTGCATGATGGAGCTGGCTACAATGAGGCAATACAGGATACCTGTTAAAGTAGTGGTACTTAAGAACGGTTTCCTGGGAATGGTCAGAGAACATCAGCATTATGTATATAATGATGAATATTCCATGGTTGAACTCAAAGGAGATCCCGATCTTTCGCTTATAGCAGCTGCATACGAGATGGAGTATGTCAAGGTTGACGGAAACAGCAACCTTGATGGAGAAATAGAAGCATTTCTAAAGGACGATGTGGCGGCGCTTATGGAAGTTAGAGTGGATCCTATGGAACTTACAAAATTCTGATTACAGACAAAGGGAACGGATATGAAGAGAATATATTCAGTACTGGTTGAAAACAGGGCAGGTGTGCTTTCCAAGGTTGCAGGTCTTTTCTCCAGAAGGAATTTTAATATTGATTCACTGGTTGTTGGTGAGACCGCAGACAGAGCTGTATCCTGCATGACAATTGTCTCTACAGGAGATGAGAGGACAATTGAACAGATAGAGAAACAGCTCAACAAAAAGATTGATGTCATAAAGGTCAAGACCTTTAAGGAAAGCATGAGTATCAACAGGGAGCTCATGCTCATTAAGGTCAAGTACAACAAGGAAAACCGCAGGGACATCATGGAAAACTGCCAGATCATGAATGCGCAGATTGTTGATATGAGTAAGAATATGATGATCATCCAGATCTGCGACACATCAGAGAGGATTGAGCTATTTATTGAGATGCTGCGAAGTGTCAGCATCGTGGAGATTGCCCGAACCGGAACTGTGGCGCTGACTAAGTGCAATGAGGGTTAAGTGAATTATTGGAAGGCCGTAAAGACATCGCTTGGTGTTTTTACGGCCTTTATTTAGTTTTTTGTCATTATAAAACATGCTGTACTTTAATGATTTAAAGTGCTAATTATTTTTGTGTTGACATGGTACATAATTAGAGTATAATTTAGAATAAATTGATAGAAAAGCAGATAAATATTTGAATAAATTTAATGAAATCCCGGTAAAATAATATATAATAATTTAAGACTTTAAACCGCTAAAGGTGAGTGATAAATACTGGGATTGAAAGGAAATTTATGAGTGCGAAATTAAAGAAAAAAGTGTTTCAGTTGCTGGTTGATAATAATCCCGGTGTGCTAAGCAGAATTTCAGGATTGTTTTCAAGACGAGGATACAACATTGAGAGTATCACAGCCGGCGTTACAGCGGATCCACGATTTACCAGGATCACTATTGTGGCATCAGGAGATGATGTGATCCTTGATCAGATTGAGAAGCAGGTTGGCAAACTGGTTGATGTCAGGGATATTCATGAACTTTTACCGGATGATTCGGTTTACAGAGAACTTGCCATGGTCAAGGTAAGGGCAGAAGCAGATAAGCGTCAGAGCATTTTGGCTACAGCCAATATATTTAGAGGGAACATCGTAGATGTCAGTCCTGACTCTTTGATCATAGAGATCACCGGAAGCCAGTCCAAGGTAGATGCCTTCTTAAAGCTCCTTGAAGGCTACGAGATCCTTGAACTTGCCCGAACCGGAATTGCAGGACTTGGAAGAGGTACCGACAAGGTTATATATCTTGATGAGTGATTATATAATTCAAAAAATTTAAAGTATGGAGGAAATCAACATGTCACAGGATGCAAGAATTTTTTATCAGGAAGATTGTAACTTATCATTACTTGAGGGCAAGACAATTGCCATCATCGGCTATGGCTCACAGGGCCATGCTCATGCCCTTAACCTCAAGGATTCAGGCTGCAACGTCATCGTAGGTCTCTACGAGGGATCCAAGAGCAAGGCTAAGGCTGAGTCACAGGGACTTAAGGTATACACCACCAAGGAAGCTGCCAAGATGGCAGACATCATCATGATCCTTATCAATGATGAGAAGCAGGCTAAGATGTACAGAGAGGACATCGAGCCAAACCTTCAGCCTGGCAATATGCTTATGTTTGCACATGGATTCAACGTACACTTTGGACTTATCAAGGCTCCTAAGGATGTCGATGTTGCAATGATCGCTCCAAAGGCTCCGGGACATACTGTTCGTAGTGAGTATCAGGCAGGTAAGGGAACACCTTGTCTTGTTGCTGTTGAGCAGGATGCTAC
>JAEEGL014746598.1_pt1 | contig 61073 bp, 73 predicted proteins | sample 9134231 | NCBI WGS metagenome assembly JAEEGL01 (sample SAMN16246548, study PRJNA631951) | gut metagenome | biome: gut microbiome; feature: rumen; material: fiber-attached | host: Bos | place: Iran: Karaj | collected 2018-10
AAGGATATTTTGTTCATCCAGGAGAACGTATTAAAGAAGGGGCTTCCCTGCATGGGCGTTCTTGGAAATCATGATGATATCGGAGGATATGACAATACGGGGATTGAAGAAATAAGCGGAAAGGTCATTACCCTTCCAAACGGCATTCGGATCGGGGGATTGTCCGGATCCATTCGGTATAAAAATGACGACGCTCCCCTCATTACGGATGAGCAGTCCGTGGAGATTATGGATAAGATGGGAGAATGTGACCTTTTGATCACGCATGATTCCGTAAAACATCCGGAAAAGGATTTTGCACATTCAGGGCTCATTGGGATTTCAAACTATCTGGAGAAATGGAACGTTCCGGTACACTTTTACGGACATTTCCATGATCCTAAGGATGAGATTCTGAAGAATGGAACCAGGAGCATTTGTTTCTATGGAATTACCACCATTGAACTTTAATCCCCATTTTTGAGGAAAAGAAAAACATAAAAGGGTAGTTAGAACAACTACTCTTTTTATTTTGGTAAGAAGGAGAAAAAAGAATGAGAACGTCAAGACAGTTAAATGAAACCAATCAATGTCCACATCATCCCAAGACCAGCATTTCCAGGAATACGGATGCATCCATTCAGGCAAATGCACAAAAGCAGGTGATCCGCAGAATCATGATGGGAGAACCGATTTCAGACGTAAAGGATGAAATTGATTCCATTCTGATGAGCCGCGGGTTCCAGTGGGAAACAAGAAAACAGAGATCTGCAACCTTAAGAAGGTATGATGCACTCATTACCAGATTCCTTGCATGGGCAAACGTAATGCATGCACAGTATCCGGACCCTGCGGAGGATACGACGGTAAACTTTTTTGGAGAAGACATTAAGGCTCTTCCGGACTTTTATACCTTTGACGGAAATAAGGTTTACGTAACGAAGATCGAAACCAGCCGTTATAGTACAGAATCAGCTGACATTCAGAAGAATGAGGCATATGCCCTTGGACTTCTTGGAGAGAAGCTTTTCCCTGATAAGGAGGTTTACGTAAGATTCTGTCACCTGCAGGATGCCGGATCGCAGAGTGAACTGCAGGCCATCAATCGTCCTTTTGATGACAGAAGATTCCAGAAGATTTCCACCCTGAAATTTGATGACAGGGCAAAGGAATGGTTTAATGACAGACATCAGGAAGAGACGGCAAAGCTTGCTGACGGATGTTCCGGAAAGGCCTGTGAAGGCTGTTCCATGTTTAACGTATGTCACTATACGGAACCTGCCATTTCCATTCCCGTGGCAGAGAGACAGGAAGTAACCAATCAGGTAGTCAATACCACTTCCGCTCAGGATGCCGTGATTAACTTTGAGCAGGGCCAGGCAGTTGTAAACGCAGGTGCCGGTGCAGGTAAAACCTTTGTAGTTGCAAACAGAATCGCAAAACTGATCGAGAAAGGTTATAAACCTGAGGACATGTGTCTTTTGACCTTTACCAAGACCGGTGCAGAGGAAATGACGGCCAGAGTCGTAAAGTATTGTGCCGCAAAAGGTATTTTGATTGATCCTGACAGATTTGTGTCAACGACCTTCAATGCTTTCTGTCAGAAGCTCATCAATGATCATTATGAAGAGCTTGGATATACCAGAAAACCGAGGATCATTCCCGAGGAGACAAAATCCGGAATCATTAACCACATCATTGATTCCTATGACCAGGTAAAGGCATGGAATACCAAAACGGCTATGGCGGATGCCAAGAAATGTTTTGCAAAGATCAAGAAAGAAGGCCTTACCAGGGACAGTGAATCCTTAAGACAGGATATCCTTTTTGGAGGTTATGATCCGGAATCCTTAAATACGGTCTTCCAGATGTATGATACTTATACGCAGACGCTTTTTGATGGAAATTACGTGGAATTTGACGATCAGATTTTGGAAGCCTTCCGATTAGTGGAGATGCATCCAACGCTCTTTAATGAGATCGTAACGGAAGAAGATGGAACGCAGCATGGTTTCAAGCACGTTATCGTGGATGAGTTCCAGGATACGGACCTTCCTCAGATCGAACTTCTGAAAAAGATCATTGATAATGAGTCCATCAAGAGTTTCATGGCGGTAGGTGATGATTCCCAGAGTATTTTCGGATTTAGAAACACCTCTCCGGAATTCATCATTAACTTTGAGAATTATTTTGGAGTAACGCAGAAATTCCCTCTGGTGGAAAATCACAGAAGCACGGCAAACGTCATCAATTTTGCGAATACGGTCAATGATTTGTCTCATGATAAGGTCATTAAGGACCTGATTCCCACGAAACAGGCCGGAAGTGACGTAGGATTAAAATGTTTCTATACGCCAAAGCAGGAATATGAATACATTGCGAATGAGATTAAGCAGAGAATCGAAGCAGGACAGGATCCAAAGGACATTGCCGTACTGATGAGTGATAAGAATGAACTGACGGCTATGGCAGACGCCCTGACAAAGATCGGCGTTCCCTCGGTACTGATGAATCCCATTCCTTACATCTCCAATTCCAGGGTATGTGCAATCTGTACCTTCTATGACAGCTTTGTAAACGGAAGCAGTCAGGGTATGGTGGATTACTATAACGCTGCAAACAGCGGAGTCCTGAAGGGAGCAACCGCCGAGCAGGTGGATGAATTGATTTCTTCCTTTACGAACAATCTGGATCATGCGGAAAAAACCATTGAGAAATTCGTGGAATATGCGAATGCAATGGATCCGGATCAGATTGACGAAGGTTATCAGCAGTTCCTTGATAAGATCAGGGATTGTGAGAACATGGAAGAGCTTGCAAACTTCTTCCGTGACTTTGACCTGTATGGCCGTGATTCCACCTTTAAGCGTGAAGGAAAATATGAAGGCGTATGTCTGATTACCGTACATAGTGCAAAGGGACTGGAATGGAATACGACGTATCTTTCCCTTTCCCATTTCGACAGAAATGACTGGCATAGAAATGAGAATCGTTTCACGAACGGTCCGGATCATGATGAATCCATTCGTAAATGGTTCGTTGGAGCAACCCGTGCAAAGGAAGAACTCATCGTAACCGGTCAGTACGTGGTTCCTAAGGACAGAAATAGTCGTAAGGATGATTTTTACCTGAATCGGTTCCTGAGAAAGAGTTGTGAGATCTTAGGACGTCCTTATGAGTATTCCGGAACGGAATATTCCAGCATCATTGCTGAGGAAAGGGCAGCAAATGAGGCGAACAGGCCTACTGCAAACGTCCTTTCCGGCGTAGGATACTTTAGACCGAACAGAAATCAGAATCAGGCAAATAATGCGAGACCCACGCAGGAAAATTCTTCCCAGGAGACGAATCAGACGCAGGGTAACAATCGTGCAAGGGCCCTTGCAAATCCGTTCAGACGGCCTGCGGCAACGCCTCCTCAGAGACCCGTGCAGCAGACGGTTACCAATGAAAGTCATGCGGAGCCGGATGATCTTGAAGAAAGAGAATAAGAAGCAAAAGAGTCCCCATCTCCTTATTTAAGGGGATGGGACTTCTTTTTGAAAGAGAGGAAAACATATGCCAGTAACGTTAAAACGCGTTGTCATTGGGGGAAGAACTCCCGAAGACTCCCATAAGGAAGTGTATCAGATGACGGATAATGGATCCTTTTTTACTGAGGATCCAAAAGCGGTCATCATGGAATCCTTATGGAATGCCCTGGACGGAATTCCGGGAATGCCTTATCAGAAAAAGGACGTTTCGGACTTTATTTACGGAAACGTAACTTCCATGCTTTTTCATCCGGATACGGTAACGGAAGAAGGCATCCGTCCCTGTCAGACGGAAGTTTTTCGGGAAAGGGGAACGGAAAGGATCAGTTATGAGAATACCGTATTTGTAAAACAGGATCGTGACGGGAACGTGGAAATGGACGTTTCCGCTGATTTTGGAAATTATCGGGTAACGGAAACTTACGTTCCATTTCACATTGATAAGGAAGATGCGTGTTTTGTATGCGTCGGGAGCCTTTACCGCGGAATGAAGTACGGAGATACCAGAATGACTGCAGTCAGGGAACCTTTTTCCTCTGGGGAAGAAGCACTTAAATGGCTGGAAGAAACCAGACCGGTTTTAGAAAAGGAATTTTCCAATTATGCCGTGGAAGTATTTTCCAGAAAGCATTTGGAAAACACCTCCTGGTATCAGGAATCCAAGGTTTTATTTGACCATTATAAGAACCTCACGAATCAGGAACGTTCTAAAAAAAACGAGAATGACGGTTCTTATTCGGAACTTGAGGATCGGGATTTTTGACAAGGCTTTTGTCATATAGGTACGGAAAGATTTGAAATTCCGATCATCCAAAGAAGGAGAAAAAGAAGTTATGATCATTTTGAATCAAAAGAAACTGGAAGCCAAATATCTGGCAAAGGATAACGTGGTCATTGAGATCAATGGTTCCCTTACCCTGGAGCAGATTTATGAGAAGCTTCGCAAGGGGGAAGAAATTTCCGCAACGGAAATGAATTTTAAGGGATATCAGACCGAAGGCGGGGAATTCATTACCCTGCTTGAAAAGAACGGAGAGCCAAGGCCTGAAAAAAATAAGGGATATAATTTTGTATTTGAGGACGCACATCAGATGGATGACGTTTTTGATACGGTAAAACATGAACTTCCCGAAATTCAGGTAAAATATGAGAAATTCCTGTTCAGACAGGATCCTGCCATTACCTTTACCGAGAAGGAGATTTCAAAGGATCTTCTGAGAAAGGAAATTGCAGCAACGCTTGGCATTCATCCTGCATATTATGATGATAATGAGACGCCGGTTGCAGACCTTCGAAAAAAATCTTTAAGAAGTGAGAACCTGTACTGGCATTTCTCTGAGATTTCCAAGGAAAACAGATTTCCCACGAAGGAAGACGTGGAACTTTATGAATCCCTTTCCGCTTATGAAAAGAGAATCATCGGTGAGAGCTTCATGCATCCTATGGCAGTTCTCGACTTCATCCGGGAAGTAAAGAAATATGGAAAGGACACGAAGCTTACAAAAGAAGGTGAAGCCCTTCTGAAGGCAGTTCATGACCGTGACCATACAATGGAAAAGGACGTTCTTTTGGCAGCAAATGCCTATCAGGCATCCGGTCTTTTCTATGCGGGTGACGTAGATAACGGATTTAAGACCAAAAAGGAAGCGGACCTTACGGAACTGTTCGTGCTTGATGAGAAACTTACCCTTGCCGGGGCAAAGGAAAGGGCAACCATGCTTCTTGCAAACTTAAGCACGACGCAGCTTCCCCTGGGAAATAGTCCTGAAGTTACCTTTGCACAGTATTGTCAGGCAGGACAGGTTGTCACGGCTGACATGATCAATAATTATAATCATGACAGGGCCCTTGGAGCTGCCGCAGCTTATCAGAAGCTTTATGAGAATGAGTTTCAGGCCTTTTTGCAGAAAAAGAAGGCAGATCAGCCTACGCCTGAACTGATGAATGAATTCATTAAAAACTGGAAACCCGTTCCAAAGGTTTATGACAGAATTTCTGCAGCATTTAAGGCAAATCTTCCGAGAGTTCCTCAGATTGCAACGGAATACGTTGCGATGCAGGCTCTTGCATCCGGAAAGAAAATCCAGGATTTGAGCGATTTTGAACTGGAAACCATTGTTAAAAAGTTTGATTTCAAAAACGTTCAGATCATCAGGCCTTTTAATAATCCGGCGATGTATGCATTTGCGGATAAACTGGATTTCAAGAACATGAAAAAGGAACAGCTTGAAGTTCTTGCAACTTATCTGAAATCCGGGATGATCAAACCCCTCTTGGACAAAGGATTTGTGGAATGGTTTGATAAGTATAAGAACATGAATACTTCCGATCTGGCCGCACTTCTTTCCTTAAATGAGGACGTTGACAATTATAACAGGAGCACTTATTACTACGTGCATGACAAGATCCGTCGTTTTGATCCAAACATGGATCCCAGGGCCCTCATTCAGCACGTAAGACTGATGAAGGCTGCTGAAGACTGTCAGAAATATGAACAGAAATATGGAATTCGTTTTGCGGATAAGGAGCTTGCCATCCGCGGAAGACATACGGTAGCAAAACAGGGTGACATGATCATGGAAATGATGCAGCCCGGAGACCTTCGCATTTTCAATGCCGGTCGTGATACGGACTGTTGTCAGGAATTTGGAAACGCCGGTGAAACCTGCGTTACGAAAATCATGACGGATCCCTTTGCAACTGAGGTTGCCATTGTCAAGAAGGGCGTTGTGGTAGCTCAGGGTTTTGTATGGACGGATGAAGCAAAGGACACGCTGGTTTTTGATAACGTGGAGTTTGCGAATTATAAGAATGAGAATTTTGACAACCGTACCAAATTCTTTACCGACATCTTTGCCGAATGGGCAAAGGCAATGCCTTATAAGAACATTCACATTGGTACCGGTTATCTTGCCGGAGTCATGGCAGGATGGGGACAACAGATCAAATCAGAGGAATTTGCAACCATTCCAAACACGGTAAGAAACCAGCATTGTTATTCCGACTATCATCAAAATGCAAGAACCATTAAAAGGGATGGTAACATGTTGATCCATTCAAAGGGGGCGGTACAGATTACGACGGCTCCGGATGAACCGACCAGATGGGATCTTCTTCGTGACAATCCTGCGGTATCCTTCCTGCTTATGGACAATACGCAGAGTGCGGAAGACAGGATCGCCTTTGCTCAGAGATTCATTGAGAATCCCACCGGAGAGCTTCAGATGATGGCCGTTCAGAGAAATCCCGAGGCAATTAAGGGATTATCTGATCCCTGCGTTGACGTACAGGTTTGGATTGCAAGAAATCATCCAAGTCTGATTAGGTACATTACCAATCCCTGTGATGAGATTCAGGATGAGATGGTAAGGAATGATCCAAAATCCATCAAGAACATCCAGAATCCCACTCAGCAGATGATGATCTATGCGGTAGAGGCAGATAGAAGCCTTTTGAAATACTTAAAGGATAAGAATCCTTCCGATGAAGTATTTTTGGCAGCAGTAAGAAAGGATGGCCTTGCCATCATTGACGTTCCAGAGGACAGAAGAACGGAAGAGATCTGTAAGGCTGCAGTCAATCAGAAACCCATTGCCATCTCCCACATGAAGGATCCTTCAGAGGCGGTATGGCAGAAAGCCATTGATAAGGATGCAACGATCATTAAGCTGATTAAGAATCCAACGCCCGAACAGCAGATTTATGCCGTGACCAAAAAGCCCGGCGTCATCAGCATGATCTATCATCCATGCCGGGAAGCCATTGCCGAGGCGGTAAGACGGGACGGTCTTTTGATCAGAAACTATCAGATGCAGTATCCTTACCTTAGACAGGCAGCCATCAGACAGAATCCATTCATTGTGACCAATGGCGTGTTAAAGGGAGTTTCCGATGAAGAATATGCAATGGCGGTGGGTGCCAATCCTGCAGTATTGAATTTGATCCGCAGTCGTGAGACCAGGGCAAACATTGAAGAAATCCTTCGCGGAAACAGAAGAAATGACCGTGAAGAGATTGCAGATGATTTTGAGGAAAGATAAAAATAATCAGAAAAAGGGGACTTTTTTAAGAAAAGTCCTCTTTTTTGTACTTATTTTTCAAAAATATAAAAAATCCATTCATATAGAAGAAGAAACTTTAGTTTAAACCGTAAAGGAGAAGGTTATGGGGAATTTTGAAGAAATGAATCAGCTGAAGGAAGAAGAAAGGCCTACTGCCGTTTATTGTGAAAAAAAACTGTTAAAGGATCGTGCCGTCATGCACATGTGTTTATGGGACTGGATCTGTTCCCCGGAGAGTAAGGAAGCAGGATATACCCTTGCGACCTTAAAGGTTGGATGCAGCATTGTGGATGCCTTGGAACTGATCGGAGAACTTCCGGGAAATTACGTTTACGTTTATGGCGTATCCGAAGAAGAAGGAAGGGAAGCCTATGGTTTTATCTGTACGGATAAACCTAAAGTTTTACCGGATTGGGATTCCTGTTTCTTTGTAGGGATTTATAAATCTCCCGAGGAGGAATATAAAGCCGTTACCAGTTTATATCAGTTATCTGATTTTCTTCCCGGGGGAAATTATCGGCTTGGAGCCATTGTGATGGCCGGAGTCGGAAATACTGAGACGGTTTCCCTGGAATCCTTCCTTTCCGCAATGGAGCGATATAAGACGGAGAATGATCAGAAGAAATCAGGAGAAGCTTAATGAAGGAATTAAATAAGGTAAGGGATTATTGCATTTATAAATACGTTTCCCTTCAGGATGGATCCGTCTTATACGTAGGTAAGACGGATTCTTCACTGAAACAAAGAATTGACGCTCATGCAAAAGAAGAAAAATTCATGCCTTATCTTGGAAACATGGAAATTTTTTATTTTACGTTATCCAATAGGGTGGAAACGGACATTGTTGAGAAATATTTAATCAATCAGTTAAAACCGACGTTAAATGAAAAAGACATGGAAGAGGGTTTGTCCTTATCCGGCTTAAAATTACCAAAATGGGAGCCTTATTCCAAATATGAATCGGAAAGAAAAAAAGATAATGAGGAATTTAAGAGAAGGGAAGAACTTGCCATGCAAAACCTTTCCCTTTATCTGGATGCCCTTGACGGACTTCCAAGCGGAGGCGTTTTTTATTCCAGAACCCTTCATCCCACGGGAATCCTTCCTTTCCTTGGAGAAAGAATTCAGATGACCGAGGCAGACGTATTTGAAGAAAATACGAAAAAGGGAAGGGTTTACAGACAGCATCTTACGGAAAATGCCATCAAAATCCTTACGGAAATGCCTCATCTTTTGGAAGTATCCATTTATCGTGAAATTTATCAGGAAACGGATGAATTTGACGGTACTTATCCTTATCAGAAATTCTGGGATTTTTGTGACAAAATGATGGAATTCATGAAAAACAGGTATGAAGCCGAAGATAGCCTGGAACAATTCCTTTTGACCATTCCCAAGGATGCAGGAGAGATCATTCCCTTTTTTCGGGAAGCTTTTGAAGGGGAATGGATTTCCAATGATCATGGTTACGTGGAATTAAATGAAAGAGGATGTCTTATGGTTCCGGCTTTTCAGGAAAAAATTGCAAAACTGGAATGCCTGGAATATGCAAACATGGGACTTCTTCGGGAAGAAACAAAAGATTTTTCGGAAATAAGTGACTGGGATTTTGGATTTTGAGATTCTTTGTGACATATAAAGGAAAAGGAGGTTATTTTATGGATTATTTAAAAAATAAGTTTCACTTTTCCATTATCACAAAAAGCATTGGTCTTTGCATTTGCATCATGGCCATTATCTTTTGCATCACGGAACTGGTAAAACTTTCCACCGAAGACAAAACCCCTTCGGAAAAGGAAATTGATCTTTCCAAAATTCTGATAGGGGAACCTTATGATCCAAAAAATTTGGATGAGTACAAATTATTATCCGGCATTTTTGGAACGGAAGAAAACGTTCATGCCCGGATTGTCATGAAATTTCAGGTTTCCACTCCCGAGACACAAAAGGAAGAGGATGAGGAACCTAATGCCTTTTGGCTTTGCGGGGAAATCTGGAATGACGTAAAGAACGGTCTTTATCAGAATAAGGCCACGGTATCCGTATTTGGATATGAGGAGGAGATTGGTTCCTTTTATGAAGCTTCCACGAATACTCATGCGGAATATGACGGAAACGCTTACGTAGCCGTGGAAGGTTATGAGCCCATTTCTTCAAGGGTAAACTTCTTAACGGAGGAAGAAGCCGTTTACTTTGCGGAACATGGAAACGTGGTTGGTTCTTCCGAAGAAAAACAGATTGTCACGCAGATGTCCTTATCGGATCTCATGAGTTTTACCGGAGGAAAGGATTTTTCCTTTGCCTTTGATGACGTTACGGACGTACGACTCCCCGTCATACTTACCTTTGACAATCAGGGACGCTTTCAGTCCATAAAGACCATTCAGGATACGGATTTTTCCATATCCGAGGGAAACGTTCTTGGATTTTCCTTATCTTATGAATATCTGGGAACGATAGGTGATTTTGTTTTTGCCAAAGTCAATAAGGAATCCTTATTTGAAGAAGACGTAAAATTGGACGTTTTGGAAAATCTTTCAGCCATTCAGGCTACGACGGACATTGATCTTGAAGATTATCTGATCACAAAGATCTATGGAGAATATCCGGAAGAAATGCCAAAAGGCATGGATTTTGCACAAAGATTTGTAGATGCTCCAAAGGTTTCCGAAGGAATCTGGAACATTGCGGCTTACGTTGCCTATCATGAAAGTCAGGAAAGCTTTGAGAAATGGTACGTATCAGAGGATACTTGGGAATTAAATAATCAGGATGCGAAAAAGGCCTGCATTTTGTTATGGCAGCTTGGAGTGGTTAATGATTTTACCGAAAACGTTCCCGAAGAGGAACTTACGGAATTATTACAATAAGGGGGAATAACACATGAAAAGAGACGTAAAAAAGATCTTCAAAACTATTTTGGTCATTGCCGGCATCTTTACCGTTATTGCAGGCATCACGAAACTGTTCGTTTCAATGTTCGCTTCAAGGGCCCTTCGCATCAGATACGTTTTAGATATGTATAAGAAATACGTGGAGAGTTACCGGAACGGCTGCATTTGCGGAACGGTTACCTTTGAAAAGGATGATTTTGGATTATGGACCAGAACCATCAGAATTAAAAATCTTGCTTCAGGGGAACTGATCGAAATGGAGGAAAAAGACCTTACTGCAGAGGAGGAAAATCTTTTAGCCATTGCACTGGAACAGACCTTTGATGAAGATTCCTTTGAAGAAGAACAGACTCCCCAGGAAGAAAGAAACACGGATTCCGTAGTCATTACGACAAGTGATGACGGATACGTAAGACTTCATCCTGGGTTTAGCAGGGTTTACGTGAACCTGATTGATAAAAAGGTTAACGATTATGCCAAAAATAATCAGTACGTGACGTTATCCTAACATTTTCCATACTACATCCTTTCATGAAAATGGGCATCTTCAAAAAAAGATGCTCATTTTTGTTTATTTTTTAATGATTTTGAGAAAAGTTGTTGCATATAGTATTAAAGAAAATCGGAAAAAGGAGTTCGATTATGGAAAAAGAAACGCAAAGCAGACAAATTGAAACGATCATACAAAACAGAATCAAGCTGGCCAATGACCTGATCAAAAAATATGATCTGTCATTGTTGGACTTATGCCGGGTTTTTGAGACGTCTCCCTTTGGAATGAACGAACTGGCAAAATATGGAGATTTAAGCTTTCCTGAGCCTGCGATCCATCATCCGGAATTAACGGACAGGATCAAGAGAACGATTAGCATGGAGATTATGGAAGAATATGCCGGAAATCAGGAATATGTTCAGGAAGGCATTTTTTCCGACATCCTTGCAAAATATGGCCTGATAAGAAGACCTGGAATGCTTGGGCACGGCGGACAGGTTCTTGAACAGGAACTCCATGACCAGATTGTTTCTGAATACGTAAAGGCAAGGGGCCAGGTTTTCCGCAAACGACTGGAAAGAGGGGAAAGAACGGTTGACGTTGCTTCTTCCAGACGTGCACAGGACGTCATTTATGAACTGTACTGTCTGGGATTTAAGAAGAATGAGATTGAGGAATATGCCCTTTCTCCCGCGAAACCCTTTCTTGGAGCCCCTTACGTTGATAAGGACTGGATGAAGGCCCTTTTGAACGTTTATCGTTCCCTGCATCGTCCCGTGGTACAAAGAAATACCCGTAAGAAGGATGAAAACGGGAACGTCATTACTTATGACTATCAGATGCCGGTACAACTTGCAACCAATGAAGAACTTCGCGGTTTCATGATGGATGGGGCAAACATTTCTCAGATTGTTGCCCTAACCGGAGACAAAGAAGTTACGGTAACTTTTGTCCGTGAGGATTTGGACATTGAGAAATCCATTTGTCTGAATAAGAACGCATCTTCCAAGGAAATGTTTTATGCTTACCTGGAAAATCCGGATCTGAAGATGAATGAGATTTCCGAAGGCATGTTTGGAAAGTCCCGCGAGACCTTCCAGAGGGCTTTACAGAAATATTTAAACATGCAGGCAACGGAAGAAGAAAAGGAACGCTTTCGTTTAAGAAAAAAGAAAGCAAATCTGATGCGTTGTCAAAACAGAAGGAAAAACGCATAAAATAAGTATTTAGGGGATAAAAAAATGAATGCAGCAATGATTGAAAACAGAAAAGCGAGATATGATTATTTTACGGAGGAAACCCTGGAATGCGGAATCTCCCTGTGGGGAAATGAAGTAAAATCCCTAAGGGAAGGACAGGCTTCCATCAAGGAATCCTGGATTGCCATTGAAAATGGGGAAATGTTCATTAAAAAGATGAACGTAACTCCCTGGGGAAAAACAAATTCCTTCGACGTGGATCCCTTAAGAACCAGACGACTCCTCGCACATAAGGAGGAAATCCGTAAGCTGCAGAATAAGGTTACCCTGCAGGGTTATACCCTGGTTCCCCTAAAGGTTTATTTTAAGGATGGAAAGGTAAAGGTTTTGGTTGGCCTTTGTAAGGGTAAAAAGTCCTGGGATAAGAGGGATGATGAAAGAGCCCGCAGCATGGACCTGGCGGCGAAAAGAAGATAAGGAGCATTTCATGAGGGATCTTGACGCATGCGTACTGGAATGTAAAAAGGTTTTGGATGAACTTAAAATCCCATATCGTAAATTTCATTATTCCTATAATGGAAGAATTCGGAATAAATGGGGATATTGCAGGAAAGTCCTGGATGAATTCCAAATTGAAATAGCAATAAGGCTTTCAGAAACGGACGTTCCCAAAAAGACTCTGCTTTCCGTCCTTTATCATGAAATCCTGCATACCTGTCCCGGATGTTTTAATCACGGGAAAAAATGGAAGGAATACGGAAAGCTTATAAAAAAGAAGACCGGCATTCAGATTTATGAAACTTCTTCAGCAGATGACATGAACATTGACAGTCATTATTACGTAAAATGCCGGAAATGTAAGATGAAGGTCTGGCAACCCATGAAACCAAGAAATGATCATAAACCCTGCCCTTATTGCGGAAGTCATAAAACTTCCTGTTTTTTTAAGGAAAAAGGAAAGGAAAAGATAAGAATATGGAAGAACGGAAAAGAAAACTAAATGAAAAAATAATCTTTAACGGGAAAGTTTTGAAGATTTTAAGAAAAAACGGGACGTTTGTTTTTGTAAATGGAAAGGACGTAAGCCGAAATTTCCTGATCCAGTTTTCCCTAAAGAATCCCTGGTTTTTACCAAAACATGATCCAAAATACTTAAATGGAGGCTGTGATCTCTATGGATGGCTGTTTTTCTATTTTGGGAGATTCACATTTTAAAAACAAAGGAGGAAATAAACGGTGTTTAATGACGAGGATTATCTTGTAGGAAACAAGGAAACGCTCAGGAAGCGTTTTTGTAAGGACTGGGGACTTCCGATCGGTATTTATTCAGATCCTTATTTTGAGGAACGCATAAAGCTCATGGATGCAAGGGATGATTGGAATACTTTTACCACTCTGATTCATTATTTCTTCCATGACAGCATTTCAGAATATCTTGATGCCTATGATGAGGCCATGAATGCCATCATTGCATACGTTAAGGAGTCGGAGGCGTGGAATGCCATGCAGGAGGATCCGGACGTTCTCATGAAGAATCCTCCCATTTGCGGACAAAGGGAGCTCTATAAGGAATGTAACGTAGGAGACGTATTTCTTTCCATTGACATGAACAAGGCAAATTTTTCCGCCCTGGTATGTTACGGAAAGGCAACGGGAAAACCTTTTCATGACACTTATGACTGGGATTCCTTTGTCAGAAAGATCGTGGACGGTAAAATTGCTGACGTGATCATTCAGAGTAAGCACGTACGGCAGGTTGTTTTCGGGAAGTGTAACAGTAAAAGGCAGGTCGGTTATGAAAAGTGGCTGATGAATACCCTTGCGGAACACCTCATTGACGAAAATTTGATTAAAAAGGAATGGCTTTTTTCCCTGAATTCCGATGAGATTATCTTAAAGGCAAATGAAATTTCTCCATCTGAGGCAGAAGAGATCATGAATGCGGCAGCAAAATGGAGTACCATTTTTGTTCCCACCAAGACGGAATGGTTTATCCTGGGAAGACTTGACGGCACGGAGGCTTACGTTAAGATGCCCGTTACCGGATATGGAAAGTTTCAGGATCAGAAAAAGCCAACGCTTAAATGCGTAAATCCGCTGGAGGCTCCGTTTGTGTACCGATTCATGAAAAATGAATATCCAAAGTCCGCAACGGATGCGGTATTTTTGCTTGAGGGAAAGAGAATGGCAAAGCTTTTGGACATTCCAAAGATCTCCATGAGGATGGAAAAGACAAAGGATGCGTCCCAGGAGAAAGAAAATCAGGAAGGAGAGATGGACAGATGAGTGAGAACGTAAATGAGGGGATTCAGGAAGACCTCTTAAATTTTCAAAAAGCGGTGAATTTCATTACGGATGAGGTAAGCGTGGAATCCTTCATCATGATTTCCAAAGGATTATCCGATCGCTGTGATGATTCCAGGGATCATCTTATGCCATTAAAGCTTGGATTTTCAAAATATGATTTCTTTTATCCGGAGGCATGGAACGTATCCTGCGAGGAAAAGGAACAGATGATGAAGGACGTAAATCTTTTGTTTGATTACGCCAGGGCCATTGTTTACGTAGGCAATTTTGTCATGGAACGGGCAGATAATCCAAAGATCAAGGAATTATTCCAGAAATTCAGCTTACTTCCCAGATGGATCGTCTTTCCTTTATATCCCAGGGATACGGTAGGCTGGCGGGCAAATCTTGCTGCAGATTACGTAAAGATTTTCCATTATTGGTTTTCCGTCATTCCTGAAGACGTACGGGAGGAATATTGCAGGAAATGGCCCGTACCGGCATATTTAATCAATCAGGTACAGCTGGATGCCATGAACGGACAGGTTACAAACCGGATCTTTTATTAAACGTAAAAAGGACATAAGAAAACAACCGTCAATAAAGACGGTTGTTTTTATTTTAGATCTCCTTATTGTCAAAGGAATCGGAATTTCCTTTCTTCCTTCTGTTTTTACGTTCATGGAACCATAATACGTTCTGATCCAGGGGAAACTTAAGAAGAAGGTTATCCAAAAGGGAGTTTAATACCTTTCTTGGAACGGCATGTTCTACTTTTCTGTACGTATGAAGCCTTTCCTTGATCATTTCTTCGTTCTCGGGGAATTTTTCCTCCAAATCATCATAAAGGGCAATGGCTTCTCCATATTTCACTGCCATCTGGACCATTCTGGTTTCTGCCAGTTCCGCACGGCGTTTATATTTTAGTTTTTCATCAAGAAGCTGATATCGTAACGTTTGAACGTATTCATTAACCCTTTCAACGTAATCGGCTTCCGGTTCTCCGGGAATTCTTGCAGGGGCATGTTCACTTGCGGCCTTGTTGATTTCCTTATAAAATCTGGAAAGATCAATATTCTTTGCCCTGGAAAAAGGTTCTCCCCTTTCAAGCCCAACTTCATTCATTGCCTTTCCATAAGACGTCTGAAGGGCTCTCATCTTTGCCCGTCCACCGGTAAAGGATTTGGCACAAAGACGATTTCTGTCATCTATGGGAATGACGATGGCATGAATGTGAGGAGTGGCCTCATCTGCATGGTATTGAACGGATAAAACGTTCTTTTCCCCAAACGTGTCCTGAAACCATTTTACGTTGGCAGCCTTCCAGGCCTCTACGTCAATTTCAGCGTCACGGGAAAAAGACGTGACAAATTCATACGCAAGAACGGAAGCCTTGGTCTTATGAACCGGAGTTCCCGTTTCCAGTTCCACGTCCTTCATTCTGCGATACCATAACTCTTTATAATCAAGTCCGGAAAAATTGACTAATTCTTCATTGCGATAGGATAAGTTTTCATCTACGTGGGATAATTTCAGTTCACGAAAATTATGTTCATGACGTGTCTGTAAACCACCCATGTTATGGACCTTCTCCATCTTCAGGATTCCATATGCCATTATTTTCCAACTCTCCTTTCCATATTTTTTGTCGTAAAATATCATAAAGATTACCAAATATAAGAAGAAATGGGCATAAGTGTATATACTTATTATTCCATTCCTTCTTATATGCCGAAAAATTTTTATTTTTGGAAAGAAAACGTTAAAATTTAAAAAATTTTTATTTTGGAAATTTTTTCTTGAAATTTGGAAGGAAAATCTTAAAAATAAAAAATTCCATACATAAAGAAGTAATAAGTATATACACCTATCATTTTGCCGTTCCTTTTTGTCTCTTTTTATTTTCTGAAATCGAAACATGCAAAAATGAGACGATTTTTAGAAAAAGTTTTACATATAGAATGGAGAGATGAAAAGAAAGGGGTATCGGTGACATGGAAGAGATCAAAGTCCCGTTTTTATGTAAGGAGCAGGCAATATCCTTAGGTGCCATATTTGACAGGGTTACCAGAAAATGGCTGATCCCTGATGAACTTTCAAAGGAAAATGCCGATAAATTGAAGTGTTTGGGGCAGGAGCTTAAGAAGCAGGAGGATACGGATGCCTCCGGTCATACGTACATGAGACAGCAGTATTATGACTGGGATGGTACTTCAAATTCTTCAGAAACAGAACCTAAAAATGACATATCCATAGACGTACAAAATGAAGAAAATTCTCCTGAGGTTCATTATGAAATTCCGAATGGACTTTCTTCCTTACGTGCTGCGGCACTAATCTTTGAAAAGGGTATGCCAGACAATGCAGAAGATCGCATTAAACTACTTCGGTTTCTGGGGCAAAAGACGAAGACAAACTATCCGATCACGTATGAAGGAATGTTACATTGTGAATCTTTTGCGGAACATTATCCGGAAAGTAAGTTAGAATCCCTTTGTGTCGGTAATTTTAACGGAGCAAGAAAGATAAATGAAGAGATTGAAGCATTGGATGCTTCAGAGGAAGATAAGGCACTTTTATATTTTGCCCTTCCTTATTAGGAGTGGAACACATGGATTTGGCACTAAAGATCATTAGTTTTATCCTATTTAATGCCTATTTTCTCATTCAGTCCAAGAGTGACGTAAAAGAAATGAAGGTTTACGTCATCCTTAATGACGTCATGATGGGAATTTTTGGAGGTTATTTTTTGATCAGAAGCTTTTTATTTTCGACCATACAGGGTGGAATCCTTGGAATGGATTTTGAAACCTGCATCTATCTGATCATTTTATTCCTCCTGGGGATATTCCATGTTTTTGGAATGGGAGATTTAAAGGCATACGTAGCCATTTATGCAAGCACTGCATTTTATTGCATTCCGGGAATGCTGAGAACAAATGCGTTTCTGATTGGATGTCTGATTGGATGCATGGGAGCCTTGTTTTGGCAGACGGTCATTAAGAAAAATAAGGTAACGGATAAGAAAAGATTTGCATTTTTTCCATTTTTGTATCTAAATTACCTGATTACGACCGGAATTTGTTTTTTTACGAACATATAGAAAGAAAGGGGTAGAAAAGATGGGTGGTTCAAATAACGAAGATGATCAGGAAGTTACTTTTGCCACTCCCTGGTTGGACGTACCAAATAAAGCATGGTCCGTTATGGATGACGCCCCAAAACGCGAGCCAAAGAGAAAAAAGGGAGAAGCTCCCGTTAAAAAAATAATCTCCGGTACCGGAATTGAGGAACAAAAGTTTGTTGACGTCTCTCAGAATGAGAAGATTTTGGAGGCATTAAATTCCGCGAATACGGAGAATCTGGAAGAGGAAGAGGAGCAAATCCGACAAAGACGACTTCAGGAAGAAGCCGATGCGGAAAAATATCGTCTGGAGCACAGACAGAACGTCCTGCGTGAAAGATTTGAGCAGGAACAAAGGGAAAAGGCTGAGCGTGAGAGGTTAGAGGCAGAAGAAGCCGAGCGTCTTGCCAAAGAGCAGGAAGAGAAAAAGAAGAATGGTTTTCTGTTTAAGTTCAAGGCGAACCTGGAACGTAAAAAGGAACAGAAATCCTTGGCAAAGGAGGAAGCAGAGGCTTTGAAGGAACAGGAAAAGAAAGAGAAGAAGGAATCACAATCCGAAAAACCGGTAAAGGAGAAGCCAAAGAAGGAAGTAAAGGCAAAACCTGAGAAGGCAAAGCCGCAATCCGTGGATAAGACGGATTATAAATACATTGCGACGCATGATCCCGTTACCGGACTGATGAATAAGGTAGCCCTTGAGGAAGCAACGCCTCCTTATAAAAGCACCGGCATTCTTTATATGTTCATTCCGGATTTCGATAAGATCCGGGTACAGGGAGAGGAAGCTGAACATGCAGTTCTTAAGCAGTTATCCAATCTTGTCGAGGGAAATCTTGGTGATTACGTTTACCACCTTGGGAACGGCGTGTTTGTAGCCCTTCTTAAAAATGAGATGTTGGATGAGCTTGATCTTCTTGCCCGGGGATTCAAGGGAAGCCTTGGAGGAGTCAATTATAAGATGGTAACCGGTAAATCCCATTGGGAAGGAACTTTGGGAGACGCTTTGGAGCTTGCAAAGCAGGGAGCCATTTCAAAGAGAAATGAGAAGAAGGCATCGGAAGGAAAGAAAGAAAAGGAAGTCGGAAAGACTTTGGATTATGATGCCCTTTTGACAAAGGATCAGAGAAACCTTAAGGAAACGGTTCGTGAGAATCATTCTGCAGTTGACCGTGATAAGACCAAGAACATCATTGGACAGATCAAGGCAAGACATTCGGAAGTCATTGCCATCATGATGGCCGATAAGAATTTTGACAAACTTTTTATCATAAGGGACGTGAGAATGTTCCTGTCCATTGTGGATGACATGGATTTCCAGATGGATTATTCCTATCTGTACGTATTGTATGAAGGCGGTCCGCAGTATTTTGGAAATGATGAATATCTTTCCAAAATCACGACGCTGTTTGATACGATTTCCGAAGGAATCCGTACCGGACAGGTAAAGACGACGAAGGACGTACAAAAGATCAAGGACATTAACATTTTCAAGGAAATTTATTTTGGATAAAGGAGAGATAAAGATGAAAGCATTACTCATTGCAGAGAAACCCTCCCTGATGAGGGAGATCCAGGCAGCCTATCGTGAAAACAGAAAGGCCATTGGATTGGACATTGACTTCATGGCTCAGGCAGGACATCTGGTAGGTTTAAAAATGCCGGATGAGATTGACAAGGAGAAATATGGCAGATGGAGTCTGGACAATTTGCCGATCGACGTTCCTTATCAGTACAAGGTCATCCCCGGGAAGAATGAGCTGGTATCCAAGATCAGGACTGCGGTAAAGAGTGGAGATTATGATTTTGTCATTCATGCAGGAGACCCGGATGGTGAAGGAGAGCTTCTGGTAAGGTTGGTACTGGACTACGTAGGGAACAAGCTTCCGGTAAAGCGTTTTTGGAGCAATGACCTGACGCATGACGCCATTGCTGAGGCGTTGCAGAATCTCAAGAATGATTCTGAATATGACAACGTTTACAATGCGGCCCTGGTGCGTCAGCACATTGACTATCAGTTTGGCATGAACGTAACGGTAGCAGCAACAATTAAGATGGGAGAACTGTATCGTCTGGGGAGAGTAAAGGCACCGATCATCAAGATGATCGTTGACCGTGAGAGGGAGATTCGTAATTTCCAGCAGACTTCCACCTGGAAGAGATCCTTCCTTTATGATAACTGTGAGTTTGTAAATGAGGAAGCTTTCAAGACCAAGGAAGAGTGTAAGGCAGCAACGCCCATTACGGATCGGGCTACGGTGGATGCGGTAAAGGATGAGATCAAGAGCGTAAAGGCACCGAAGCTCTTTAAGCTTTCCACTTTGCAGACGGAGGCACATAAGGTACTTGGCATGGGTGCGGCACAGACGCTTTCCGTTCTTCAGGATCTTTATGAGGCAAAGCTTGTATCTTATCCCAGAACGGATTGTGAATACATTGCAAGCGGCGTTGACGTAGGAGGCATTAAGAATTCGATCATTGGCGTCGTGGGAGTGGATCGTGATCTCATTAAGAGAGGTGCATCTTCCATTAAGGGAGATTCCGCTTACGTAAATGATAAGGCGATTTCAACGGAAGGACATACTGCCATCATTCCTACCGGATTATCTGCAGCAAGCCTGACCGGAAGACATAAGGATCTGTATAACCTGATCGCAAGAAGATTTCTTGCCATGTTTGGTGAATTTAAGCAGGTTCGTAACATTTCCGTAACGACTTATCCGGATGGAAATAATGATTACGGGAAATACGTATGGAAGGATGCCCTGGACGTAAATCCCGGATGGGAATACATTCTGAACCCGAATTTCCAGGCAAGGACCGGTTCCGGAAAGGTATATCGTGAGGGAGAGGTTTTGGTACCCATTGAATTCAAGGAGAAGGAAGTGGTAAGTAAGCCCCCTGCAAGATATAATGACGGTTCCCTGATCGCAGCCCTGGATAAGCCTGAGGCTTTTAAGGATGATGACGGTAAGGTAGATTATAAGATCGGAACGCCGGCAACGAGAGCAACGATCATTGAGGAATGCATCAAGACTGGGTACTTTGACAAGGATAAGAAGGGCGTGTTTACGCCAACCATCAAAGCAGAGAGGATTGTGGATTCCATTGGGGACATTGATCTGTTCCAGGTAACCAATTCCGGAAGACTGGAATCCATGCTTGAGCAGGTACGGCACGGAAGTGCGAATGCAAAGACCGTTGAGGATAAGCTGATGAAGGAATGCATCAGTGCAACGGAAGACATTAAGGGTAGGGATACCATTAAGATGCGTGGCGGGGATAAACCCATTGGACAGTGTCCTTGTTGCCAGGGGGATGTGGTAAGCGGAAAATTTGGAGCTTACTGTAAGGAGAAATGTGGAATGATCGTAAGTAAGGCAATGGGAAAGAACCTTACGGACGTTCAGGTACAGAGTCTCCTTGCGGGAAAGAAAACCCTTGTTAAGGGACTTAAGAGTAAGGATGGTAAACTCTATGATGCTTATCTGATCCCGAAGGGAATTGCCGATTTCAGTTATAAGAATAAGGCAGGAGAGACCGTTCAGGGGAAATCCTTTAAGCTGGACATGGAATTTCCCAAGACAAATTTTAAGAGTAAGTCTTCCTCCGGAAAGACTTCTTCTTCCCAGGGAGCGAAAAAGACCACAAAGAGTGGCACGAAGAAAGCTTCCACGGGACGTGGAAAGAAGAAGACCGACGATGATGACCGTGACAGATAATTGATAACTAAAAGGGGAGGCTGATGCATTTGCACCAGCCTTTCCAAGCCTTAAGAAAAATTTCTGAAAAAAGTTGTCCAAAATCACCCACTTTTGAGAACGTTTTTTGCATAGAAAAAATGAAAGGGATGTTTTCAAAGGAATTTGGAGAGGAGGATGCAGGAATGGCATACGTAAACAGTTCCATCAGGGATCGTGAGACAAAGAGCCGTTTAGGAATTTCTGAAATGGAAATCAGTGATTTCGCGGCAAGCGTAACAAAAACGAACGTATATCTGGAAAAGAAACAAAAAGCTGCAAAGAAAGCGATTGGAAAGAATCTCATGAAGGAGATATCCGATGCCGCAAGTGCAGTAATCTCGGCATCTGCCAAGGTACAGGAAGATGCAGAGGAAGAATTGGAAATATAGCTTGCATTTTAGACTGGAGGGGTATGAATGGCAAGAAAGAAGATCAGTGAAATAACCGAATATCAGGCACCACTTCCATCCTATACCACGGAATATACGGAAAACTGGCAAGCTCTTGCCAGGGCAATCGTCGTTGACGTAGCAAAGGATTATCAGAGTAAGTATTCTGCATATTGGCTTCGGACGCATTACGTTGATGATAAGGGAAACATTCGGGAACGGGAGGCAGATCGTTCCTCGTTAATGAATGCGGAAGTATTTCGGACGAGAAGATGGTTTGCCGGACATTGGTGTGAAGGACTTGTATATTTTGGAACGGATGGCGGAGAAATGACCGGTCTTTCGATTGCGGAGAGCATCGAGCGGTTTGTGGATAAGAAGCTTTCCGCGAAGATGATCCGTAACTGGAAGAAGGAAGTGCTTCATGAAGACGTATCGGAAGAAGAGGAAGAGGAAGAAGAGGTATCCGATCGGATTCTGGACTTTATCCGGGAAGAAGATGAATATCTTTATGATGATTATTGTGACGTAATGCCACCGCAGGTAAACCTGTTAAAGAGAGGGAACGCAATAAGGGCGTAAGCCAAAGGAGGAAAGATGTTAGTTCGAAAATTTGTAAATGAAAACGACCAAAATCTGATTGAACAGTCCTCAAAGCCCGGAGTTCTGGATAAGGACATTCGGGCCTTGAAGGAGTCAAATGAGAAGGATCAAAAGGGAGATTTTGAAGATTTTGATCTGGATGATCTGGACAGATAAGATTTACGGTCACGCATTTATACAAAATGGGGGTATGAAACGTGTTTAAGATCGTAACGCTATGTTGTTTCATCGTCAGTGTCATTCTGGTTTTTCGAAGCTGTAAGGATGACATTAAATCTCTTTTTCGCATTTTAGCGGCAAAGAAAGCGGGAGCGAGTCCTGAGCAGCTTAGGGAAATGTATGAAAAAGAGATGTTGGAACTTCAGCAAAAGAACTTGGAGGCAAAAGCAAAAAAATCCGGATTTTCCTTAAAAAAGAAAAATTCCCATACGGATATAAGAAGGGAGGTTCCTGAGGATGAAGCAAAAGACGATCAAGGAGATGGAACCATGTCCCAGGTGTGGGAGTAAGGAAACCGGAATCATTCAGGCAATAGACGGATTTTCCTTTCGAAGGCAAATGGAAAAGCTGGAAAAGGGAATGAAAAAAGGATATTTGATCAAAACGGTATCACCGGAAGAATATCGGAATTATTATCTTCCCTATGGAGTGACTGGATTTTGTGAAACGTGTGGTTATGAATTTCGGGGAAAGTTAGAGGAAAAGATGATCACTCCCGATGAATTGAAAGAATATAACGACCTACACGGCCTTACGAAATATCAGAAGCCAGAGAAGAAAGGAATTTTCCGAAAACTTGGGGAAAAAGCATTGGAAAAAGTAATTAAGACGGAAACAAAAACATGATTCCGCCTTAATTTTTCTGATTTTCAAATGCAGACATGAGTAAAAAAGGAGAAAAACACGTATGGAAAAAGTATCCGCAATAACCCAGGAAAAGTTAACAAAGAGTGAAGAGGAAAAAATCCTTCAGAATAACTTAAATGAGATTGATGACAGGATCGAAGTCATCAATGAACAGATTGACAACATTGACAGTACGATTGCCCGTGGAAAGAATAATTCCGGGGCCGTTGACAAATACCTGTCTGATGAAATTTTTCAGGACATGCAAAAGGAACACGCGAAGGAAAAAGAGAGACTGGAGCTCATTCTGAAAAGACTGTATGAGCAGCGTGAGAATGTTGCAAGACAGCTTCAGAAATACATTGTGAGGCGTGTAAGCAAGAATTCCAAGAACAATAATCGTTACATGGAAGCGGTTAAGAATATGCTGTTTGACAATCAGCAGTCCACGACGCTGCAGACGGATGGCAAGAATAAGAAAAACATTGAACAGATCAAGGAAGCTGTAAAATACATTGTGGAAGAGGTCATGCTTTTAACTCCCAGGGAGTATGATGCGATCTATTCCAACAGTCTGAATCAGAAGGCTCACATTGATTATGCGGTCAGAAAGATCGTAGAGACTGCGGACATGGCAACCAACCGGAAGACGCTCTTTGTATCCAAACAAACGCTCTTTGCCCTGGTTTGGCCGGAGTATTACAATACGCATTATAAGAGTCCCAAGCCCTGGAAGATCTTTAATGCCACGGGAGAAGTCAAGAGTGGTTTTATTCGTGCAGGAAAACCCAGAACGGAAAAGGATTCTGAGGAAGGCGTAGGCCGTAAGGAAAAAAGAAATGGTGAATATGCAGATCCCAAGAAGAAGAAGGCTGTCATGAATCATGGCGTTGAAGTGGATCGCATGGTTTACTGGGCAATGAAGGAAATGTTTAGCCTGGTGGAGGATCTTACGGATAAGCAGCTGTTCTTAGCCCTTGCAGATCCGAAGGGATCCGGTTGGGGAAATTATGGTTTTGTAAAGATCATTGAAGCAAGACAGTGTTATGCCTCTCCTCTTGATTTTTACATGTTAAATTCTCCCACGGAATATCAGCTGGAGCACATTGAAGATTACTTTGAGGCCCGTGAGGAAGCAAATCTGAAGCATATCTACACCCTTGATAAGATCCGTGATGCATATGAGATGGCAATTTCTGCTTCTTATGGGTATCATGGGCCCAAGAAGACTAAGACAGGCAGTGACGTACAAGAGGTAGAAAGATGAACGTAAAAGGAATCGGACAGGTAATGGATCAGGGGGATTCCATTACCATTGTCCATCCCCCTAAGGAAAAGAAGCAGGAAAGATATAAATTTATCCGGGAATGGTGGTTTGTCATTTCCGTATTAAGCTTCAGTCTGATCTTTAACGTATTTTTTAAGGTTGCCATTGTAAATGGCGTAAGCATGGAACCGACCTATCATGATGGGAATTATCTTTTACTCTCCCGGGGAGCCGATCTTGAAAGGGGAATGGTCGTAGTCATTAAATCCGGCACTTATTTAGATGAAGAAGGAAAAAAACAGAGACATAACAGTCTTGTAAAGAGAATCATCGGACTGCCTGGAGAAACCCTTGAGATCACGCCCGAAGGGCAGGTTTTCATTAACGGAAATCTTTTGGAAGAAGATTTTGAGCCAATGAAGGACAGTGCCATGAAAATTACCATTCCGGAAGGATATTATTTTGTTCTTGGAGATAACCGGAACAATAGTGCTGACAGTAGATATTTTGGATGTTTTTTCAAGCATGAGATTGTGGGATCCGTCATTTCATTTGAATAGGGAGATGGTTTCATGAAGTTAAATGACGTAAATTTATTAAAAGATTTAAAGGATTTGAAATATTTGTTTCATCGGACCTGTACCAACATGTATCATTCTTATACCTGGGAAAATGGGGAAAAGAAACCAATGTGGTACAGGCATCCGGATCTGAGTAAGATGGCCAAGGAAGCCTTTGAAAAGGGAGAGGATTACTTTTTTTGTAAGCCCAAGAATCCGGATAATCCCAATGGGGAGCTTATCCCTGATGAACCCAGATATTTTTATTCCTTAAAGTTGGAACTGGACGAAGAAAAGTTTGAAGAAGTCTTTGGAAAGTGGAACGGTAAGGAATGTGCCAAGGCCCTTCAAAAAAGATGGGAACGGAAAATGGAAGAGAGCCAAAAAGATTTGGAAGAAGAAAAGGATGAAAGATAAAGGAATTTCCGTCATTTCCCTGAGTTTTTTACTCAGGGAATTTCCTTCTTAAAAAATTTTTTGAAAAAACTGCGTATTTTTGAATGATTTTGAGAAAATGTTTTTCATATATATGTGTGAGAGATGAGGAATAAAGATCTTCATTATTTAAGCTTATCGAACTGCTAACGTTCGATATGACATTATTCCTTATTCATTATACATTTGAAAATGCTTTGCATTTTCACTAAGGGCTTGTAAAGGTTTCGACGGGGTATAATCAAAGAAAGAAGCATGCAGAGGATGACGGACGCCTCTTAAATCAGACGTCAACCAAATAAACGCTAACGACGTTCAGATGGCTGCCTAATCGCAGCAAATCCTCCTTCGGGAGGGTGTCAGCTTATCGGATAGTGAGGCTGTACTCCGATAGGTTAAAAGGAAGCCTATGAGACGGAAAGAGACTGACCTTGGTATTTTCGTCAAACGTTACGGAGGTTAGGTTTTGAAACGGTTTGCTTATTTAGACGTTTCGGAGCCTTATCCCAAAAATAAGCTAAGCATGTAGAAGAGTCCAAGAGCGTATTTCGGACAGGGGTTCGATTCCCCTCAAGTCCATCTGCCATTAACATGTGTCCTCCATATGTTTTGGTTGCTGTGTTTTTGATAAGCACTCATGAAAAATCCCGGAAGATTACGTTTCCATAAAGTTTTTGTTTGTACCTTTCTTTTCTTTATGGAATGGGAGTAAGATGAAAATTTTACTTCAATCTGCTGATTTTCCTGAAAGGGAAAACGGTGTCGTGTAGCAGTGAGAGATAATCGCACGATGCTCCTCTCAAAAAAAGTCGTTTCCAGACGGGGAACGAATCATATAAAGGATGGGTTCAAATCCCATGCGACTTTTTCCACGTAACAAGTGGTAGATAAAAGTAAACAGTTGTTCAAAGAAAAAGGAGAAATGAAAAATGGCAAAGAATGAAGCAAATGATCCCATTCAGTTTGAGATTACTGAGAAGATCGGCGTATTGTCCACCAATGAGAAGACTGGTTGGACCAGAGAAGTAAACCGCGTTTCCTGGAATGGAAAGGACGCAAAGATCGACATCCGTGACTGGGATCCCGAGCATCAGAAGATGAGTAAGGGAATCACCCTTTCTGATGAGGAAGCAGCAAAGCTGGCAGAGATCCTTAAGTAAAAAGTAAGGATGGCAAGATGAACCGGAAGGAACGGGACACCTCTTCCGGTTCATTATCTGCGAAATAAAAAGAAAGAAGGAGGTAAAGACATGAAGGCAGCGATCAAATGGAGAAATACCTGGTCTCAGGAGACTGGCTACGTAGGAAGCGTATCTGCAAAGGATAAGAATTTCCAGACGGCTGATAAGGACGGTGCAAAGGTTTATGCCACCGAGACTGCAGCAAGAACCGCCATTTCCAAGCTGAAGAGCTATGGTCAGGGTGAAGAGATCAATAATGAGTTCGAGTTGGAAGAGAGATAATCTCTTTGATCAATTCCAAACCAATAAACGGTAATTAGTAAGAATGCTAATTGCCGTTTTCTTATAATAAAAGAAAGGAAATTTTTTTTATGAAAAATATGTTTTATACACCTCAAAACAGCTTTGCGAAATTGCCAGATGGAAGTGTAATAAGCATTAAAGAGGTTGTTGAAAACAATATTGATAACCACTTTTCATGTCCTTGGTGTAATCAAGAATTAACCCTGCGTGCAAAAGACAGCATTCACATGCAGCCTCATTTTAAACATGCAAATGGAAGTAGTTGTATTAAATATGACAGAAATGATGCTCCAAAAAGACGTGATCCATTTTTTAAAAGAGAACTGGAGCTTGATGATGCAAAAATAGAAAATTATAAAGAAAGAATTGAAGGTCTGGAGTATATTTATACTTTTTATCAGCAAATAAAAGAATTTGGACTTACCGATGAAACTAAAAGATTCTTTCTATCAGCTTTCTCTCTTTTGGATTACACGGATCAAGTTTTTATCTTTGAACGTGGAAAAAATACAGCCTGTCTTAAACCATTAAAATATGATATGGCTAGTATCATCAATGATGGACTCATTCCTTATTTAACGGAAAAATATTCTTCAAAGGAAATCAATTTTCGTCTTTGGTATGACGAAATTAGAGGAGAATGTCATAATTATAGTTTTAAATGTTTAGAATGTAATCTAAACCGTACCATATATGCGACAGAAGAAGAATTGAATGACATTAATGAAAATATAATCCATGCAATGATACAAGTAAGATTACATGTTCAATGGCAAGAAAGTGTAAAGGAAGCTTTAAAAAAATGTAGTATTCCAAGTAAAATATCTTTTGATAAGGTATATGAACATGAACATTACACAAACTATCTTTGTCATTTATCAAATAATTATTACGCTCTGGAATTTCCACTCTTGGGAATGATTGATGCTCCGCTTGCAAAATTTATAAGAATTTCTGAATATAGAAAAAAATTAGAAGATACAATTCTTCAACTTTTAGATTTTGATAAGAAAGCTGAGGTAGTTTTTTCAAAAGATAATTATATTGTACTTGTTGGAGACCAAAAAAAATCATTTTCTTATCCAAGTGATGAACTGGAAGAACAAAAACAATTGCAAATAATATCCTATATTTTTAAAGAATTACCAAAAGTGAAAATGCAATTGGAGGAACAAAAAAAACAAATAAACGATTATATTTTTACGCATGGTATCAATTGTAAGGTGTCTATTGATGAGAATTTTTATTACTTGTCTAATGACTGGCTTAAGTCAGGATTCCGATTACCAAACGATTTCGATCACATGGAAAGACAAATACAATGGTTTGTAGAAAGTACACAAAAGAAAAAAGAATGGGTTCAATTTCTTATTGACTTACCGAATAAAATATCCTCGATTTTAAAAACACAATTTAATGATATTATGGGGTTGTGTACCATAGAACGATCAAATAATGGTCTAACGAAAATATTGATTGAAAATCAGTTTGTAAAAAATATGCAAATAATGTTTGGAATTGCTACGGATGTTAATAAAAATAACCCGTTTGCACTTTATGCTTATAGTATGTGGGAAACTGAAAAGACAAAATATTTTCAAACAACAAAAGAATGCATTGAATTGTTTATTTCTGAAGTAAGGACTTACATGAATACGTCAAAAAAAATGATATCTGAGATTTTTGAAGTTCATGCGTGCATTCCAGAATCAAAATTCAAAGATTCCGATGTTTTTTCGGGGAAAAAAAGCAAGGTAAAAGAATTACATTATAAAAAAGATGAATATGAATACTCTATTTTGATTGCAGAAAACAAAATATCCCAAAAATTTTTACACAAGGATGGATGTTTTTATCCGATTCATGACGAATTAAAATATTTGGATGCTGACCTTATCATTATAACGAATGATATAACAAAAAGCACTACGAGTGAATGTGGAGAATTAAAGTTATCTGATTTCTTCCCAAATCCAAATGCTCAAAAAATAGCTGAAACGGAAAAAGAAGAATTTGATAGGTAAACATCCGAAAAATATATTTCTAAATAAAATTTATGCCCTTTCTTCCGGTTTGGAAGAAGGGGTATTTTTATTTTTGTTCAAAAATAAGCGGTTTTGAGATTATTTATGACATATAAAATAGACGGAAATATTTTTGTCAAAAAAACAGTGGAGGAAAAGTAAAATGATAAACATTGAAACAGAAAACGTTCCCCAGAGGGGATTCGAGTTTGCGATGAAGAAGACGGAGGATCAGTTTGACGGGGATGCCAAGATGAAAAAGGCATATCCTGATGCCAAATATCCCGTATATTCCACCTTGGGGAGTGCAGGAGCAGATTTCTTTTGTGCTCAGGAAGTAACCATTGAGCCGGTTCCCGTAACGGTTTTTAATGAGGAAGGTCTTATGGGTGCAAAGCCTACGTTGGTACATACCGGCATTAAGTCATTCATGCAGCCGGATGAGGCCCTGATGCTGTATAACAGAAGCAGTAATCCCAAAAAGCTGGGACTTGTCCTTGCCAATGGCGTGGGAGTCGTTGACAGTGATTACTATGGAAATCCGGATAATGACGGAGAGATCATGTTTGCGTTTTATAACGTTTCCGGAAAGCCGGTAACCCTAAACGTTGGAGATAAGATCGGCCAGGGAGTATTCCAGAAATTCCTTCGGGCAGAAGTTGGAAGTCAGACACTTGACGTAACCAGACAGAGCGGATTTGGTTCCACCGGGAGGAAGTAGAATGGAAAAGAGCAGAAAAACCATAAAACAGATATTGGATGAAAGGTATGAGGCGATGGAATATTCCAAGATGCTGGAGGTTTATGCCAATTCCATTGGAAAGATGGTTTCAGATGTAAATGCTATGCCGAAGAACCCTTCCGTGGCTCAGGTAAAGATCATTTATGCGTCAATGAAGTTTACGCATAAAAGGGGCATGAGATTGATCACTACCTTCACGGATGCCTGTAAACTGGAAAAGGATCCCATCAGACAGACGTATTTGTCACAGGCCATTCAGTTTACGATAGAAAAGCAAAAGATCTTGAGTGGACTCATGAAGGAGTTTGATAAACTCCTGACTGCCACGATTCAATCCAAGGCCATAGATTTTGAGAGCAGTTTCCTTCAGTTTAAGGAAAAGGTAAATCGGGTCAATTGGGAGGAAAGAAAGCCGAAATAACATGAAACGTTTTCAGGTTATAAAAAGAATTTTAACGCCAAAACGAATTGTCGCATTTTTTGCGACAGCCACTTTCTGGATCATTTTACTGCTGTTATCCTGCATGGATACGTATCTTCCTTATTTGGAGATCTTGCAGCTGTTACTTTATCTGGATTGTGGCATTTTTGGCGGACTCATTTATGGAGTTCTTTTAGATTATCAAAAGGAAATGGAACGGGAAAAGAAGAAAAGAAAGGAGGAATCTGATTGAAATTTCATCAAAAAGGATGTTTGATTACTTTTATTCTCTCGGGAATTTCTTTTGGCATTACCCTCTTTTTAAGTCTTGCGTTAAAAGATTCCCTGATCATTCAATTTGGGCTTCGCATGACAAATTTTTTCATTTCCATATTCAGGATGATTGGTTTTGGCCTTCTGGGAATGGGAATGTATCACCTTGCCATTTATTTTCATTTAAAAAAGAAAGTAACGCAGGTAATGGAACAGGAGGCTGAAAAGCTTTCCCTGGAGGAAGAAAGAAAAAGGAAGGAAGATGGTACCTTATCCGTGTTTGGGGATCTGTCTGATGAATACGTCTTAAAGGAGACTTCCAGACAGGGATTATCCAAATGGAACTGTTTGAAACCGGAAATTGGAATCCTTACGGATCAGATGGTACTCATGAATTCCTATCAGGATAGACTGTCAAAGCTTCTGATCAATAATGAGGCACAGTCCCTATGTGAAGCAGAGGAACTTGTCTCTAAAATGGAACAGCAGATCCTCTTAAACGTACGAAAGGTTCTCAATTACATGGAGATCTTTGATGTACCGGATCGGGAGAAAATGAAGGAATGCATCCTGCAGTGTGCAAAAGAGAATACGGGACTTTTGAATGCCACCAAGGACTTTCTGTTATGCGTGACAAATTTCCTGAATAATCAGGGAAATTATGCGGAAGACGGAATGCAGATGGTGGAGGATTTCAAAAAAGTCCTTGATTCCAATATATAATCCAAAATGGAGGAAAAAGAAGAAAATGAAAAAGAACAAGAGTAACTGGAGGAAAAGTCTTTTAGCCGCAGTCTTAATGACGGCAATGATCCTTTCCGGTTGTTCCGGCGTTTACACGGAGAATGAAAACCGGAAGAATGCCTTAAGTTATGATGAGGCAAAGACGGAATTAAAGGCACTTACTTCAAAACTGATCGTAAATACGGTGGATAATCCGGTCATGGACATTTATTCGGACGAGATCAGTGAGAAGGACGTCCTTGCGGACATTGATACCTTTCCCATTACGGTGGAAGGAAGGGGGCAGGTAGTCATTGAGATTGCCGCTGCAACGGAGTTTTCCGCGGACGCTCCGGATGACTGGCTGAACATCGTGGCAAAGAATTTTAATAAGGAAGGTCATAAGACTTCCTCAGGAAAGACGATTGGCATTTCCATCAGAAAGATGGCATCGGGAGAAGTGGTGACTTACATCCGTGCGGGAGCCTATCAGCCGGACTGTTTCGTACCGAGTAATGACGCCTGGGGAAAGATGCTGGAAGCCTCCGGCATTGGCGTAAATAAGGTAACGGACCGCATTGCCGGCAATACGGCAGGCGTTTTGATGGAAAAAGGCGTTTATCAGTCTTTCATTCAAAAGTATCAGGAAGCAACCATTGATAACGTGCTTAAGGCGGCAAATGCAGGGGACATTACCTTTGCCTATACCAATCCTTATACTTCTTCCACGGGATTAAACATCCTTACGGCAATGTTAAAGGCATTTGATCCATCGGATCCCCTTTCCACGAAGGCAAGTGAAGCCCTTTTGGAGTATCAAAAGAGTGCTCCTCCGGTTGCCTATACGACGGCAGTCCTTCGTAATCAGGCAAAAAAGGGCCTTATCAGTGCAATGGTCATGGAAGAGCAGGCATACGTAAACACTCCGGAACTGAAGAGTTATGAATACTTCCCGGTAGGCATCCGTCATGATCATCCGGTATATGGATTTGATTGGAACAGTGAGGATGAGAAGGAAGCCATCGAACTGTTTACGCAGTATTGCTTAAATGATCAAAATCAGAAGCTTGCAACGGAAAAAGGTTTCAATCGTCATAATGAGTATCAGGGACAGGACAGTGGCCTTACCGGTACCGGATATCTTTCCGCTCAGGCCGTATGGAAGCAGAATAAGAATGGCGGTAAGCCTGTCATGGCAGTATTCATTGCAGACGTATCGGGATCCATGAGTGGATCACCCCTGGCATCCTTAAAAACTTCCCTTTCCAATGCGTCATCCTATATCGGATCGGAGCATTACGTAGGATTGGTAAGTTATTCGGATCAGGTAACCATTAACCTTCCGATCAGTCAGTTTGATGACAAACAGAGGGCTTACTTTGCAGGAGAGGTAAAGAATCTTGCAGCAAATGGAAATACGGCAACCTATAATGCGGTACTGGTTGCCATGAACATGATAGAGGAAAAACTTTCAGAGGTTCCGGACGCAAAACCCATGATCTTTGTCCTGACCGACGGTCAGCAGAATGAGGGATATGCATTATCCAGGATTGAAGGCATTGTTGGAGGACTTCAGATCCCAGTTTATGCCATTGCCTATAATTATAAGGATACCGGGGACCTGGATACCTTATCGAAGATCAATGAGGCAACGACCATTAAGGCTGATACCGATGACATCGTGAATCAGCTTCGTAACCTCTTTAACGTACAGATGTAAATGTTTTTCTTCCCAAGGGATGAAGGGCTATCCAATAGGATGGCCCTTTTTATTGTCTTTTTATCCATTTTTGACTATTTTTTTTACATAAGAAAAAAGAAAATAAAAAAAATTATTCCCCAGAAGGAGGAAAAAAAGAAATGAGTGAAACACAAGACATGAAGGCTTTGGAGGTTAGCGTAACCTGCATGGCTACTTATAACAGTACGATCATGGTTCCGAAAAATCTTTCCCTGGAAGAGGCAATTCAATATGCCAAAGATCACGTTAACGTAATTCCCGTAACGGAACTGAATTACGTCAGTGATTCCGATCAGATTGACGAGGAGAACTGTCATTTTGAGGAGGATTATGAACAGGATCTTGATGAGTATGATGACGATGAAAATGATCAGATGATCCCTTCTGATTTTGATATGTAAACATAGTTCTCGGGAGGCATGATAAGCAATGAACATGCATTTTGGAGTGGATGGAGAAGGACTGACAAACATTCTTCGTGAAATGGCCCTGCAAAGGGGAGAAGTAAGTAAAGCAATGGATTACGTTGTGAACATGGTTGACAGTGACGTTTCCGAAGAAGAGAAGATTGGAATTGCCATAAAAATCCTGGATGGAAAGGCGGAATTTGAGGGAGATACAAGGGTGGGACTCTCCTTAAGGGAAACTCCGGAAAATCCGTCGCTTGGACTTTTTGACAAGCCTAAAAAGCTTATGGAAAAAATTGAATCTCTGGAAGAAGAACTTCATGAATTATATCAGAAGTTTAATTTTCTTTGTGATAACGGTCTTACGGAATATCGCATGGAAAAGATTTCAGATGATTATGAGGATGAATACGGAAAGCCAATGTTCCCGGACATAAAAAAAGAAAAGAAGAATCCCATACTGGAATCTTATTTAAGACGGGCAAGAAATGAGCGTGAACTGGATTATGATCCGGAAAAAGATTATGGATGGCTTGAACCGAACGGAACCTTTCATCCAAGTCCCTGGGGAACGCACGTGGATGAAGCCCATAAGTACATTGAGGAGCGTTTTGAACAGGAATGGAAGGATACTCATCGAATTGACGTAAAGGATTTCCTTGTTTATGAGAAGGGATGGGTACTCCTTGATTCTTCCTTCCAAGGACTTCCTGCCGCAACCTATGATGAATCAAGGGGCCTTACCAAAGCTCAAAGGGAATTTATGTACGATCATTTCATGGAAAGGGGCATGAATAAGGAAGCAAATGCCCTGTATGAAGAAGATTATGAAAGATAAGGAGAATGAGGGATGGTTACCTTAACGCAATCAAGGGAATGGAGACAACAAAGGTTTACGGAATGGCTGGACGGGAAAGGTAGTGGAAAGCCAGGAAAGGATTGTTACACGCAGCTTGCCAAATATGAGGATTTGGGATTATCTCCTGAGGAGCTTCGAGAGGTTTTAAGGAAAAATGAAATAATGCTTATCAAAAAGCTTTGTGAGGTTCATGCGGAGGTAAGTTTGGAGGTAAGTCCTGATGGGGTCACCGTTAGCAGCATCAGGACGCCGGAGCTTGATAAGGAAATCAAACTGATCAGAAACACTTCAGAACTGCTGGATAAGGACGTCATTTATTATGAAAGGCTAAAGGATCTTGGTGAGAAAAGAAGAGCCGTGTATGAAGCCATTGAGTCCGGGGCCATTTATGAGAAGTTAAAAGAAGACATTCTGGAAGCAAGGAATGCAGATTGGTTAAAGCCCCATTTGCGGGAAAATCCGGATACGCCACTTGTATGGGATGTGCTTGTTGGAACGGATTTTAAGGGGGAGAATTTCAGGTACGTATGTCTAAATGAATATCAGGGAACCACATTTGAAAAAGAATTGGAATCCCTTGAAGAAGGGGAAGAAAGATAAGAAAAGGAGTGTAAATTATGAGATATGCAAATGTTCTTAAAAAGACAATTGAGGCTTTAAGGAGACCATGTAAGGATCAGGATGACATTGCCATTCTGGAGGCTCTTTTGAAGGAAGTTTCAGGGAATGAGAAAGATTATGATCAGAAGGCTCTCCTTCAATTTTTTGACAGACAGCTTGAGGATGCCAAGTCCAGGCTTGATGAAAAGGAATTGGAATCATTCTTCGAGAAGCTTTCCAGAATGCGTGGCAGGGTTTTAACCTGGCAGGCTGAAAAGCTCGCGGAAAAAAGATCCGGGCAACTTATTGACGCAAAGGAACTCATTGACAACATTATGGGAAAATATCTTAACCCGTTATTAACGAAAAAAATGTTAAGCCATGATGAAGTCATCTTTCGTGACGCAATCACTAAGGCGTTGTTCATGGTCGAAGGAGCAAAAGTAGAAATGGATCTTATGGAAATCGACAATGAAAAGAGTAATGAAGCCAAAGAAGAGGAAGACCTTGAAAGATAAGGAGGATCCAATGTTTGGAATTAAAAAGGATGCGGAGACGCTCTCCAAAATCATGGAAGATTGCGTAGGACAGGATTATAAGAAGGTGGAATTTGACGTTCATCCGGTAAAGGTAAACGTTTATGACGTTTATGCAAAAAGAAGCTTTATTAAGGATGAAGTGCAGAAGGTAAAGAGTCAGGCCATCTTTTGTTTTGCGGACGTAGGATATAAGGGTGGTCCGGTGCTTGCTGCCTATGGCATTACAAAGGGAAAGGACGGCTGGGAAGTCATGGATAAGAATGGCACCAAAACCATGACGCTTGATGAGATTGGATTGAAACTTGGAGATGAACTCAATGAAGTTTTGAATCAGAATTTCACGAAGGATCTTTAAGGGACATTCCCAAGGGAGGAAAACATGGCATTGCAGGAACCTAAGGAATTACAAAGTCTCAATGAAGAAAAACGGGAGGAACTTTTTCAATATCTTCTTTATGAGAGAGTTTTGAAGGACATTGAACAACTGGAGAATCTGGATTTTATTCATAGCGGTCTTACAAATGAAGATAAAGAGCAGATAGCGGAAACTTTTGTAGGAAATCATCAATGGAATGATGATTTTCATTACTGTGGAAAGCTTCAGAATCTTGCCGATCGAATTAAGGGAGAATATGAGACGGAGGAAGAATTTGAATGAATAGATATGCACATGAGGCATCCATTGCATTGATGGATCTGAAACATGCCTATAAAGGTACCGGAAAATGGTGGGTATTGGATGACGTTGATAAGTTCATTAAAAAACATAATCAGGTTTTGACCAAGGAAGAATTGTTGGAATACATGGATTACAGGCTTTCCGTTGCAAAGGAAGAATTTGATTATTCCTATGAGAATGACATGGAAGAAATCAAATTAAAGCTTATGAATAAGACGGAGAAAAGGCTTTCCGTAAAACAGCCCGGAGAGCTTTTGGATGCCTGGATCTTAAAGACAAAACTGGAATGGATGCTTGAGGATCAGGACGTTCCTGAGGAAGAGAAAAAAGGAATCCAAAGGGTTATTGATTTCATTCAGGCAGAGAGAACGGTTTTAGACCTGGTGGATCTGGATGACGTTTACGGACCTGTTGGATATCAGATCCATGAGGACGTATCTAACCGCACGTATCAGGAAGAATCCGGAGACACTTTAAAGAAATTATTCCAGGATCTTGACCAGGATGAAGAAGAATTTGAAAAGGAGTAACAAATGACGCATAGATTTTTTGACGTAAACGGAATGACGGAAATGGATTTTATTCTTGCCGTCAATCAAAGAATCCGGGATCTTGACAGGGAAAGTCATGGATTTTCCTTTAGGCTTACCTTTATGTACGATGACGAACCTTTATTCCAGGGGGAAATCATTCCGGAAACGGAAAATACCTATTCTCTGAAGGTAAAGGATCAGGGAAGTCATAACTTAACCCTGACGGAACTTTCCCATCTTCTTTGGGATCACGTAAAGAGTGAAATGGAGAAGAATCAGGAACCTCCGGAGAAGGAGGAATAAGCATGGTAAACGTAGCGATTGATAAAAAGGATTGTGATCTTTTGAAGGCCGTTGCAAAAGCAAACGGAATGCATTATGAAGCCAGCATCATCAGTGCGTTGATTGAAGAGGCATTGCCTACGGTGGCAAGGCGTCACGGATGGACTCTGGACGTAGAAATGGAAGAAGAAGTCGAGGAGAGATAGAATGTTTGCATCACAGTTATTTTCAAAATTTGAAGGAAAAAAGGAAAGGGTAAGAGAGGCCGGTAAAGTGCTTCTCGTTACCCATAATGACATGGATGCGTCAGGGGCAGTCATTTGCCTTAAGGAAGCCTTTGGAAGGGAAAACGTGGACGTGATCCGTTGTTCCAACGCAAAGATGAGCATGGAGCTTAGGAATGCGGTAACGAATCCTGAAGTTGCGGATCATTATGATTTTATTTTTGGATGTGACATTTCCTGTAATGCGGAGGATGCAAAGGAAATCAATCGAAATCCCAATAAACGGAAATTCATTCTTCTGGACCATCACATGACGGTAGATTTCTTAAATCAGTATCCCTGGGCGGTAGTTAATGACAGAATTCTGCAGGATACGGACAGATATCGGAATTATTACGTTTATAATGACGTAAGTCTTTCCGATGCTTCTTCGTCCGGAACGAGTCTCATGCATGACTTTTTATGTCAGGCCATGCCAGAGTATGCAAAAAAGGCGAAAACGAATCCCGTACTGAACAGGATCGTGGAAGACGTTGCCGCCTATGATACCTGGGACTGGGTAAACGTATTCCAGAAAAAGTACGTGGAACCGGATGAATTGGATACCCTGTTTAAGATCTATGACGCGGATGCGTTTGAGGAGAAAATGCTTGACCGAATTGATTCTTATGATCCGAAAACCTATGATTATGAGCTCTTTGATGACATGGACAGGTTTCTTTTGGAACTGGAGAAAAAGAAGGTGGAAAATTTCCTGCAGAGGGCAAAGGGAGCCATTAAGGTTGGAACCTTAAAGCTGAAGGATCAGTATCTAAAGGTAGCATTTACGACGGAAACGAGTTACGTGCAGGAATTATTTAACTACATGAGGGAAACCATTCCCGACGTGGATTATTACATGATCAATTGCGGAGGGGTGTTATCCATAAGGTCAACGAAGCCTGAAATGCATGCAGGGAAGTTTGCCGCCCTTTATGGCGGAGGAGGGCATCAGGGAGCTGCAGGCATTAACGTCTCCTGGGAGGATCAGACGAATTACGTTGCAGGACTTCTTCACGGGGAAATCTTCCTTGAGAGTAAGGAAGAGAGAAGGGAAAGGCTGGATGCCATGAAGAAACTGGAAGAAAAACTGGAGGAAACTTCCAAGGAAGAAACAGATTTGGAAAAATAGGAGGAAATCGTTATGAAACCTACATATCCTGAAGATTATGAAGAACTGAAGATGGGCAATGAGAAGGTTTATGCCGCTTATGACGGCAGTTTTCAGTATCTCTTAAAAGAAGGAGAAAAAAATTATTCTGGAAAGTTATATGATAAGGATCAGAAAGAGGAATTATATTCCATCAGTTTTTCAAAATCCTTAAACCTTGATAAAGGGGACGTTTTGAAAATGATCCATGAAAACATGAAACAGGTTGTCATGGGATTAAGTCGTGAAGGACGAAAGGAAATGGATTCCAGTGATCCTGAACTTGAGATTGATTAAGTTTCCAAATGATAAAAAGATAGCCTTAAGGAGGTTTCTAAATGGAATACCAGGAGATAAAGGGAAATCTGTTTGATGCTCCCGGGGATGCTTATCTTGTTCACTGCATTTCCGCTGATTTTGCCCTGGGGGCAGGAATTGCCACGGAATTTAATAAACGATTTGATGAAAGAAGGCTTCTTAAGGAAAAATATCCAACCTTCATGGACATATATCATAAATTAAATTTATTGGGAAAAAATGGGACCTGCATCTTGGAAGGAAGGGTATGTAATCTGGTAACGAAGGAAAGATATTTTCATAAACCCACGCTTTATTCCATGAGGGATGCCCTTCTTAACATGAAAAAGAAAATTCCGAAGGATGCTCATTTATGCATGCCGACCATTGGAGCCGGCCTTGACCGGTTATCCTGGGAGAACGTAAAAAAGGAAATTCAGGACGTTTTTCAGGATACGGACGTTAAGATTACGGTTTATCAGTTTGAGAAAAACAGACAGCGAAGTGAAGAAGATCTGGAACGATAAAAAGTTATGAAAAGACGCTCAAAAAAATATTTTTGGGCGTTTTTCTTTCATTTTTGGCACGTTTTTAGAAGATGTTTTACATAAAGAATTATGGAATGAAAAAATACTTGTTTGGAGGGCTTTGAAACAATGAAAGATTTGCTTGTCATGATTACATTTAAGTATCGCATTGTTTTTCCGGGATTTGAACAGGAACGCAGCACTCAGGAAAGTTTTGAGATCTCTGTTTCGGATGATGAAGACGTAACTCCCCAGGGACTTAGAACGAATAAGGAGCTTTTGGACTGCGTAGATGAATTTAACGATAAGCTTTTGGAATATTTTATTGACCAGGTAGGCAGCGGGGAGAGCATTCTTCTTGGAAATTCCGTGATCAATTCCAAGAAGGTTTTAATGATCGAGCTGAAGGAATGGCAGATTGAAAACGTTCAAAACGAAGATGAAGAATAACGGAGGATTCAGAAAATGAAAATTTTTACTGCAACTTATTTATTTGCCTTATCAGGCGGATCAAAATATCCGGTCCAGGTCCAATTTGACGCAAAGGATCATGAAGCGGCAAAAGAGATGGCCGGAGAAAAGATTTTAAATTCCATTCAGGACGAGATCAGTACCAGAAGTCCGTTTTCTTTTAAGAACGTTTACGGCGTCGTATTTCAGACCGGTAAGATTGAAGCCGTATGGCTTGACCGTCTGGAGTAAGGAGGGGTGCCTAAAATGTATGCTTTCAAGGTAAAGGAAATGGATGACTGTGGAAAGCACGTTCCACAGGGAAGAAACTATTTAATGACCTTCACGGAGGATGACAGAAGGCTTGCGGTTCTTCAGATGATGGACCAGCTGTTGCCGATGGCAAATCTCCCAGGAAATGAAAAGGCAAAGTTTTTCGTATATCCCTGCAGAATGGAAAACGTAAAGAAACAGAACCCCTTAAATTTTTTCAGTGAGACGATTTCCATTAACTGGGAGGATGCGGATGAATCCGTAAAATTCTGGAAAAGATCCTTACGAGAAATTTTAAAGGAAGAGAGTTTCCAAAGTCCGGTCATAAAGCTGAGGATAAAAAGGCTGGTTCGAAACGTAATGACCGGAAGATATGAAGATTTTGACATGGGTGATTTATTATGGCAGGAAGGAAAGGGACTTTCCGAGATTTCCTTAAACGTTCCCTATGGAGACGTACCGGATTATCTTCCCAAGGGAAATCCGAAAATGCTTCAGAGAATCCTTCGGGATACGGACATTCAGGTGACTGCCTATCAGGTAGGATGGACGGTAAGGGATGATTTTTCGGAATCAGGAAAGAACGTAACCATATGGGTGGAGTGACATGGAAGAAAATGACGGAAATTTATTAGTATCGGTTTTCTCTTTTTTGGCAATGATCCTCGGAATCGTCATTTCTTATAACTTTCATTTACCGATTGCCTGTCTGATCTTGTTTATTCTGGGGAGTCTTGTTTTTGGAGGTGTCCTGATATGGGATCTCATAAAATTTTTTAGAAGGAATCATAAAAAATAGGGAGGTATTTTTGATGCATATTTTATCAAATTTATTTGGAGGGATCATGAACGTCTTATGTCAGGGACTTAGCGTTTTTGGCATTGTAAGCGTCCCTGCCGGAATCATATTGTTTGCCATTGTGGTAACCATACTGCTTTTGCCGATCAGCATCGGCCAGTTAAAATTTTCAATGGCAAAGGTCAAGATGGCTCCAAAGATGCAGGCCATTCATGACAAATATGCCATGAAGGAAGAGATGACTGAGGAAGACGTAAAGAAACAGACGGAAGAGATCAATGCCGTTTATAAGGATGCCGGCGTATCTCCATCCGGAAAGGTCATTGGATTTATCATTCAGTTTCTTTTACTGATTGCCATGTACCAGGTTGCAGGAAACGTAACCACCTACGTTCCCATGTTTAGGAATGCTTCCCAGGGAGCCTTTACTTTCTTTACGCGGGACGTAAGTGATCTTCCCCTTACCGTACTGCAAAATGGGTTTGACTTAACGACGGTACTGGTTTTGGTAATTATTTTTCTTACGATGCTACCCTTTGGGTTCTTGAAACAAAAGAATTATTCGTTTTTCATCAGAGGAAGCATCATGGCCGTCCTTTTTACGGCGATTGCCTTAAAGGTTCCTATGGGACTTTGTATTTATTGGGCTGCAAAGAGTCTTATGAGTTTGATCATGACGCCAATTCTGACGGTGTTCTTAAAAAAGAAATATGCATAAGCGGGGGTACCCCACATGACAAAGGAAGATCGAGACAAGAAATTTCTGGAAAATGAAAAACTGATCTGGTTTGCCATTAACAGCGGGCATTATGGAGGTCTTGCGGAGAAGGAAGACCTTTATCAGGAGGGATGTCTTGCCCTGATCAATGCGGTAGAAAAATATGATGAAAGTCTTGGAGAATTTTCCACCTATGCGGTTAAGGCAATCAAGAGAAGTCTTTCAAGATACGTCAGTGAGAACATCCATAGCATCAGGATCCCTGAAGGAGCCGTAAAGGAGACCTATAAGATGGATCTTTACTTAAAAGACCATCCGGATGCCACTCTCCGGGAGTTGGAAAAGGAATTTGGGGAGGGCAGCATTTGGAGATACCAGGATGCCAAAAGGATTAAGGTTATATCTGGAGATCAGTTTGTCAATGAAGAGGAAGAGGAATCCATCTTATTTGATTTCATTGAGGATAAAAATTCCGAAGTGGAAAATCACGTAATCAAAAACATTACGGCAAAAAAGGTACGGGAATTCTTTCAAAAGCAGGATTTAGGCGATAAGGAAAAGCAAAAACTTGCTGAACAGATCATTTTTGAAGATAAACGGTGTGGACTTTCCAAATCAGAAGTCGGCAAAATCAAAAAATGGTATATTGCAAGATTACAGACAAGAAAGATCATGAAGGCTTTCATTTCAGAGATGGGAATTCCTTATGGAACAAGAAGATGGGAGATAGAAGAAAAACTGTTTGGCCCTGATCTGGAACGATAATGCCTGAAATTGAGAGGGTACCTTTATGACCAGGGAAGAAAGAAATCAGATGGTTTTGGAGCATCAAAACCTAATAGGTTTTGTCATTCGTAATTATCATTTTTATGGGATTGCGGATGAAGAGGATTTATATCAGGAGGGGTATCTTGCACTGATCAGTGCAGTGGAAAATTTTGATAAGGAAAAAGGAGTGGAATTTTCCACTTATGCAGTCAAAGCGATCAGAAGAGTTTTATCCAGATACGTGACGAATGATAAAATGGTTCGGATTCCGGTTAAGACGGCAGGAGATAACCATAAAATTGAAGAATATCTAAAAGAATATCCCAGGAGTACCAAAGAAGAGCTAGAAGCAAATTTTGGCATGGCGGCAATGGAGCGTTATCAGGATTCCCTTTTGAGCATTCTTTCCGGAGATGCTCCCATATTTCAGGAAGATGGAAATCCGGCAACGCTCTTTGATTTTATTGTGGATGAAAAGCAGAACGTGGAACGGATTGTCTTAAAAAAAGACGTTGCAAAATCCGTTCGTGATTTTTATAAATCCCTGGATTTAGGGAATCCAGAATGGCAAAAAATTGCGGAAGACATTTTCTTTGAGGATAAGTTACCAAAAGGGGAATGTTGGACCAATGCAAGAATCACAAATTTAAAGCAATGGTACGTAAGACAGCTTCGTAGCTTTGAAGTCTTGCGAAAATTCTATGATTTCTGTGGATTTACCGGAACTTATCGGTATCCTTCCGAAGCTCAGGATTATTTATTTGGAACGGAATTTGAAGAATATAAATAAAGAGAGGAGAAACAAAATGTCAAGAAGGGAAGAGTTAACGGAGATTTTACAAAAAGCCAATGATGCTTATTACAACACTGGCATGGAGATCATGCCAAATAAGGAGTGGGATGCCTTATTTGATGAATTGAAAGCCCTGGAGGAGGCAGAAGGCATTACGGACGGATTTACTTCCGGAGTTGGGTTTAAGGCCTCCGGAAAGCTTCAAAAGGTACGGCATGAGTTCGAGGCAAAAAGTCTTGATAAGACGAAATCCATAGAGGAGCTTATTTCCGTACAGTCCAAGGGAAATCTCGGAGAGGATACCCTTCTTTGTTTATCCTGGAAAATGGATGGATCAACGGTGCAGCTTACTTATGATGAGGGAAAATTACAATTGGCTGCAACCAGGGGAGACGGAGAATGGGGACAGGACATTTCCAGAAATGCCACGTTCATTGACGGAATTCCCCAGATCATTCCTTATTCCGGAAAAATGACGATCCGTGGTGAGGTTACCATGAGCAATGCGGAATTTAACCGGTTAAATGAGAATGCCGGAGGAATTTATGCCAATCCTCGTAATCTGGCCAATGCAACCATCACTGCGGAAGATACTGCCATTTTAAGGGAAAGAAGAACGGCATTTCGTCCATTTGAACTGGTCAATGCGGAATCCGCTTCCACTGGGCGGAAAAGTTTTTCGGAGAATTTGGATTATCTTCAGTCTCTTGGTTTTGATCCCGTGGAACATGAAGTGGTACGGGCAAAGGATCTGCAGGACGCAATCGAAAGATGGTCTGACAGAAGCAGAATTGATGCCCTTCCTTTCCAGGTAGATGGCCTTGTTGTCGCAGGCGATGACGTGGAATCCGTGAAAAATCTTCCTGGAACGGGACATCATCCAAACCGTTTGAAGGGCATGGCTTTTAAGTGGCAGGATGAAACGAGGGAGACGACGCTTAGAAAGATTGAATGGCAGGTAGGAAGAACAGGAGTGCTTACGCCGGTAGCCATTTTTGACGAAGTGGACCTGGAAGGAACCAAGGTATCCAAAGCTTCCTTACATAATCTTTCCTATGTTAAGGCAAAGGATCTTCGGCTTGGAGACCGTATTACCATTTATAAGGCAAACATGATCATTCCTCAGGTAGATGAAAACCTTACCTCCACGGAGGAAAGAAGAAATGACGGATATGGCTATGACCAGGAGCTTCCTGAAGACATGACTTGTCCATGTTGTTCTTCAAGAATCCGTATCAATGACAATAATGGCATTGAAACACTTATCTGTGAGAATGAGAAATGTTTTGCAAAAATGATCGCCGTCTTTGAACATGCTTATTCCAAGGATGGCTTAAACGTGGAAGGATTATCGGAAAACACGATCGAATTTCTGTTACAGAAAGGCCTTCTGCAGACTCCTGCGGATCTTTATCACTTAAAAGATGAAGATTTTAAGGAAAATGGAGCGTATTTTGCGGGATTTGGAAAAAGAAGCGTTGAAAACCTTCTTACGGCAATTGAAAAATCAAGAAATACGGACGCAGCTCATTTCTTATATGCCTGCGGCATTCCCGGATTTGGAAGGGGACAGATCAAACCCGTTTTGAAATTCATCAGGGAAAATGAGGACTGCATTCAGGAGGCCTTAAAATATGATTGTAAGACCACTTTGGACTACATGCAGGTTGGAAACGTGAATTATGCGGGCATTGAAGGAATTGGACCGATCATCAGTGCAAACATTGAAGAATTTTTGTCCAAATTTACGGAATATGACAATGAATGGGCAGCTCTTGAAAGGGAGCTGAACGTGGAAAAAGATCTTTCCCTGGAGAAAAAGAAAGAAGAAGGATCAAAGGCATTGGAAGGAAAAACCTTCTGCATTACGGGTTCCTTAAATCATTTTGAAAACAGGGACGCTGCATTTGCCTGGATTGAGGAAAATGGTGGAAAGACTTCCACAAGCGTATCCTCAAAGACGAGTTACCTTGTCAATAATGACGTGACGAGTACCTCAGGAAAGAATAAGAAGGCAAAGGAGCTTGGAATCCCCATCATCAGTGAGGAAGAACTTCTTTCTATGGGAAAGACCGTTTCTCTGGAAGAGGAAAAGGAATATGAATAAGATTGACATTTATAAGGATCTTAAGGCGGCACTTGCCGTGCTGCCTTTGGATTCCCCGGGAAGGGAACAATTAACCCTTCTTTTGGAGAAAATCAAAAAGGACGTTGCCTCCCAGCTTCCGAAATCGGAGAATGAGGAACTCACAAAACTTCTTGCCAAGATCATTGAGAGGGAAGAAAAGGAGAGAAGTGACAGATTTGGAGCCTTTTTACTTCCCGAGGGAGCCAAGGTCATCTGTGGCACAAAAACATTTGTCCTGTGTCTTAAGGATGATAACCTGGATCTTACGGATTTTAAGGAACGGGTTCCTGAGGAGACGCATTTACACTCCTTAAGGCTGATTGAAGGATTCATGGATGCCTTAAATGGTGACGTATATGAAACGGATGATCCTGCACGGATACGAGGGGAATTAAAAAGAAGGGGAAATGGAACCGTCCTTAGAAAGTTTGATCATGATACGGCAATTTCCTGTTCTCTTTATCTGGAAGCAGAACTGTTGACGGGAGCAAAGGAAGTAAGGCTTCTTAGAAATAAGCCAAATGGGCCGGGACTGTTTTGTTTCTATGGAGATGCCTTTAACGTCATTGTGGCACCCTGCTGGAATAACGGATTTGAAAAAATGGAAAATGGATTTTTTGGAAGTGAGGAATTAAATGCAAAACTTATCGAAGAAAGAACTATCCATACTGACTGATAATGAACTGAGGGAGAGACTGTCCGGAGTTTTGTCAGATATTGAAACCTTAAAGGAAAACGTCTTAAACATTCAGAAAGAGCTTGAAGTAAGGGAAAAGAAGGTTTCCAAGGAAGAAAAGGAAAAATCCATAAGAATGATAAAGAAGGTATTAAGGGATCTTACAAGAAGGGGAAGACTTCTTCTTTGTGACGGAGATTACCTGATTACCGATGGGAAACTGTTAGCCCGGATAAAAGATCCGTCAAAACTGGAATTCTGGAATTTAAGTCCAGAAAACTTTAAGGAAATTACAAAGGAACTTCAGGAAAACGTGGAACAGGTTTATGATCAGGATCGTCCAGTTGTCATAAACCCGGATACGGTTGAAGTAGCCATTGCAGAAAGTGGAACGCTTCGTGCGAAGATTCCAAACGGAATCATTTGGCGTAAACTGGAACATGGTCCATGCGTAAGTGCATCTCTTTACCTGGAGGGGATCATTTTATCTGAACGTGCGTCCATTCACTGCGGAACGAATTTTAAGTGTCCCGTTTTTATGGATGGGGAAGATTTTGAGGTCTATTTGTTTCCAAGGGCGATGTCAAACGTCATGTATCAATTGGAACCGGGATTCTATGGATTGGACGGGAGAGAAATCAATGATTCGAGACTGTTTTGTTGTAGAAATGGCCGGATAAAAGAAATTCCCGAAAATCAAATTGAAAATTATCTGGAAGAAGACCTGGAAAGATAAAAGTGGTTAATTACTCATTTTCCTGTTATTTTTCAGCAATATCGTGCATCTTTTTGACAGGGAAAATAAAAATTTTTCTCATATATTATATATAAGATCGTTTTTATTATCTTATTTATGAAACGTAATGGAACCATCTTAGGAAAGGAGACCTTCCCATGATACAGGCAAAAGTCATATGTGGAAATTGGGCTGCCGAGCCAAAAGAACGAGAGAATACGGTCAAAGATAATGTAAGATGTTTTTTGGAGGAAATCAAAGAATATCTGTTAACGGTGGATCCCGATACGGAGATCGCCTTTGTAAACGGAGGCTCTCTTGACAGATTGGAATGCATGGCCGAGTCCTTGATAGACGTGGACGTCGCATTTTGGTTTCCGGAGCACGTAGAAGTTAAGGAAGAAGATAAGGGATTATTTCCCGGAACAAGACACATAATGTTTAAGGATCGGGTATTTTCAGAAAAACAGATCCATGACATTATCAGCATTTTGTTTAAGTATCATTTATAAAAATGAAAACTGAAAAAATAATCCTTCTTTTTCCTTGTTTGACGATCGTTAAATGAAAGAAAGAGGGATTTTTTATGATGAGAATGATGAATACGCAAATAATTTTCTTGATGATTGGAATTGGAATCATTAGTTTTGGCATTTCCCTTGGTGGATTATGCATTTCTCATACGGATTTTGGGAAGACGTTAACTTGGAAACCCAATAGAAAGATGTTTTTTTCTCTCCTGGGGATGATCTTTCTTTTTTTAAGCTGTACCAGAATTGTGGAAAAAGATACTATTTTGCTTGGCATGAATGAAAAGACCGGAGAGATCACGAAATATGAGGCCGGAATGCATTTTGTTTCCCCATTTCTTTATTATGAAGTAATGGAGCTGGAAACAATGGATCCTTCGGAGATCATGGAGAGTGCAAAAAAGGCTTATTATCAGGAATATCTTGAAGCCCTTCGCAATGAACAGAATAAGCTGGAAGAGACAGCAAGATTAAAGGCAATGCAGGAAGCACAAGATGATTTTGCAAAGGAAATGGAACACGTGGAAACGCTGGAAGAGGTAAAATCCACAAACAATCCGGAACAAAATCAAAGTACGGGTGAGGAATTTGAAGAAGCTCTGGAAACTGGATTTGCAGACATGTTTCATACCGGAGATCCCGAGAGGGATGCAAAAGCCGCTGAAATTTTTATTTGGGCCTCCGTGGCAATGATGTTATTTACTGGACTGATTACGTATTCCAATGCAAAATAAAATAAAGTTTCATGATGAGGGAGGATGAAAAATCCTCCCTTTTCTTGTCTTTTTAAATTTTTTCAAATTTTTGTCTATTTTTGAATGATTTTTAGATTATGTTTGACATATAGGAGAGTAAAAAGTAGTTAAGGAGATGTTTTAAGGAGGTAATTGAAGATGAAACAGACCGAAATGAACGTAATGGTGCTTTTGAACAGCATTGACAAGGTAAAGAGATTCGTAAGCGTAGTGGAGAAGATCGACGCTGACTGTGACATGATCCGTGGCCGGTACACGATCGACGCAAAGTCCATCATGGGACTGTTTTCCCTGGATTTAAGCAAGCCCCTGCAGCTTCGCATTCATGCGGATGCAAGTGACGTTCCCGAGGAGAGACGTGCGGACCTGATCGAGTTTATGGTAGAGAAGCAGGACGGAAGTGCCATTTAAGGGCATTTCCCCAGGAAGAAAAAGAAAGTGAGGTAATAAAACATGATCTTGAAGGAAGCATTCAGAATGCAGAATAAGTTAACGAGTCTGATCGCCGAGGCACAGCTGTTGCTTGTGCGTGGCGGGATCACCACAAAGGTAACGGAGAAGCATCTTCGCAAGAAGGCAAATCCGAATGCCGAGGATGAGACGATCGAGGTAAAGAAGGATACGGATTATGAGGCGAACCGCGTCATTAAGATGCTCATGGAACTGATGGAGGAGAAGAACGTTCTCTCTCAGAAGATCAGTGACGCAAAGCGTGGAAGTGCAAAGGACATTGACATGCTGGTTGCCAATAATAAGGCAAAGCAGAACGTCCTTCGTACCTTAAGCGATCTTGCTGATTTGAAGGCAAATGAGAGGACGCTTCCCGGTCGTGGATACCTGATCAACGGAGAAGGAAATCAGACTGCCTACTCTTATGAAGTTCAGAGAGTGGAGGAGATTGACTTTGACCGTAAGGTAGTAAAGGGAATCGTTAACAGACTCCGTAAGGAGATCGACGAGACCTCCAGTGCCATTGACGTGGCAAACGTAACCATCGAGGTTGACTTTACTTCGAAGTTTGACGTAAATGATACCTTTGAGGATGCGTATGAGAAGGTAACGGCATAAATAATGAGGCAGGGAGTCCCCATTTTGGGGACTTCGGCCCATTTTGGTTTTTGTAATGGGGAATCAAGGCGTGATTCGTCGCTTCGGTACGTCGAAGTGTAGAACGTACAGCAATTCACTGCTAAAAAGAGAAATCACCTTCCCAAGGGATAGCCGCCGCTATGTCAAGGGAACGTGTTTAACATACAAACATAAGTATAAATCTTCGTGAAAAGATTATTAAGATGATTGTGGACATTTTCCATAAAACGCCATTCGATTCTTCAAACGACAAATCAAAAATTCAACAAATCAAACGCTCGATAGAGATGTCAATTCCAACAGACAATAAACGATACGTCATTCGACATCGGTATTGAATAATATGCGATGGGGCCTAAAACCATAAATTTTTAGGCGGGTAAGTTGAAGCTGCGGTTTCAATTCTTTTTTAACAGCAAATGACGGTCTTCTTCGTGCGGGAAGAGGAACCGTTCATTTCAAAAATTGGCGGTAGCGTTTTGATTTTCCATTAGAGAAACCAAAGAAAAGGATGAGATAAAATAATTTATCTCATTTTTTTTGCGTATTTTACCCATTTTTGAAAAATTTTCATACATAAAAAAGAGAACGGTGTTTTTATAAACATAAAAATCAATTTTATAAGAAGGAGAAAGGAAACATGGCGAAACTTGACAAAGAAGTAAGAGATTTCCTTGAGAAGAACAAGCTGGATGCCGATTTGGTTGAGAAATACTTTGAGTTATATGATTCCGGAGACTTTTATGATAAGTTTAAGACTCTGGAGGGAGCTCAGCGTTTTGAATCCATCGTCCGTGGGCTTCGCATGGAAATCGAAGATCTGATGAAGTCAGGGGAAACTGACTTGGAATACGTAGAGAGCAGAATTGCCCGCATGGATTCCGTAGCAAATGATCTGGAGCTTACCTATACGGAAGCTGAAATGGAAGCAAACAAGATTGACGTCGATGCTTATCTGGAGAACATGGAAGCAGAAGAGAGTCAGCTTGGCGGCGTTGATTTTGAAAAAATCATCAATGATCAGATGAGCATGCAAGGTGTTACCATTGAAGATGCTCAGATCGTAAACACCATTGCTGCAAATCCCAGCATTTACATCAAGGATCCGGATTATGCGGAAGCCTTCATGGATGCTTATAACGATCTTATGAATAACTCCGAGAAGGAAAAGATGCTGGAAGCCAAGTACCTGCAGACTGGAAATGAAGCTTACATGAAGCAGGCGTCAGAAAGAATTCAAACGTGCGTATCCAGAATCAAGGAGCTTACCAACATGGTAAAAACTCCCGAGTATTTCTATACGCCTGAAGAGACAAATGAGATCCTGAAATCCGGTAAGATCGGAACGGAGCTTGAAGGAGTTGACGTAGATCATAATCCTGAGCTGAAGGTCATCGTTGATGAGCTTCAGGATTCCATTGATTCCGTTGCGGAAGCAAAGAAACAGGCAGAGCGTGCCATGATGAAGGCAGAGGCAGCCATTGCGGAAGCACAGCCTACAATGGATTATGCAGAGCAGTTTAATCTTTTTGCACAGGCATTAAGTGCTGATGAGAAGCAGGCAGTCATGACGCTTTTGTTCAAGGAAGATTTTACGGAGGAAACCGTAAAACAGGCAGAAGAAATTCTGCAGAACATGGGCAAGGATGCATTAGGCGTAAGGGATCTGTCCGTATATCAGAAGGCAATGGAAGAGAGTGCCTTTAAGCAGGCACAGCTTGAGATTGCAAGACATCCCGTTGATTTTGTATTAACGGCAATGAGACAGGCAATTCAGGAGTATAAGGCAGCAAAACAGGCAACGGAGACTGCAGATAATGCCTTTAAGCGTGGCATTAAAGCGACGAAGGCAATGATCACTCGCGTAGCGGCCGCTCCCGGAAAGGTTTATGCACAGCTTGCGACTTATGCCGCACCGACTCCGAAGGAGTTTGCAGAGAATGCCGGAAGGGTTGCAAGGGATGCATGGGAATCCATGAGGGACGTTGCAAGTAAGACCACGGCATTCATGAAGTCCAAATCAAAGGATTTGGTAATGCTTTGTGATAAGGGTTTGGAAGCCGTTACTCTTGGACAGTGGTCCAGATTTTGCATGGCAGTAGAGAGAAAGGGAGCTGATTACCTTACCAGATCCATTGGCGGACAGACGCAGAGGGATCACGTCTCAAAATCCGCAGGAAGATTTCACGGCGTGGTTGAGAGGGCAATGCATGGCATGAAATTTGACCTGAATGACCGCACTACCACGAAGGCGGTTACTCCATTTGGAAAGCTTCGTGACGGCATTGATCAGTTTGTGGAAAAGCTTGCCTACCTTGCAGCGGAAGCTCACGCACACGTCACCGAGAAACCTATGGAATACGGTCTGGAAACCGATAAGAAGAATGGTCAGGAATACGTTGCCGTAGGAGAATTTGTAAAAGATGAGAACGGCGATTCCATGCTTGACATGTTCCGTGAGGGAAATGCTTACTGGCGTGAAGTAAAGAGTGGCGTATGGGGTGAAGGAAAGACTTCTCCTGCAGATCGTCTTGGAGATGCCGTAAAAGACTTAAAGGAAGGGCTTAAGACTTACGAAGCCAATCGTGATGCCGGCATTGCGGCAATTGACAAGGCAGCCGCAAACATTCCTTCCGTTCTTGTAAACGGTGCAAAGCAGATCGTTGCGGAAGGCAGACAGTTTGCCGCAGACATTAAGGAAGATGCGAAAAACATTGCGGATCAGGCCGGTAAAAAGGCAAAAGGCATTTTTGAGGGTATTAAGGGTGCCGTTGCAAATGGCATTCAGAACGTAAAGGATTCCGCAGCGGTCGCAAAATATCGTTTTGATCAGGAAATTGAAGGTGCCGGAACAAGATTGAAGGCAGCCGGCCTTGAGATCAGTGCAGATGCCGGAGAGAAATGGGCATCCATCAAGTCCGCGGTACTTGGCCTGCAGTCAAGGGTATATGGTGAGCTTGGAAACCTGATGCAGAAGCACGTGAACAGGGTTGCAGCAAAGGTTGAGAACTGTGAGAAGATCGAAAAGATCAATTATGAGGCAGAGCAGGAGCTTAATAAGGCACTTTGGAACCTTGTAAAGGTAACGCCTTATCAGAAGACGGATTTCGTGACAAATCCTTATCTTACACAGCAGAAGGAAGTTTTGATGGCTGCGGCACCTACCCTGGCAACGCAGTTCATGATTCATAGAATTGATCAGCAGATTGCTTCCGACAGAAAGTTATGGTTTGAGAACGAGTGTTATACGGAAAAGAGTTACCTGGAAGCAAGACATCGCCTGAATGATCAGTTCAAGAGTCTTAAGGAAAAGGCAATTAAGGTAGCGGATACCCTTGGAATTGCAAGAACCAATCTTGTGAAATCCAAGAACCTTACCGACATCCTGATGCAGAAGCGTGACGAGAAGATGGCTGAAGCCATTGAAGCAAAGCGTGAGGCCCGTGAGACCGCTCAGGGAAAGAGGGACGTTGCCGATACCATGATTCGTGAAGATGACGAGCGTGACGACATTTAAGAAACGGTCTTTACTTTAGGCATGAACCTACGTTAAAATGAGAAAGGAGCTGCGAGGGCGGCTCCTTTTTCTGAAAGGAAAAAGGAGAATGGACATGTATTATCATTCTGATAATCAAAATAAGGGATCCATGATCCCAATCATGAAATTAAAGGCTTTCTGGGAAGAAGGATTATACAGTGAGACGGAAATCTTATCCCCTAAGGATGCCCTGGAGCTGATTGCTCCAAAGCTTTTGGAATCTCCCGTGGAACTTGCCTGCGTCATTTTCTTAAATTCCGGAGGGATGCCGATCTGCGTGGCAAGCGTCGGGCAGGGAGATAAGGCTACGGTAACCTTTGATGCCAGACAGATTGCCCAGATGGGCCTTTTATGTGACGCAAGTTTATTTATCATGGTACATAATCATCCTGATTACATTGGATATAAAAATCTTCTTGCAAGTCAGGAAGACTGCGTCATGACGGAAAACATTGCAAAGATTTGTGCTCCATTGGGATTATTTTGTTATGACAGCATCATTGTCAACATGAGCAGACAGCCGGATGGAAAACTGAATCCGGCCTATTATTCCATGAAGATGAAGAAACCGGTCATTTTGGACCGGGCAAATGGCATCAGAAGGCCAAGCATTCTTTCCAAGGAAAAGCTGATTACCGGAGAGATTCCCTGGCTTACTTCCAAGGATTTGAAGAACGTAAAATCCTGTTGGGAATCCGGCAGCTTTCCTGAGAACGTAAGGATGGATAAATCCTTACGGGAAACGCTTTTGAAAAAGAATTCCGGAGAGTTAACGAACCTTGAAGATCACCCTATTTTTGAAAAGGAATGATACATAAAGGGATAAGAAAAAGTCTTATTAAAGGAGGAAATGGCATGTCTTTATTTTCAGGAACAAAGAAATATGACGGAGTCATTGGAAAATTTGAGTATGATCCCAAGGAATTCCGTTTGGCTGGTACGGAAATGTTTGCAAACCTGTTTTACGTAGGAAAGGAAACGGATGGATCAAAGATCAAGATTCCGGAGGGAATCATTGATTGTTCCAGAATGTTTGAATTTTCTTCCATTACGACTCCTCCCGTCATTCCGGAGGGCGTAAAGATCTGTGACAGGATGTTTGACGGAAGTCAGATCCAGGAGCCTCCCGTATTCCCCGCCAGCGTGGAATCCAAGGTTGACGCAACCAAGAACTGTTATTACATGCGTGGATATGACGGTCCGATGCCCAATGATGATCTTGCCATTGAGGAAGAGAAGTAATTCAAAAAAATAAGAACGATTCCCTAGAGAAAGAAGTCCTTTAACGGGGCTTCTTTTTTTTGTTCTCCTGGGAAATCCCCTATTTTTTATTTTATTTTTTACATAAAGGAAGGAGAGTTTATCAATCCATAAATTGGGAGAAGGAGAAAACAGATGAGATACACGAATAAAACGGGAAATCAGATTTTACAAAAGGAAGATACCATGATCATCATGGAGGCACTCATGAAACTTCGTGAGTTTGAGAATTTTGAGGAATGGATGGAGAAAAAGGGATTTTCTTCCCTGGAGGCATTAAAGGCAGCATTCCAGGAAAATGATCTTCAGAAGAAGGAGCATTTTACCAGTGAGGTGGTATTAAAACTGCCGAAGGCTTTTGGTGGAAAGGTTTACCGCGTAAGTAATGAATCCGTATTGGAATATGAGATTACCGGATATTCCGTAACGGAAGACGGAATTTTAGTAAAAAGCCGTAACGTAAATACTCTGGATGAATATGAATTTAAGGAATCCCTGATCGGTGAATCCATTTTCTTTACGGAGAAGGAAGCCATTATGGTAATCAATGCAGAGAAGATGAATAATCCCATGAGAGAAAAGAAAGTAACCTGGGAATCCGTTTCCTTTATGAAACAGGATGAAAGACAGCTTCCCGGGAATGAAGAAACAAGGGAGTGAGAGAAACGTACTTAACTTATGCAGAAACGGAAGAAATCTTAAAGAGCATGGGCGTATGCAAATCCATAGATGAGCTGCCGTCCTTATTTCAGAGATGGAATAAAGGATTGGAAGTTTATCCGCCTGATACTTCCAAATGGGATGAAGGCTGTTTATTAAAGTTGCCATTTTCCATTGGAAGTACGGTTTTTAGAAAGAACGGAGCGAATCCCATTCCTTATGAAATCAGTGAATATACCCTGCATGAGGTAGGCATCAGTATTGAAGCCATCAGGGTTTATCAGGGGCAGGTACAATCCTTTCGGTTTAGTGAAGGAGATATTGGAAAGGAAATCTTTGCAACAAGACAGGATGCATTAAAGGCCCTTACGAAGGAAGAAGCTAATTTTTTGAGGTAAAGACACGTGAAAGATCAAATGTTTGAAAATGGAAAAAAAGTAGTAAAAAATCTTCATGAAAATGGTTATGAAGCTTATTTTGTCGGGGGCTGCGTCAGGGACATGATCATGAGAAAGGATCCCAAGGACGTTGACGTAACGACAAACGCACTTCCAAAGGAAGTACAAACCCTTTTTCCCAAACACGTAGATACCGGCTTAAAGCATGGTACCGTAACGGTCATGATGAATGGAGAAGGGTTTGAAGTTACCACGTATCGGATAGATGGAAAATATGAAGATGGAAGACATCCCTCTGAGGTAACTTATACGGCATCCCTTACGGAAGATCTGTCCAGAAGAGATTTTACCATGAATGCCATAGCGTATGATCCAATGGAAGAAGCTTTTTTGGATCCCTTTGGAGGAAAAAAAGACATTCAAAATGGAATCATTAAGGCTGTCGGAGAGCCGAAAGCCCGTTTTATGGAAGATCCATTAAGGGTAATGAGAGCTCTTCGATTTTCCATAAAATATGGCTTTATGATTGAGGAAAATACAAAGAAGGCAATGCTGGATCCGGAAGTTTTACAAAAACTTTCAGATTGCATTTCCAAGGAACGGATCACGGAAGAGATGAGAAAGATTCTTACCTGCGGGAATCCGGTACGTGATAAATTCATGGAATTTCAGAACATCATAAAGACGATCCTTCCTGAAATTACGCCATGCATGGGAAGAAATCAGAATAATTCCTGGCATAAGCATGACGTTTACGAACATACGCTTTACGTCATTGATGCCTGTAAAACAGATTCCTTTGAGATTAAAATGGCAGCTCTTTTACATGACATTGGAAAGCCTGCGTCTCAGGTACGGGGAGAAGACGGATTTGATCATTTTTACGGACATCCCCTGATCAGTAGAAAAATGTCTGAAGAGATTTTGGAGAAGGATTTCCGGGTATCCAAAAAGGAAAAGGACCGCATCCTTGACCTTGTGGAATATCATGACATGGAAATCAGACCGGAACTTAAAAACGTAAGAAAACGCCTTAATCAATTTGGAGAAGAGTTTTTAAGACAATGGCACGTACTTAAGGGAGCTGATCTTTCAGATCACGTTTGTCCTCCTGGGAAAGAGGCAACGCGAATGGATACCATGTCAAGATATCAGGCATACCTGCCGGCCCTTGATGAGGTTTTGGCAAAGGAAAGTGCATTTAAGATAAGTGACCTTACCATTAACGGTAAGGACGTCATGGATCATTTAGGAATAAAACCGGGACCGGAGGTAGGAAAACTCTTATCTCAGGCATTAAATGACTGTATGGAGGAAAAGGTATCCAATGACAGGGAGGAACTTTTAACTTACGTAAAAAACCTTTATGATTCCTGGCAGGAAGAAGAAATGGAGAGATGAGAAATGTTTGAATTAAAGGGGAAATATAATAATGCCATCATTTATACGGATCTTTGCGATCAGGAGACGATTTCCCAGGTCATGGATCTTCTTAACCTGGATTCCATGAAGGACTGTAAAATCAGGATCATGCCAGACACCCACGCCGGCAGCGGATGCGTCATTGGAACAACCATGACCATCAAAGATAAAATCATTGCCAATTTGGTAGGCGTTGACATCGGGTGTGGGATGTTGTCCACAAGGCTTCGTGAGAAGGAAATTGACTATGCAAAGCTGGATGACGTCATAAGAAGGTTTGTTCCAAGTGGATTTGACGTTCATGAAAGGGCAATTGCGTCTTCTAATGCAAAAGACATCATTGCACCCATTGATTTTGAGAAATCCCAGAAAAGCCTTGGTTCCCTGGGAGGAGGAAATCACTTCATTGAGGTGGATAAGGATGATCAGGGAAATAACTGGCTTGTCATTCATACGGGATCAAGACATCTTGGCATTGAAGTGTGTAAGCATTATCAGGATCTTGCGTACAGAAAGCTTAAGACAAGGGATAATGAGGCACAGATTAAGCGTACGATTGAAAAATTAAAGGCTCAGGGGAAATACGGAGAAATTGAGGCTGCGATCAAAATCATTAAAATGCAGGGAGCTGATGTTCCAAAGGATCTGTGTCACCTTGAAGGAGAAGATTTTTCAAATTACGTACATGACATGAAGATTGCTCAGGAACATGCAAAGATCAATCGTGCAACCATTGCCGGCGTCATTTTAGACGCAATGGGCTTTCATAAGGAAGAACAGTTTGACACCATCCATAATTATCTGGATACGGAGAACATGATCCTCAGAAAGGGAGCCATTTCAGCCCAGGAAGGGGAAAGGGTATTGATCCCCATGAACATGAGGGATGGAAGCCTTATCTGTACCGGTAAGGGAAATCCTGAATGGAACTTTAGTGCTCCTCACGGAGCAGGACGACTGATGAGCAGGGCAAAGGCAAAGGAAGCAGTGGACGTGGAAGAATTCCGGGACAGCATGGCAGGAATCTGGTCTACCAGCGTAGGATTATCCACTTTGGATGAGAGTCCGTTTGCTTATAAGCCAATGGAATCCATTTTGGAAAACGTTAAGGATACGGTAAGCGTTGACTGCGTAATGAAACCTTTGTATAACTTTAAGGCCGGGGAAAAGGAACGACTTACGGATCTTACAAAAAAGAATTCCCATGAGGAAAATAAGGAGGACGAGCATGAGCGATGAAAGAAAGGTAACGTTTGAACCGTTTAAAAAGAACGGAGTCATAAAGTTAAATGATAAGGTAAGGATTTCAGATCCCTGTTATGATCCGGATACCTGGTGTGCGGGAGAAGTGGAAAACGTCCTTCCCGGCCTTTGGGACTGTCTGTATGAGGATTACTCATCAGAAGATCCTAAGTGGGGAAGGGATCAGAGAATTGCAGGCGTAATGATCAGACATCAGGATTATCCGGATGCCGTGGCGGATGAACTTCTTGACGCCACCTTTGGGGTTGACAGCGGACAATGTGGATTCTTTGATGCCAAATATTATCGAGATCAGTATAAGACGGAAGAAAAACAGGAAACCTTTTATGAGGAGGCCTGTGGCCTTACCGGACAGGAGACCGTCATTGACAACCCTAAGTACGTTCCGTTCCATGAATCTTCCTTTTTTAAGGAAAAATATCGTAAATTTCTGACTTTGGATCCTCTTTCTCTGAAAGAAACGTTTAAGTTGAAAATCGGAAAACAGTTATGTGCAAGGCTCATGGTCGAAGCAAAGAAGGAAGACGAAAAAAAGGAAATTGAAAAGGATTTCTATGAATGTTTGGATGATCACTTCAAATACGCGGAATCGGAAGAGTCAAAAGAAAGACTTTATTGTTTTAAAAACACGGCTCAGCCATTAAAGGATAAAGGATACGTGGCTTCTTCCGGATTCGGTGACGGATGTTATCCGGCTTACGTTGGAAGAAATGAGGAAGGAAAGATCGTCGTCATGGAACTGTCCTTCATTTCAGACATGGAAGAAGAATTGGAAGAAAATCTGGAAGAAGAAAAAGAATAGATCGGTTTTTAGAAATTTCCGTACATATAAGAATAAATAGTCGTATATGGGGGGATTTTCTTATGAAAAATGAAACAAGAATTGTTGAAATGTTATTTGCATGGACGATTTTTTTCTGTTTGTTTTATCTATCCATTTTTTATATTTCAGAAGATTGGGCAAAAAGTCCGGTAGGATTTTTAAGTATTTCCGGATGTGCCCTTGTTTTTGCTTCCCTTTGTGAATTTGTTGGAAGTCTGGAAGATAAGGATAAGGAGAAATAATCTTTTTGATCCCGGGGAGTGAGGAATTTAAAAACTTCACTCCTTTTTTTATCCATTTTGAGAAACATCTTTACATATAGAAATATAAAAGGAGGAAAATTCAATATGCTTGTAAGATTTTTGGATGATTGTGACGGATCTGAAGTTGTTATGGAAATTAACAGCATTATTTTTAATCATAATAAAGGTGGAGAGATTGGAGATACGGTCCTCGGAAAAATTATTTTGACGACGGCTGACGGATTTGTCTGGGAAAAAGTGAAAGAACTCCATTACTTTGAATATAAGGGAATTGCAAATGCCTTATTCTTCCAAGGGAGATATGACTTTGTTTCTGGTTCGCATGATCGTTTTCGGTTAATTGACGACGAAGAGGAGGAATAAAAATGAAATTTAAGGAATTTGATGCAGACATGAGACAATATGAACAATCTTTGGACGTTACCATTCCTGAGGATCAGTACGTAATCGTACGTCTGGACGGACAGGGCTTTACTCGTCTTACGAAGGAAGTTTTGAATTTGGAAGCTCCTTTTGACGAGAGATTCCGGAACCTGATGAGAAATACGATGGAATATCTGATGAAGGACAGTGGATTTCATTTCACCTTTGGTTACGTGCAAAGTGATGAGATCAGTCTTCTCCTTAAGAAGGATGACAATACTTTTGGCAGAAAGACCAGAAAGTTTAATTCCGTCCTGGCCGGTAAGGCAAGTGCCGCCTTTACGTTGATGCTTGCCGCATTTCCCGGACTTCCAAATGAGATCTGTAACTTTGACTGCAGGGTAATTCCCCTTCCTTCAGAAAAGGAAGTCATTGATTACTTTACCTGGAGAATGGAAGACAGTGCAAGGAATGCCTTAAATTCTTATACGTACTGGACCATGCGTAAGGATGGCGTTACGCCAAATAAGGCTGCAAGCATGATGAAATTCATGACGACGGAGGATAAGATTGAATATCTTGGACAGCATGGCATTTCCTATGATCAGGTACCCGAATGGCAAAAGTTTGGCAGCATTGCTTATTTCCATGAGGTAGAAAGGGAAGGACGTAATCCCATGACCGGAGAAACGGTTCCCGTAAGACGAACCGTTCTGGAAATCGGAAGCGTATCGGAAGGCCTTACCGTTCCCCATATCAGAAATTACTGCACGGAGGTTTTATCTAAACATGCAGAAATTGAGGTAGCGGATAAGGAAATGGAGGAGAGGGTATGAAGTACGTTGCAGCAGTAAGCATTGATGATCCTGAAAGATGGAGTCAGTGGCACCGCGGTTCCACCGCAGTCATAAAAAGATCGGGCTTCCTTAATACCAAAAAGGAAGCCAGGGAGTTCATTGAGACAGAACTTCAGAAATGGCAGGATAGTCATCCAGATGATGGCATGTTTGTCGGGAACTGGGGAGATTATGTGAAACAGTCCCCCATGCCTAAGTATTATTGTAACCGTGCCATTCTTGCAGTCAGTGAGAAGGGTTCAGAAGATACGGAAACTTTCTTTGACATCATGATGAAATATTAGGAGGAAACGTAAGTGTTTAAGACGGCATTTTCAATGAATGAGCTGGATAAAAAATGGATGGAACTGTTATCCGGAGAGGAGTATGGCTTTCTTTTTAAGAATGAATATCTCGGGAATAACGTCATTTTACTTGGCCTTGGGGGAAGTAAGGCATATGGAACGAGCCTTCCCACTTCAGATACGGACGTACGTGGCATTGCGATTGGTCCAAGGAATCAGGTTTTTGGGCTTAAGGATGATTTTGAGCAGGTTGTGGATACCACGACGGATACCGTCATTTATAGCTTAAATAAGATGGCAAGGCTGCTTCTTTCCTGTAATCCCAATACGATCGAGCTCATGGGACTTAGGCCCGAGGATTACGTTTACGTAAGCGAGGAGGGTAGGATGCTCCTTGATCATGCAGGGGATTTTCTTTCCATGAAGGCAATTGATACCTTTGGCGGATACGCTCAGGCACAGCTTAACCGCTTAGAGCACGGGCTTCTCGGGAACGGAGCGAATTCCGATAAGGAATATGAAATGCTTAAGAATAGCATTGAGCATTCCATTTTAGCTTTCAATAAAAAGCATGAGGACAATCGTCTGGAGCTTAACCTCCGCATCATTGAAAAGGATAAGGATCCTGAGCTCTGGAATAGCATGAAGCATTCAGAGAAGGCTGAGATGACGGGAGAAGACATTGTCTGTACCGGTGCCTTTGATAAATATCCCATCACGGAATTTAAGACCATGATCAGTGAGATCCATAAGATCCAGTCCGAGTTTGGAAACTTAAATAAGAGAAATACCAAAAAGACGGACGGAAAGCTTGCAAAACACATGATGCACCTGATCAGGCTTTATCTCATGGGAATTGACTTAAATGAGAGTGCAAGGATCATTACCTATCGTGAGAAGGAGCATGATCTGCTCATGAGCATCCGTAACGGAGAGTACATGTATGGAGATGGAATGAGGGTAAGACCTGAATTCTATGATCTTCTTAAGGACGTACAGGAAAAGTACCGTTACGCCGTGGAGCATACGGTTCTTCCCAGGGAAGCAAACGTAAAAAACATCTCAGACGTACTTGAAGAGATTTATCAAAAAAGATTCTTTTCCAATGATCTTCGCGTCATGGAATCTGAAATGGAAAGATAATAAAAAAGACAAAATAAAATCCAGCCGGGGCAGTGGGCTGGATTTTTTGTTTTATTCAAGCTTCTTGAACTACTAATGTTCAAGATGATGAACGATATGTAATTTTTCTAGGATGGAATTAGATGGCTTCC